>Ga0209430_1001778_pt1 | contig 15109 bp, 9 predicted proteins | sample BarGraIncub1133A_FD_184504 | JGI IMG/M metagenome (GOLD analysis project Ga0209430, IMG submission 184504) | Arctic peat soil microbial communities from Barrow, Alaska - Barrow Graham LP Incubations 11-33A (SPAdes) (version 2) | ecosystem: Environmental > Terrestrial > Soil > Wetlands > Peat... | reverse complement strand
CAACCCAAAAAAATACCACATACAAAAATTAGAAAAAATCCTAAAATATTTTTTTGAAAAAAAGTATTCATGATTCAAATTATAAAAGGTACCTCAAATTATATGTAAAATTATCGTATTTTTATTATATAGCACTATTATTTCATCTTTTTATCTAAAAGACATTAAAAATAGTTAGTAACACAATGTAAAAAAGCCATGAAGTGAATTAGAGTATATTCACCTCATGGCTTTAAATTTAATGAAAGTTATTCTTAAAATCCCAGTTGCACGCCTACGCTAATGGAACGTTGATTCAAATAGGAATCTCCATTTGTATTGCTGGCCACTTCAGGGTCTTGTTGATACTTATCATAGTTTGTAAAGGTAAACAGATTATATCCACTCATGAAAAACCTGACGTTGGTGATATCTTTATTTAAAAATTTACTTGGTAATTGATAACCCAAATCCAAAGTCTTCAACCTTACATAAAGTGCATTTATTAGCCAGTAGTCAGACATATAGTTTCTCGGGCTGTTGATAGTTGATGCCAGGCTTGTAAGACGCGGATAAGATGCATTGATTGAATTATCCACAGTCCATCTTTGTTGATGAATTGGTTGGAATTGACTTTGAAATGTCTCAATACCAGTACCTACAACACTGAAGCTATAATCAAAAGATCCCTGAATAAGCATATTCATACTAAATCCTTTATATCTTCCTCCTAATGACAAACCTAAAGTTGTGCTGGGCAAATTTGGTTTACCAATGGCTTTTTGATCATATTCATTTATCACACCATTTTTGTCAATATCTTCGTATTTCAAATCACCGGCTTGAATTGGAACTTCAGTAATTGGTGTTGCCGGTGCATTCTTGTCACCGCTATTGATCATAGCTATATCTTCAGCCGTGTAGTAACCAATATATTTATAGCCAAAAGGTTGATCTATTCTTTGACCTGTTCTTGCCAACCAGGTAAATGCAGGCATAGACTCATCTTGGAAAATCACCTTATTTCTAAAATACTGAAATACGAGACCTGTAGTGAAATCAAAATCACCAACATTCATACGGTAATTCAATTGTCCGTCAAAACCTTTATTCGTTGTTATTGCAACGTTCATTGGCGAAACACCAATTCCCAGAACATTGGATACGGACTGTCTGGTTACCAACTGATCATATCTATAATCGTCAAAGTAATCAATAGTGAAAGACAATCTATTCTTAAACATATTTAAATCCAGACCAATATCCTTTTTCTTTGCTTTTTCCCATGTGACATTATCATTACCAAGAGAACCTTCATATATGCTGGAGTATTGCGTGTGACTTTCACCAAAGGAATAACCACCTCCACCGTAATAATTTTGAGTATAGAGATAACGACCTCCAGATGCAACATCAGATCCAACCATACCATATGAACCCCTTATCTTCAATAAGCTGATTCCTGGAAAAGCGTCCTGAAAAAATGGTTCTTCAGAAATACGCCAGCCCAAAGCAATAGCAGGGAACAAACCATATCTATTGGCTGCAGCAAAACGGTCAGTCCCATTATAGGCTCCATTAATGTCAATAAGGTACTTTTCTTTATAGTTATACCCGAACTTCATCGTTACACCTCTGAAATTACTTGGTACATCGGCTTTGGAAGAACTACTTTGTTGATTGTACAATGCCAGAATATTTAAATTATGGTTACCAAATGTTCTGTCCCAGTTCAGATAGGTCTGCAGTGTAATATTGCTGTTATAAGTATCCACATTTCCAGTTACAACATAGGACTCAAAAACATAGTTCCCCCTTGGATCAAGGGTATATGCTCCATTTACAGAATTATAATGGTATGAAGGAGGTAATGCCCCCCTGAACAACTGCCTGGTGTACTGTTCAATACCAGCATAAGCTACACGTGCAGTTGCTGTTAGCCCCTTTGTGATGACACCGAGATCTTGGGTGGCACCAAAAAGTACATTAAAGTCAGTTCTGTTTGACCGATTATATCCTTGATTCGCCAACCTTGCATTGATGGTTGGAAGTTTATCTTGCGTATCGTAAGCATAAGCATAACTTCCGTTTGGATTCAAAAAAGGTGCTGAATAAGGATGAATTTTTTGAAAATCGTAAACTTCTGACACTGCATTTGCTGAACGAGGTTGATTAATATTACCAAACCTGGTAGTCAGGTCTAAACGCAAAGACAAAGTCTTCGTTGCTTTCATGTCTATATTGGTACGGAAATTATATCGACGGTAGAAATAATTGGTATTCACCTGATTTTGGGGATCTTTAAAATCCTGAAGATTACCATTTTGTGAAAGATAGCCTCCGGATATAAAATATTTAACTAAATCATTTCCTCCTGAAATATCAATATTGCTATTGGACTGCAAAGAATATTTCTTAAAAATGGCATCATACCAATTCACATTGGGGTGACCGTAAGGATCCGTTCCGTTTTGAAACAAGGTTAGATCTTCATCATTGAATTGAGGAGCCAAGCCATCATTTGTTAGCGCTTCGTTAACCAATAATGCAGTATTATAGGAATCCAGAAATTGGGGAGTTTTTACTGGTGTCAGCATTCCACTCTCCAACCGGAGATTCACTTGAGGAGCTCCAGATGCGCCTCTTCTGGTTTTCACCACAAGTACACCATTTGCGCCTTTAATACCATATACAGCAGTAGTAGAAGCATCTTTCAAGATTGAAATGTCTTCAATTTCATTGATATTAATTTGCTGTAATTGGTCATATCCATACTCGATATCATCAACAATGATCAAAGGTTTATTACCATCTGCCGTATTCAAGGAACTTACACCACGAATAAAGAAATCTGCGGCATCTTTTCCAGGTTGACCAGAGCGTTGTTGTGAAACGAAACCCGGAAGCTTTCCAATCAGGGCATTTTGAACATTGGCAGTAGGCACATTACGAATTTCCTTGGCAGAAATACTGCTGACCGATCCCGTGTTCGTAATACGTTTAACAGATCCATAACCGACTGTTACAACCTCATTCAACGCATGTTCAGCAGCCTGAAGGACTATGTCCACACTCTGTTTACCAGTAACATCAACACTTTTAGGGTTGTAGCCCATCAAAGAAACCTGAAGTCTATTGGACTTACCTTTCAAAATGATTTTAAAATTTCCATTTTCATCGGTACTGGTGCCACTGTTGGGAACATCCTTTTCTAAGATAACAGCGCCGACTACTATACCACCAGCATCTTTCACCGTACCTGTTATCGTTCTTTGCTGAGCATAGGATACTACGGGCAGCATAATGAACATCATATATAGGAAAAAAACTATTTTCTTCATGATTGCTTAATTTTTTATTTATTAATATCCCAGCCCGGATTTTGTTTCATATTGCTGTTTTTAACTACTTCGCTATAAATTATCGGATACAGATACATCTTTTCCGTAAATATGGGCGTGAATACCTCTGTAGTCGTATAAGAGAATATACCACTTGTTTTGATGATGCGTAATCCGTGAAGAGGTTTATTGCATACTTGTTCAGCAATCTTCCACCTTCTGATATCCCAATATCTGTGCTCTTCAAAAGCGAGTTCAATTCTCCTTTCGTTTCGAATGATCTCCCTCATTTCGTCTTGGGTTAATCCTGAATTTAGACCATACATATTATCAGTACCAGCCAGAATTTTCGATCTTTTCCGAAGATCTTTAAGCGCCTGATAAACAGATTCAGTAGGACCTGCATATTCATTCTCCGCCTCCGCATAATTAAGCAAGACTTCAGCATATCTAAATGAAACCCAATCATGAGATACATTTCCATATTGTGTAGATTTTTCCCAATTTCCCATAAATTTGCGCATATAATAGGAGGTTTTCGTCGTTGTTGTTGTAGTACTTTGACTTGTTATAATCGGGTTATTTGCTCCACCTATATACGTTTGAATAGTAGCACTCAACCATAAACAACCATTATAGATAATTGTCTTTCTAAGACGCGAATCACGGTTTATATATGGTTTGGCAGGATTATAACCAGAACTGGGATCACTGATAGCTTTACCATTATTCATAGGAAATGCATCGACCAATTCCTGTGTAGGATTCGTTTTTCCGTTTCCATGGGCATTATTCATAAATCCAATAGGTCCGTTGGCATCTTCTATACCATGATTATTACCACGTTGACGGAAGAAAATGATTTCTTTATTATTCTGTGTAGTGAAAACATTTTGAAAACTGTCAATCAGAGCGTAAGCATTCAGATCAATGAGCTCTTTTGCTGCGTCAGCAGCCTTTTTCCAATAGGCCAAATCAGGAGTGGTATTTGTGTATCCTGTAAGGACATTCGTCGGATCAATATTTCCACCATTAAAAAGTGGGCTGGCAGCATACAACAGTGTTCGCGCTTTCAAAGCTAGAACTGTTCCTACTGTAGGTCTATGACTGTTTATGAATGGATCTTCAATAGGACTTGTCCATATAGAATCCTTAATTGCGTCACACTCACTGACAATATAATTTACACAATCCTCAAATGAACTGCGTGGTAACTCGACATTTTCACCAAGCTTTCTTACTTTATCCCCCATCAATGGCACGCCGCCATATCGTTTTATCAGCTCAAAATAGCTGTAAGCTCTCAAAAACCGAGCTTCACTTTTCCAGGCATATTTTGCATTCAAGCCGCTTGTCAATGTATCTTTAACTGGGACAACGTCAATATTATTGACAAAAATACTTGTGGCCCTTATAATCGCATAATAATCAGCCCACTTCATATCCTGAGATATCAGATTGATGGAAGAATAAGCACCGGTAGCAAGTTTCGAGATGGTAGTTACACCTTCGTCAATACTAATGGCATCATCTGTGGCAGCATCAAGCAAATTGCCATCAATACTATTGTATCCTTCAGGTAGTTTGGAATAAATATCGTTCAAGAACCAACTGGCTTTTGATCCAATAGAATCATTTTTATCAAAAGCAAAATCAATTGTGATTTTTTCCAGTGGAACACTCTCATAATCATTACTGCAGGATATGTTTAAAATACCCGACAATAAGAAAGCAAAAATAATATAATAATGATTTTTCATAATATCTTATATCAATTAAACTACAATCTAATGTTTATTCCTACGTTTAGGACTCTTTGAAGTGGATAAGCATTAACAGCAACTTCCGGATCTATCAAATCATATGCTGCCTGAGTAAAAATATTTTGACCACTTACAAAAACCTTTATTCCAGCCAAACCAATTGGATGTACTATTTTATATGGTAAGTTATAACCCAGACTTATATTTTTCAGTCTAAAATAATCTCCTGAACGCATCCAAAAAGAAGAGGTGGAATAATTGGTGTTGGTATTGGAAGTTAGCCTTGGATAAGTTGCAGTTGAAGCTGTTTCAGGAGTCCATCTGTTCAATACCTGTTCGTATGCTTGTCCAAAGGTATTGTTACCAAATCGAAAACCTGCATCAACATCACCATTGCAAATATATCTTGTCCTGTTTTCAACTCCTTGCAATAAGGTACTGAAATCAAACCCTTTATAGTTAAATCCTAAAGTTACACCATAGTAAAACAAAGGTTTGTTTGAACCAATAGGAGCTTTATCAAAATCATCAATAACACCATCAGAATTGAGATCTTTATACTTGATGTCACCTGGTTTAAGTGGATAACCTGCTACAAAAGCAGCTTCACCGGCCTCTTCTTTTGTTTGAATGAATCCATCAGCTATATAGCCAAAAATCATTCCAACAGGTTTTCCTGTTGTTTCGAGCCTTTTTGCCGGTTGATATTGTTCGTCATTGAAAAGTACTTTAGATTGCTCTAAATTAAAATTAGCAGTCACAAAATAATTAAAATCCCTGTAGTTGTTCTGATATGTAATGGAGAGTTCAGCTCCTTGGTATCTATTTATACCAATATTTTCATTGGAATAAGTGGATCCAATCAGAGCAATGCTCTTTCCACGTGTCTGTAATAAATCAAAATATCGGTCACTGTAAACATCTCCCGTTACCATAAGCTTTTCATTTAAAAGGGATGCATCAAAGCCTAAATCAAATTTATTAGCTTTTTCCCAGGTAATATTGACATTAGCCAGGTCAAATTCTCTATATCCGCTACCGGTTGAACGGCTAGTTCCTTGAGGATACATATAGCCCAGTATAGCTTTATCATTGTCATTCGAGAATGTTTGACGCCAAATATAATATCCGGAATTATCAATACCGCTTCCAGTCTTACCGTAAGTGGCACGAATCTTCAATTGATTAATCCAACTAATGTTATCTTTTATAAAGCTTTCCTTTCCGAGTTCCCAACCGAGTCCACCAGCATAAAAGAGACCATATTGGTGACCTGGCATATATCTATTATAACCGCTATAATTAACAGCAGCTTCTGCAAAATATTTGCTTTTAAAATTATAACTGCCTTTTGCCGAGAAATTGGTCGTCTGGCCTGGAAGGTCATAATTCAAAGTAACGACCCTTTGGTCTGCCACCAACATGGCATTCAAAGAATGTTCACCGAATTGTCTGTCATATCTCAGTTGAAATTGAGAAAACCAGTAACGGGAATTGGAAACTGGGATAAAACTATTAGATTGAGAATTGGAAGAACCATAGGGAGTATATTTGACATAATCTTCACTCAATCTATAAACCAAATCTCTTTTAACACGACTGATTGCATTTTGGGATTGAATGGAGAGGTTTGCTTTCACTTTTGCAGAAAGTCCTTTTACAAAATCGTTCAAATTATAACCAAGATCGATGTTGGCCATCACGTCTTTACTATTGTCCTGAATATATCCAGAGCCTATCACTTCGGATAAAAGATTATAGGTTCTTTGAGAAGTGCCACCCCAAGTTTTGTTAGGATTAGTAACTGGATAGGCGTTGTTTGGGGTACTTAGTAAATCGCTCACTACTGTATTAATTCCAGCACCAGGTTGATTTCCTTCTTGCAAACGTCCAAAAAGTTGCAAGGCAACATTGATGTTCTTTGTAACATCAACGCTAAGGTCAGCGTTGATAAGGTATCGCTTCAAGCTCGAATTTGTATTGTAACTATTCGTATCTGAATTGACAAACATTCCTTCCTGATCAGTATAGTTCAATGAAACAGAGTATTTTGCAGTTTTAGTTCCTCCGTTGATGTTTAAGTTATACCTGCTTAGTGGAGCATTATCACGCAAAATGGTATTTTGCCAATCAACATTAGCGTATCGATAAGGATCTGATCCAGTCTTGAATTTTTCTACTTCATCTGCAGAATAATATAAGCCAGTATTTCCATCATTCAACCTTGCTTCATTTAAAAGATTAGCATACTGATAGGTAGATAAAGGTTTTTGAAGTCCTTGAGGTTCTTGAAATCCAAGTTGTGATGTAAACGAAATTCTGGGTTTCCCAGCTTCCGCCCTTTTGGTTGTAATTGATATAGCGCCCCTGGAGCTACGTTGACCTAAAAGCAAGGTAGACATAGCATCCTTCAAGACAGAAATCGACTCAATATTTTCAGGATCGAGCGAGTAAATATCTCTCTGTACGCCATCAATCAATGTGACAGGATTTTGTCCCCTTAATCTCATGGCAAACTCAGCGTTGTCACTGGATACTCCTGTTCCTGAGATTGGTATGTTACCAACAAAACCATCCACATTATAATTTTGGGTGGTCGCAGAACTCCTGAAACCGCTGGTTTGTTGCATATATAAACCGGCTAAACGGCCTGGCAAAGCATATAGATAAAGAGTACCCGGAGTTGTTGTCAACTGGTTCGTATGAACCGTAGAAATGGAGCCAAGTCTTTTTTCCTGTGACAAGGTATCGTACAATACCGCCTCGACATTAACCTTTGTCAAATATGTTTCATACATGACAACAGTTAAAGACCTGTCTTTCAGAATGTGTTTCTCAACTACATTGTATCCAGGACATTCAAAAACAAGAAAGCTTTTTGTAGAAGCATCTATTATAAAAGTGCCCAACATATTGGAAGTACTTACTACACCCTCCTTTCCCCTGATACTGATATTAACTCCTGCCAATGGATGGCCGAAACTATCAAGAACTTTACCTACTACCTGATCTGCAGAAACAATACCTGAGGGAACCACAGTCGTATTCTGCGAGCTGGCATAACTGACTTGCGCCAGCATAAGCATTACAAAATTTGCTATAATGCATTTCCTTATAAAGCAATGAAGCATATGATATGATTTATTATTATGATTGAAAAAGGATGAAAAAATAAATAACGAGTGTCCTCTGGAACCAATACATTTAGGTTGCTAAGAGAAGCACAAGGTTTCATTTGCAAGAAAAATTATAGATGAATGGACTTGAAGTATTGGCATATCCAACCTTGACCTGACCACTTTCATCCGTAAAATAATATTCAATCCTTTGAAGTGTTTCACCTTCTTGAAGATTTAAAAAATTTCTGGGCCAAAAAGTCACATCAAATTTATTGGTCAATTCTATAGGTACTTTTTTCATTAACAACTTGGTAGGTGCCACCACTACCTCAGAATTTGTTTTAATCCCTTTTATCATCAGGTAATTATCACTAAATGGATTAAGTTGTGTTGCAGTAGAATCTGCTGATTTATCATAGGCTATAGTAATCAGATCATTATCCAAAGAAAAGCCAGGAGTCACATTTGCAATGGGAGGATTACAGCAATCAAGCAGATCTCCTTCACCATTTATAACGGTTATACAGCTTTTGTTCAATATCTTATCTGCTTTGCCGGCATCCCAGGTATAATATAATTGTTCTGTATTTGAACAAATTGCATAGCTGGGCTTAAAAGACACATTTTGAACTCCGACTTTTGTGGTAATGGTTACAATTGGTGCATATTTATCACCATTAGCCACTAAATAGCTTTCATTCGTCCAGAAAACGATCCATTCGAGGCTATCAGGCAAATAATTATCTCCTGAGCCATATTTGCTTTTGAATGCTTCCTTCCATATTACGTCACCCGTAAGAGGATTATTGTCATTGGCAAGATCAGTATCAGGTATTCTGGACAACGTTCCCTGGCCTAGTTTTGGCTCTGTATAGGTCATTGTGGTATTTTCATCTGCATGCCAGGATTTGGGAGCAAGAAAACCAACAACCAATCTTGTATTTGGACGAGCTTCATTAGGTTCCACCCTCACCTTAAGGGTAACGACCATATTTTCACCTGCTGTAATTGTTACGGGCTGAACAACGCTATCAAGATAGATGCATCCTGTAAGAAGACAAAATGGCAAAACGATTAAAATTAGCCATTTTTTATTCCATTTTTTCTGTTCCTGTGATTTCATAGTATATAATATTAATTTTTCCGGTTAGATTATTGAATCCTGTTCTAAAGTGAACTCGTATAAGATTTTTGTACATCCTGGACTGCAAATAAATTTCACAGCACGTTTCCCATCAATAATCGGGAATCTGAAATCCACTTTTATATCTTCCGTTGCACCGTCTTCACGAAATATGATCATGAAGGGATATTGAGGGTCATCCAAACTCCATGAACCATTCTTGCTGACAATAAATGGAACCGGATTTTCAATCGTATATTTTTTTTCTCCGGAAATCTTATCATCTGTAAACTTGAGCTTGAATTTGCTAAAATCAAAAATATCTATCATATCAGTGGTATTTCTGTACGCACCAGATATATGCCAGGAACCTTCCAAAGTCTTGAATGATTCATTTACCAACGTTTCATCTTGTTTGCATGAAGTGGTGCAAAACAACGTGAAAGAAATTAGACCTATGACTAAAAAATAAAGTCGCATATTGTATTTTTTCATATTAAATGATCTTATTTTTTTTCTAAAATAAAGTTAATTACCATTCTGGATTTTGAACAAGCACATTGTCACCTACAGATTTTGCAACTTCTGATTGAGGTATTGGCCAAAAGTACATAGCATCGCGAAAACCATGTTTTCTGACTTTAAAAGGAGTGTAAGTGACAGATTTACCGACTCGTTTTACTTCCATCCCAAACATTTGCTTATTTTGAGTGTCTGCAGCTTCCAACCAACGTCTTACATCAAAGAAACGATGCCCTTCAAATGATAATTCAATACGTCTTTCATTATGAATAATGGTTCTCATTTGCTCCTGGGTCAAACTAGGATATAGAGTATAAGTACTCAACCCTGCTCTTTTTCGAATGGCTTCAATAGCGTCATAGACAGATTTACTCGGTCCTGCATATTCGTTTTGAGCCTCTGCATAATTCAGTAGAATTTCAGCATAACGCATCAAAGGGAAGCAGCGGTCTGTACCGTTTACATAATTTGCTGTTGTAGTACGATGGACCATTTTATTGACATAATATCCTGTTGGAGTTCCTGCATGTACAGCATCTTCTGTTACACCCTTGTTATTTTCATCCAAATAAAAATCCAGACGTGTAGGAACTGTTGCTGCTCTCATTATGAAGAATGAGGAATCATGTAAAACGGAGTTGTCAAATCGTGGATCTCTATTTTTGTATGGATCATTCTGATTATATCCAGAAGTAGGATCTGTAATGGGCTTACCATTTGCCATTCCAAATGCATCAACAAATTCCTGATACGGGAATCCTCCTTGGGATCCCCCTCTGGAGGGTGGTTGCCACGCAGCTTCCAGATCTCTGTTACCTCCTTGCATTTTAGCAAGAATCTCTTCATTATTATATCTTAGGTGGAACATACTATAAAAACCATAACCCATTTCGTTAAGATTAGTAGGATTGATAGTATCCAACAAAGAAAAAGCGCCAAGATCCATTACAGCTTTAGCAGCATCAGCAGCCAATTTCCACCTTTCCAGATTATAAGTCGGATAACCAACCAGCCCAAGTGTATGAGCTTTAGTGCCAGTGAAAAGATCACATCCATTATAAAGCGGACTGGCTGCATAAAGTAAAACTCTTGATTTCAAGGCAAGACAAGCACCTTTACTTATTCGTCCATATTCAGTTCTAAGTCTGATTGGATTCAGATTTAAAGCTGCAGAATCACACTCAGACAAAATATAATTGATACAATCCTCATAGGTGTCACGAGTCATCTTAATATTATCATTCATTGCATAAATAGTATCCCCTATCAATGGAACACCACCATAATGTTGAACAAGTATAAAATAATACCAAGCTCTCAAAAAGCGGGCTTCAGCAATCAACGTTGGCTTCATATAATAAACCATTGGAGTAGTCGGCAGCTTTTGTATGAATTTATTAACTTTTCTGATATTACTGTAACAATTATTCCAGGCATCGCCAGAAACAATTGCTGCATTGATTGTTCCAGTAGCAAATAAAGTCGATGTACTGATGTTTGCAGATGAATGTGGCTCAGATTCATCACATGCCGCATCCAGTCCACCATTACCAAACCTGGTTACATTAACACTAAAACCAATGTTTGCATAAATGTCAGTAAGGAAAGCAAGAGTTCTCGAACTATCTGAAAAAACTGTATTTTCAGTTAAATCAGTAGTTATGGTTGCATCCAAAAAATCTTTCTGGCCACAGGACGTGACCATGAACATGAACAAACACGAAAAGACTAGAAAATTAATTCTTCTCATAAGTAAAATAGTATTTAAGGTTACTTTTTATCAACGCTTCCTGAGATCTAAATCTCAGACGTTTAAATATTTAACAAACATTAAAACAATTAAAGCTCTGCAATTTACATCCAAAACCATAATCTTTGTAAAAATAGCATCAAAAAACCGTTTTAGCAATAGCTTTTTGATTAATAATTGCAAATATATATTAAAATTCATTTCAACAATCTTAAAAATAATGAATTAACACAGCAAATTAATTTATGTTCGCATGTGCCTTAAAATAATTACTAAAAAACAACATATGATATTGAATCGAATTGGACCAATACTCCCAGGTATGACCGCCGGGTCTGCTGGAATAATCATGTGGAATATTTAATGTCATAAGTTTTTTATGAAAATCCTCATTTACACCATTAAAAAAATCACTGGTACCACAGTCAAAGATCAAAGCAAGGGTATTGGGTTTGATTAAAGATGCCATATTGATGACACTAGAAGATTCCCAATTATTTGGGTACTTTGCAAAAGGTCCAATTCTATCACTAATATTCCAGTTTTCCTTAAAAGGTCTCAAATCGACACATCCGCTCATACTTCCTGCAGCACCGAATATATCCTGGTGACGAATCGCCAGATATAAAGCTCCATGCCCGCCCATACTTAAACCTGTAATGGCTCGACCTGTAGGATTCTTGATAGTTTTATAATGTGAATCAACAAAGCTGATCAATTCTTTTCCAATATAGGTTTCATACTTATCGGTTGAATCAACCGGACTATCCAGATACCAGCTTGAATAATCACCATCGGGACAAACAATAATAACTTTATATTGATCAACGAGTGATTGAATAGCCGGCACTTTCTTAACCCAATCGGAATAATTTCCACTAAAACCATGCAACAAATAGGTCACCGGAAACTTTTTACCTTTTTTATAGCCATCCGGCTTAATAACAACAGCTTTAATTTCTTTTCTCATGCATGTGCTGTAAGTCTTTATTGTATCCACGCTTGAAGCCATAGAAATGGCTGATGAATAAATAAAAAACAACACAAAAAACAGACGCAACAAACTCCTCATAATACTCCTCTTTTACTTTATATATTGAATAATTTAATTTACACCCCAGCTTTCATTGGGTTTACTTCCCATGGTCAGTTCTAAAACTCCACCTGCAACAATGTCGGTATGATCAATATAACACTTGTTGTAAGTCTTACCATTGAGCGTAGCACTTTGTATATAGGTATTTTCGCTTGAATTTCCTTTTGCTGTAATTTTAAACGTTTTCCCTTTAGCGTATTCACGATCCAGTTTTATTTCAATTGAATTAAAAACCGGGGAAGTGATCTCATAACGGGTACTACCCGGACATACAGGATGAAAACCGCTGGATGCCAATACGTACCAAGCAGACATTTGTCCTACGTCTTCATTTCCGACCAAACCTTCGACGGAATTGTGATAGCCTCTTGAACAAATCAAACGAGTCCATTTCTGAGTAAGCCATGGGGCACCTACCCTATTGAATAGGAAAGGAACATGATGTACCGGTTCATTGGCATGATTGTAATAATCGTTCCACATCAGGTTTTCTGGAGTTTTACTGAATAAATTAGTCAAATCTTCAATGACTTTTTGATTGCCACCCATCAATTTGACCATTCCCGGAACATCCTGTGGGACAAACCAACCTTGTTGATAAAGATTGCATTCAATACAACCGTACCATTGCTCCAATCTACCTGTTGCCGGCCATGGAGACCAGCTGCCATCATTTTCTCTGGGTCTGAACCAATTTTTCTCCGTATCAAATATATTTTTGTAAGCCATGGATTTTTCTCCATAGATCTTAGCTTCCTTTTCTTTACCCAAAGCGCCGGCGAATTGTGAAACACACCAATCAAAATAGGCATATTCCAGCGTATTGGATACGACAAAAGGTGCATAGGCATAACCTCTGGTTCCGTTTCCGAAACGTTCTACTGAATTTACAGACAGTTCAAAAGCTTTTTCAACGTTAAAATTCCGGATACCTTTTATATAGGCATCCGTTATTACGGAAACCGCAGGGTTACCAATCATACATCCGCTGTATGAATTCAGCATTTCCCATCGTTCCAGATAATTCTTATTTTTTTCGTCGGCCAATGTCACCAGTGAATTAACCATATCGTTTACAATCGATGGATTAATGATGGTCTGCAAAGGCATTTGACTTCTGAATACATCCCAGCCACTAAAGATGGTCCGTTTGGTAAAGTTCGCAGACTGATGGGCTTTTCCGTCACCTCCGGGATATAAACCATCTACATCTTCAAAGATTCTGGGATCCAATAGGGTATGATAAAGTGCCGTATAAAAAACAGACTTTTCTTCTTCCGTTCCGCCACTCACCTTCATTTTGGAAACAGCCTTGTTCCAGCTGGCTCTTGCTTGATCATGAATCGTATCAAAATTCCAATTTTTGATTTCTTTGGAGAGATTGTTTTTGGCTCCATCAATGCTGACGAAAGAAATACCTGCTTTTAAAATAACCTGTTCATCTTTTGTCGTTGAAAATTCGGTATAAAAGCCCAGATGTTTTCCGGTTTTTTCCTTTTCCATTGGAAAAACACTGGAATGGGCTATCGAATCCTGATATTTTTCACTGGTTACATCCTCTCTTTTTCGAGTCCAGTCGTCAGGAATATTTGCGCTCCAAACACCGTAATTCTTCAAGGGCTTGCTGAATTGTGCATAAAAATAAACGGTGTAGTTGGCGTTTCCATCACCATCGCCCCATCCACCTCCATCAGGTGTACATTTCATCCAACCTTCTATGGTATTTTCATTCACCACCTTAATATATTGGCTGGTAGATGTTCCTCCTACCCTTCGGGCTAAATCTATCTGAATGCGTGACTGATTGTTCTGTGGAAAAGTAAAACGTAGCATTCCACTATGTGTAGCCGCAGTCATTTCTGCCTTGATATTATTATCTGTAAGAACGGTTGAATAATAACCGGCCGTTGCAACTTCACTTTCCTTGGCATATTTGGAACGATATCCATCCTTGGATCCATCCAGACTACCAGCGTTCGTTTTTAACTTTCCAACAGTAGGCATCACCAGAAAATTTCCAAGATCACCAAACCAACCCACACCGCTCATTTGGGTGAAAGCAAAACCTTCAATACTGGTGTGTTCAAAACTGTATCCCGATCCGTTATCACCTCCGGTTATGGTGTTGGGACTGACCTGAACCATCCCTGAAGGTACGACTGCTCCCGGATACGTCTTTCCCAATCCGTGGTAGATACCTGCGGCCCCGGTACTGGTGCTGGCACCAATAAAAGGATTGATATAATCTACAGGCTCTTTTGCCTTATCTGTAAAACTGCAAAAAAGAATAGTTGCTGGTATAGCAAATAAATACAGTGTTTTTCTAAACATATAAAAGGTTATTTAGATTTCTCTAGTTTAATACGATGGATTGTGGGAATATTTTTCTCATAAATCAATTTAATGAGATTGTCCA
>Ga0209430_1001776_pt1 | contig 15132 bp, 13 predicted proteins | sample BarGraIncub1133A_FD_184504 | JGI IMG/M metagenome (GOLD analysis project Ga0209430, IMG submission 184504) | Arctic peat soil microbial communities from Barrow, Alaska - Barrow Graham LP Incubations 11-33A (SPAdes) (version 2) | ecosystem: Environmental > Terrestrial > Soil > Wetlands > Peat... | reverse complement strand
AGTGTCGATTCGACACTCAGATCACTGTACTTGAATGAATATTCCCTCATCATATTTGACTTACAAAGCATTAACGACTTCTCGTACTTTTCTGATGTGTGCCGGAGTAGTGCCGCAACAGCCGCCAACAATATTCGCGCCGGCCGCGATGATATCTTTCACTCTGGAAGCCATGTCTTCCGGTGTCTCCGGGAAAGTTGTCACTCCATCCAGGAGCCTGGGCATTCCAGCGTTGGCATGCACAAGTACCGGTATGGTCGGATTAACCGATCTGATTTCTTTCACCATGCCAATCATATCCTTCATGCCATTACCGCAGTTGGTTCCGATCAGATCGGCTCCGGCTTCCACGAGGGATTCGGCCATTTCGGATGGAGAAATGCCCATCATGGTGCGGAATCCCCCACCGATGATCTTTTCAAATGTCATGGTACAAAAGACCTCGCAAGAGGTATTTTCTTTCGCTGCCTTCACGGCAATTCTGGCCTCATCCAGATCCGTCATGGTTTCAATCATGATGGCATTAACGCCGCCTGCTTCCAAGGCCATACATTGTTCTTTAAATGCTTCGTAAAGCTCTTCTTCTGTCACCTCTTCCATGAGGAGCAGCTTCCCGGTAGGGCCGACAGAACCTAAAACAAAACGTTCGGGACCGGCGGCCTGCCTGCTGATCTCCGCTGCAGCCTTATTGAATTCAAAGACCTTTTCTCCGAAACCATATTTGGCTAGTTTGAAGCGGCTACCGCCGAAACTGTTGGTTTCGACCATATCTGCACCGGCGTCAAAATAACTCCTGGCAATAGCCAGGACATCATTGGGACGAGTAACATTCCACTCCTCCGGACATTCACCCGGTTTCAAACCTTTTTGCTGGAGGAAAGTTCCCCAGGCTCCGTCGGATACCAGGACCTTGCCGGCGCTAATCACTGCCAGGATCTTTTTCATAAACCAAATTACTTATTTACATCTGTTTAAGAATAATTCACTAACAAAAACTGTAAGTCAATTATCTTTTTCAAAAGTGATAATATTATTGCAGTTGTAACAGAACCACCGATTTTGCCGGCAAAACCGTTTCAATTTTTCCGCTGGCAATTTTAGCATTTTTGAAATCTGTCATGGTGACCTCTTCCTTTTTGCCAAAATCATTGTAAGAATTGATCTTCTCTGCAGTCACAATTTTACCACTAATTTTTGAAAGCTTTGTGCCGGGAAGGTCGAAGCTGATCTCTTGCGGCTTATTGGGATCCAAGTTACATACCGTGATACTGATGATGCCTTCTTTGATGGAAGCGGAGCAGTTCACCGCATCAACTGATTGTCCTTCATAAGTATACTTGTTGCATTTTATCTCAACCGGCAGCAACACAGCATCCTGGTGAACCTTGTACATCTTGAAAACATAATAAGTTGGTGTCAGAACCATCTCTTTATCCCTCGTCAGGATCACCGATTGAAGGACATTGATCATCTGGGCAATGTTGCTCATCCTCACCCTGTCTGCATGATTGTTGTAAATATTCAGATTGATACCGGCAACCAGGGCATCCCTTAAAGTGCTTTGCTGAAAAAGAAAGCCAGGATTCGTGCCTGGTTCAACATCGTACCAGCATCCCCACTCGTCGACAAGTAATCCGACTCTTTTTTTAGGATCGTATTGATCCATGATTGCAGAATGTTTGGTGACAAGTTCCTCCATTTTCAGGGTCTTCTGAAGGGTAATGAACCATTTCGCTTCATCAAAAATGGTTGCGGAGCCTTTCTTCTGCCAGTTATCCGGTACTGTATAATAGTGAAGAGAGAGTCCGTTCATATATCTGGCGGATTCCTTCATCATTATCTCTGTCCACTTGTAATCTTCCACATTGGCTCCACTGGCAATTTTGTACATCCCCGGAGCACGCATAAAGGTTGAGAACTGGCGATAAATATCCGAATAATACTCGGGTCGCATGTTTCCGCCACAACCCCAGGTTTCATTTCCTACTGCCCAATACTTTACATTCCAGGGCTTTTCGCGTCCGTTTTGTTTGCGAAGTTTGGTCATCGGACTCTCGTTCGAGGAAGTGACATATTCGACCCATTCGGAAGCCTCACGTACCGTTCCACTCCCTACATTCAGGTTGACATAGGCATCTGCACCAATCAGCTCACAGAAATCAAGAAATTCATGTGTTCCGAAACTATTGTCTTCCGTAACGCCGCCCCAGTGCACATTGATGATGGAAGGTCTCTCCGATTTGGGACCAATACCGTCTTTCCAGTGATAGGTGTCAGCGAAACATCCCCCGGGCCAGCGAATCAAAGGTACGCTCAGATCTTTTAATGCATTGACCACATCAGAACGGTACCCCCGGATGTTTGGGATATCAGATTTCTCACCAACCCAAATACCGCCATATATACAATGTCCCAGGTGTTCGGCAAAATGGCCGTAGATGGCCTTATCGATTTTTGCCCCCGGTTGGTCTGCATGAACAACAATTGCGGATTGTGCCATTCCAACTAACGAAAAGCCAGCAAAAACAAGGCTTAGCATAAAAGAAAACAGAATGGATTTTTTCATCTTCAGGAATTTTAGATCGTTGAAGTAAAAATACGCATTTTCTGATATCCGCCAAAACTGCCCGGCAGCCTCCCGCAATTTTGAAAATTTTGAAAAAAAACATCATTTAGCATAACCTTCAGCTCAAATATGTCTTTATATTTGATGAATCTGACATCAGGATGGGTAAAGTTTTAAGCATCCAGCGTCATGCTGAACACCGCTATCCCTCGTTTGAAACGAGGGATGACAGCATGACGTTCTGCCATTTTACTACATTGATCACTCAATTTATACAACATACAATATGCATCTACTAGGAATCGACATTGGGAGCTCATCCGTTAAGGCATCAATTGTTGATGGTAATACTGGAAAATCCATTGCCTCGGCGTTCTACCCCAAACAGGAAATGAAGATTATGGCCTTGCAGTCCGGATGGGCTGAACAATCCCCGGAAACATGGTGGCAGAACCTTAAACTTGCTATCAGTGATGTTTTGAATACCTCGAAAACCGACCCCAAAACGATTGATTCCATCGGTATTTCTTACCAGATGCACGGACTGGTAGTGGTAGACAAGAATAAGAATGTACTGCGCCCCTCTATCATCTGGTGCGACTCCCGCGCTGCAGTTTACGGAAATAAGGCTTTTAAAGATCTGGGAGAAGAAAATTGCCTGGCCAGCCTGCTCAATTCACCAGGAAATTTTACCGCGTCCAAACTGATGTGGGTGAAGGAAAATGAACCAGAATTATATCGCCAGATAGACAAGATTATGTTACCGGGAGATTATATTGCCATGAAGCTGTCGGGAGAGATTCAGACCACTGCCAGCGGATTATCAGAGGGAATTCTTTGGAATTTCAAGGAGGATGCCGTGGCAAAAAGCATCCTAAACTATTACGGATTTGCTCCTTCCCTGATTCCCGCCATCGTTCCGACTTTTTCGGTACAATGTGTCGTCAATGCTCAGGCGGCCGCCGAACTCGGTCTTGCCGAAGGCACCAAAATCAGTTACCGCGCAGGAGATCAGCCCAATAACGCTCTTTCCCTGAATGTTCTGAACCCGGGTGAAATAGCTACAACAGCCGGCACTTCCGGCGTTGTGTATGGCGTCAGTGGAGAGGTAAAATATGACCCACTTTCCAGGGTTAACACCTTTGCTCACGTCAATCATACCAAAAAGGATCCCCGCTTAGGCGTTTTGCTCTGCATCAACGGAACGGGTATATTGAATTCCTGGCTCAACAAATTTGTTGGCAACAAACAATTTTCTTACCAGGAAATGAACGACAAAGCGGCCACAGTAGCCATCGGATCGGAAGGCCTGAGCATTCTACCTTTCGGAAACGGAGCAGAACGCGTCCTGCAGAACAGAAACATCGGGGCTCAGATTTCAGGACTGGGATTCAACACCCACACAGATGCCCACCTGTTCAGGGCAGCCCAGGAAGGCATTGTCTTCTCGTTCAGATATGGCATGGAGATCATGGAAAACATAGGGATCCACGCAAAGGTTATCCGGGCGGGAAAAGCCAATATGTTCCTCAGTCCGGTATTCCGGGATACCCTCGCGGGAGTCACAGGTGCCACCATAGAACTCTATGATACAGATGGTTCGGTCGGAGCCGCCAGGGGAGCCGGAATCGGTTCCGGATATTATGCATCGGCCAGTGAGGCATTTTCCAGTCTGCAAAAACTTGATACAGTCCGGCCTGACGGCTCAAAAAAGGATCAGTACGAGGAAGCCTACCAAAACTGGAAAATCCAGCTTGAGAAACAAATAAAAAACATATAATCTCAAATTTAAAATTTCAATGTTATGACAGTTTTTAAGGGAAACAAAGAGTACTTTCCTGGTATTGAACAGATTAAGTACGAAGGACCACAATCAAAAAATCCGCTGGCCTTCAAATATTATGATGCGAATAAGGTAGTCATGGGTAAAACCATGAAAGAATATCTACGCTTTGCAGTTGCCTATTGGCACACTTTCTGCGGCGATGGCGGCGATCCGTTCGGTCCGGGAACCCAAATTTTTCCGTGGGTAGGCTCCTCCGACAAGATGACCGCCGCAAAAGAAAGAATGGATGCAGCTTTTGAATTCATCAGCAAGATTGGCGCTCCTTTCTATTGCTTCCACGATACCGATGTGGTAGGAGACGGATCCGTGTTTGAAATTGAAAAACGCCTCGCTGACATGATCGATTTCATCAAGGAACGTCAGAAGGCTACCGGAATCCAGTTACTTTGGGGAACTGCCAATGTTTTCTCCAATCCACGTTACATGAACGGTGCATCCACCAATCCTGATTTCAATGTTTTAACTAATGCTGCTGTTCAGGTCAAAAACGCCATGGAGGCAACGATTGCCCTGGGTGGTACCAATTATGTTTTCTGGGGTGGACGCGAAGGGTATATGAGCCTGCATAATACGGATACCAGAAGAGAGCTGGAGCACATGGGTAGATTCCTCACCGTTGCCCGCGACCATGCCCGTAAATTAGGTTTCAAGGGTACTTTCCTGATTGAACCGAAACCTATGGAGCCAATGAAACATCAGTATGATTTTGATACACAAACAGTTATAGGATTCCTAAAGTCCCACGGATTGGAAAACGATTTCAAACTGAATATCGAGGTAAACCACGCTACCCTGGCTGGACACACCTTTGCCCACGAACTCCGTATGGCACGTGACACTAAAATGTTCGGTTCCATCGATGCCAACAAAGGCGACTATCAAAACGGATGGGACACAGACGAATTCCCAACAAATATTTATGAAGTTGCCGAGGCGATGCTGGAAATTATCCAGGCAGGAGGATTCACCACCGGAGGCATCAATTTCGATGCCAAAACACGACGTAATTCTACTGATCTGGAAGATATCTTCATTGCACATGTAAGCGGAATGGATGTTTTTGCCCGTTCGCTGGTTATCGCGGATAAGATCCTAAAAGATTCAGACTATTTGAAACTGAAGGCTAACCGTTATGCTTCCTACGATGCTGGCAAAGGAGCTGAGTATGAGTCCGGTAAGCTGACCCTGAATGACCTCTGTCATGTTGCAAAAGCGGCAGGCGAGCCAAAACAAATCAGTGGCAAACAGGAAATGTTAGAACAGTTAATCAATTGCTATATATAATACACGCATACAGCAAGAAGGAAGGCAATGCAACCTTCCTTCTTGCCTACTTAATTTAAAGTCTAAAATTTAGCAAGCAATCACCAGCACTGGCAAAACATGTCATTCATCGATACTTCTTCAAAATCCGGAACAAGCGCCTATCAGACCGGCAACCCGATGTACATCATTATGTTAACACTGGTGGCAACTTTGGGCGGACTGCTTTTTGGTTATGACACAGCAGTGGTCAACGGAGCAGAAAAATCGATTGTCGAATTTTATATTGCAAAGATCACTGATCCCTCCCAATACAGCTACGCAATTAGTGTCATTTCGCAATATAAAGTGACTATGGTATTGGTTTTGTACTTGGTTTTCTTTATCATATCCGGACAGATCGTCAAACTTCTGGGCAAGAAAAAAGGCTTGATTTCCGGTGGAATTATTCTAGGTTTGCTGACAATTTGGGTAGTCACTTTCCTTTCCAAAGCGATTCCAAATGATCCAGCCACCTTGAAAGATTCGGTCGATACCATCAAAGGTTTTGTCATTGCAAGTGCGCTGATTGGCTGTGTGATAGGTGGTTCTGTTGCAGGGTTCATATCCCGTGCACTCGGACGTAAAAACGGACTGTTCATCGCTGCAACAGCCTTCTTCATTTCGGCGATCGGTGCCTGGAATCCGGAGGGACTGAACTTCTTCGGTACGCTGCCAGTCTATTCTTTTGTCATCTACAGGATCATTGGCGGCATCGGTGTTGGCCTCGCTTCCATGATCTCCCCGATGTACATTGCGGAGATCGCGCCCGCAAAGATTCGTGGTAAGCTGGTATCATTCAATCAGTTCGCGATCATCTTCGGCATGTTCGTCATTTATTTCGTCAACTACTTCATTGCCAGACTTGGTGATGAGCAATGGCTGATCACCGACGGCTGGCGCTGGATGTTTTTCTCAGGAGCCATCCCTGCCGGGATATTCATCGTACTTCTTTTCTTCATTCCGGAAACACCCCGTTACCTAGTGCTGAAAGGCCAGGAGGATAAGGCCCTGAAAGTTCTGGAGAAGATTGCCGGCAAACAACAGGCCAGCATCATTTTGGAAGAGATCAAAGGTACCCTGCACGAGGCCAACGCACCGTGGATGTCTTATGGCTTTCTGATCATTTTCGTAGGAATAATGCTCTCTGTATTTCAGCAGTTTGTGGGTATCAATGTGGTGCTTTATTATGCCGGAAACATCTTCCGCAACATGGGAGCCTCCACCGATAGTTCACTGCTTCAGACCATTATCGTAGGAGCTGTTAACCTGGTTTTCACGGTAGTGGCTATCTTGACAGTCGACAAATTCGGACGTAAACCGCTGATGATCATTGGTTCGCTGGGAATGGCTTTCAGCATGATTTTACTTGGATTTACTTTCTTTTTGGGTCAGACGGGCGGAATCCTGACCCCGCTGCAAGGATATGCTGCCCTGGCATTTATGCTCCTCTATACGGCTTCTTTTGCCATGAGCTGGGGACCTGTATGCTGGGTGCTGTTATCTGAAATTTTTCCAAACTCCATACGCGCAGCCATGTCCATTGCCGTTGCAGCTCAGTGGATTGCCAACTGGATTGTTTCCCTGACTTTTCCGATGATGAACGACAATGTTTGGCTGACCAGCCAGTTTAACCATGGTTTCTCTTACTGGATTTACGGGATTATGGGTATTCTATCTGCTCTGTTTGTCTGGAAGATGGTTCCCGAAACCAAGGGAAAAACGCTTGAGTCAATGGAAGGTTTATGGCTGAAGAAGAAATAGGATTGAAGGTTTGTTTTTGTAAATGAATATTGTACTTTTGCCCCTGCTGAAAACAGAAACCATTAATATGGAAGAAGGCTCGAGTAGATACTTAATATTTATCCTGATGTAGTCGGGATGATCGGCCTTTTATCCGACCTCCTGAGCTATTTCAAAAAAAGCAAAGGAGGCTTGTATGACTTCAACAGTCCCATTTTTTCTAAGCCGTATAGTTGGTGCCAAAGTTCATGGACCGGAAGGTTATTTGATCGGTACCGTCAAGGATTTGTTGCTCAGTTCGGAGCTGTCCACGAATCAGGAGACCATGGAGAAACCTGTGGTTCAAGGTATTTCCATCCAAATCGACAAGGATATCAAACATTTTTCCTTCGATCACTTTGATGTCTCCAAAAGGAATAAGAAGCTCTTTGTAATCTGCCACAAGCTGGAAGAGCTGACTGAAAGCAAAAAAGATGAGAGCATTCCGCTGGCTGCTTTGGTAATGGATAAGCAGATCGTCGATCTTAATGGTCGCAAAGTAGTTCGCGTCAATGACGTCAGGCTGGCCACTATCAACAATATCACCTATGCCATCGCTGTGGATGTCGGCATCGAAGGACTCCTGAGAAGAATCGGCATCGGACAACCCGTTAAACTTTTGTTCTCCCTGATAAAAGCTGAAGTCCCCTCCAAATTCATTTCGTGGGACGATATGGAGGCTATTGATTACTCTAATCTTAGCATCAAACTTACTTCGACTTTCTCCAAACTCAATACCCTCCACCCTTCCGATCTTGCAGACATCATCGAAGACCTGGATAACCGCTCGCGTCAGTCGGTCTTTCAATCCCTGGATGAGGAGATGGCGGCCGACGTTCTGGAAGAGATGGAACCAAAAGCTCGGCTCAAGATTATCGAGGGAATGTCGGTCGAAAAAATGGCCGACGTCCTGGAGAAAATGCCTGCCAATGAGGCTGCCGATATTCTCGATGAACTGGAAGCAGACAAGGCTGAGATGTTGCTGAATGAGATGGAAGCCGTATCATCCTCAGAAGTTCGCGAACTGCTGGAATATGAAAATTACGAGGTAGGCAGTATCATGACAACTGAGATCCTTGCTTACGATGAGGAAACTACCGTGGAGGCTGTCTTTAGAGATTTGCGACTCAGTCAGCCTGAAACTGAATCGATGTTCGGATTCTTTGTCATCAATAAGAACAATGAACTGATCGGTACGCTCACCTTCAGGGACCTGGCGGTTGCTGAACCTACCGTGAAGTTATCTGACATCATGAATGACGACCCGATCTTTTTATATGACGAACAGAAAATTGACGATGTGGCTGAACTGGTCTCCAAATACAATCTGCTGGCAATACCCGTGATCAATGATAGTAAACAGCTCGAAGGGATGGTTGTCATTCATGATGTTATCGAGGATTTGGTAAATAAAAGAAGGACCAATAAAAAATAGAAGGTACAGGCATGTTTAAAGACAAACTGAAAAGAAGATCCCTGCTCAAAAGAATTGGAATCTTCCTTGCTGTTTTAGGTCCCGGAATCATCACCGGAAGTGTGGATAATGACGCAGGAGGTATTACAACCTACTCTGTTGCAGGCGCTTTGTACGGATACAACCTGATCTGGACTCTGATTCCATCCTTTCTGGTGCTGGTCGTGATTCAGGAAATGAATGCCCGTATGGGGATTGTCACAGGAAAAGGTCTTGCCGATTTGATCCGGGAAAATGCGGGTGTCAAAATTACCTTTTTTATTTTCCTTGCCCTGATTTTTGCCGATATCGGCAACACAACCACAGAATTTGCAGGTGTTGCGGGAAGTATGGAGTTATTCCATGTGAGTAAATACATTTCTGTACCGGTCGTTGGTGTAATGGTCTGGCTGCTCGTCGTCAAAGGAACCTATAAGATTGCTGAACGGATCTTCCTGCTGTTCAGCGTTTCGTTGCTTACTTATGTGGTCTCAGCGATCTTGGGAAAACCGCAATGGTCGGAAATCGGACACAGCATTATCCATCCCGATTTTCCTGTTAACGGTGAAAGCCTGGCAATGATCATCGGCGTCATTGGTACCACTATCGCTCCCTGGATGCTGTTTTACATGCAATCGTCTGTGATTGAGAAAGGTCTAAAGATGAAAAACTACAGATATACCCTTATCGATATCCTGGTAGGATGTATCGTGACGGTTGTAGTAGCATTCTTCATCATCGTGGCCTGTGCCTCGACCCTTCATGTAAACGGTATCAAAATTGAGGAAGCAAAAGATGCTGCCATGGCATTGCAACCGCTGGCTGGTCAGTTTGCTGCTCATGTCTTCGCATTTGGTTTGTTCGTTGCCTCGATCTTCTCAGCAACAATTTTGCCTCTTGCGACCTCCTTTTATGTCTGCGAAGCCTTCGGATTTGAAGCAGGGATCGACAAAAAATGGGAGGAAGCACCTGAATTTTTTACGCTTTACACCTCAATCCTTGTCATTTCTACCGGGATAATCCTACTTCCAAACGCCCCGTTGATATCAATTTCGTTATGGTCGCAGGTTATCAATGGACTGCTTCTGCCCGTTTTTCTGGTTTGTATGATCTTGCTGGTTAACAACAAGAAAATTATGGGCGAGTATGTGAATAAACCGCTCAACAACATCATTGGTTGGAGCACGGTGATCGTACTGGTCCTTCTTTCTGCCATGCTTCTGATATCCCAGATTTTGAAACTGTTCTAGAATATATAGTTCCACAGTAGACCTCCGTTTTTCATTGATTGAAAGCGGCATTCGGATGAAAATTATTCTCTTTATGCTGAATCGGTTTTTTTTTGCCTCAAAGTGCATTTAGTTTTGTACAAACACTAAAAGTTACAAAAATGAAAACGATCGCATTAAGATTAGCTGGCATCTCGCTTTTGATTATGATGATAGCAGGTTGCTCAAAGACAGACCCGGGTGTTGGCTCAGCAACATTGAAAAATGCAATGATCAGCAGCACACAGAATTTGAACAATGCCATGACGGAGATTACCTCCAATCAGGCATTTCAGTTGTTATCCATCAGCAGCTCAGGAATGACCTATAAATCCGGTACAGTTTACCTTGCAAATATTCCATTGGATCTGATTAAGGGCGTCTATGATTACAAGGCGTTAAAGACCGATGAAAGCAAAACTTATCCGTTGATAAAGTTCTTCACTAAAAGCACAGACGTCAGCAGGATGGTAATCAATATGCCTTTAGCCAAGCTGAAAAAACCTTATAACATGAAAATTTTCCTCAAGGCAGATTCAGCGTTAACGAACAATTTCTCCATATCTGTCACTGATTATCACAACAATTACAACAGTTACCACGATTTTGACTATATTAATGTCGCTGATATAAGCATCGACAAAGCCAATGCAGGCAGTCTGAACATCAAATCTGTCGTCAGTCCAACTACCGGTACCCAATATGCTTCCCAGTTCGCATTCAGCAACGGATACACAGCCAAATATGCCTATGCTTCAGGAGATACAACCGTTTCGAGCTTTACCATATTGAAAGACAATACCATTTTGTATCAGGAAAAACTGCTGACTCTCAGAAAAGATACAGGAAGATTTGGTCATGAACGCCAGTATATTCTGACTATTGGTGATATCAGGATTGTCAGAAGTAGCGGCCAGGGCCCTCAGGTTTATGTAAAGAATGTTCTTCAGCCAAAAGCAATTATTACTGTTGAGGATAAAGATGAAAATGAGCAGTCAGAACACTCTGTTTGCGACAAGAGAGATATTAAGATCACCTTTGAAGATGGTACAGTTTCTACAGTATCAACTTTAATAGGCAATTCGATTAGCGACATCTCAACCCTGTTTAAATCGCTTCATGAGGTTTATTTTGCAGCCTATGTGGTCGACTGGATTGGGTACGATATTTTTTACAAACGATAAAAGCACCAAGTATTTACACACTGATGTTGGTTTTTTTCCAGGTTACTTTTGTGGGATTTGAGCTCCCGCGATGATCGCCAGATCAAAGCGGGAGTTTTTTTGCATTCATTTTCAGAAAATCGCGTTAAACAAATAACCAACAATCATAATTCCCGAGGCAACAATCCCTGCAAAAGTCAGGATTAAAGGCATTTTCAATACCTTCTTCAGAATGATCATTTCTGGTAAAGATAGACCGATGACTGCCATCATAAACGCCAGCGAAGTACCGAGTGATGCTCCTTTTTCAATCAGAACTGAAACAATAGGGATAATCCCTGCAGCATTGGAATAGAGCGGAACTCCTATAAGAACAGATAGCGGGACACTGTACCACACCGACTTACCCATAAGTGCGGCCATATAATCTTCCGGAACATAGCCATGTGCGCCAGCGCCAACAGCAATACCAATGGCAACATATATCCACACTTTTCCAACAATTTCCTTCACTGCTTCATATCCGAATTTCAGGCGGTCGGCAAAACGCTGTTTTTCAACATCCTCTTCAGAATCTCCGACTTTGGTCTGGTACACCCAATCCTGAACCCAATGTTCCAGCTTCAACTTCCCAATAACCCAACCAGCCGTGATGGCAATTACAAGGCCCGTAGCAACATAAATAGCCGCAACTTTCCATCCAAACATTCCAAATAACAGGATTACTGCAACTTCATTGATCATAGGCGCTGCTATCAAAAAAGAGAATGTAACTCCCAAAGGAACACCGGATTCTACAAAACCTAAAAACAAAGGGATAGCAGAACAGGAACAGAAAGGAGTTACAACACCCAATAAAGAGGCCATAATATTACCCGTAAATACGGATTTTCCTTCAAGTGCTTTCCGGGTACGGTCTGCAGAAAAATAGGACCGGATGATACCCACAAAAAAAATGATCAGGGTTAAAAGCAAAAGAACTTTAGGCAACTCATAGATAAAGAACCGGATGGATTCGGTCAGTTGGGTTCCTTTGTTCATACCTAATACGCTATCAACCAGCCAATCTGTCATAGGCTGTAGGTTGTGGTAAATCAGGTACCAAATTGGCAGCACTAAAACTGGTAGCCAAAGTTTTCGATTATTTTTCATAACAACCTGAATAGTATATAATAAACTCCTACGCCAATAAATAGAATAGCCACCAGTCGCCGGAACCAGATTTCAAAACTCTTCATTCTGTTGTAAACTCCTCCGATAGAACCAACGGAATAAGCAATTAGCCACGAAAAGATGATTACTGGAATGCCTGTTGCCAAGGCAAAAACCAAGGGTAAATAGAGACCTGAAACACTTGAAACAGTCATGGGAACAAGCATCCCAAAATAAAGGACACCGCTATAGGGGCAGAAAGCCAGGGCAAAAACCACACCCAGTAGCATGGAGTCCAAGTATCCCCATTTCGTTTTATTTTCCATTTTTGATGTTAGCCCACTTAGGCCGGGGAACTTTATTTTAATGACATCGAGCATAAACAATCCGATCAAAATCAACAACGGACCCAACACCTTCTCACCATACCTTTGAAAGAAGCCTGAAAATTTAAATTGATCTGCACCAAAATAGATTATAAGTGGAATTGTTGTGTATGATATAGCACGACCCAGCGTATAGAGTAATCCATTTGCAAAAACACGATTGCGATTCTCGATATCCTTACTAATAAAGCCAACAGCGGTGATATTAGTTGCCAGCGGACAGGGACTGATAGCAGTCATTAACCCTAAAACCATTGCCGAAAGCCATGGCATCGTACTGTTTTCTAAAAGATTGGCTAAAAAATCCATTCGTGCAAAGACTTAAAGGCCATCTACCTTCTGTTTGATAATGGATTTTAGTTTGGCCGGATTTGTTCTTGCATACATAAATCCTTCATTGGTAAGATTGATTTGCTTGTCACCTTTTACAAACAGCAGCGTCTGACCTGAAACCTTAAGCCTGACAGCAATCGTTTTGCTGGAGGCATCATCCAGATTGATAGCCTTAAATGTTGCCCTGCCCGGATAAAGACTTTCGATATCGGCCTTTGCTTCAGCCTCAACTGCTTTGCAGGTCACACATCGGGCGTTGAAATGGAAATAATAGGCTTCAATTTTACTTGCTGTTTTAAAAGATGTTTCCTTTTGTGTGTTCTGGGCAACACCTAGGAAGCTTCCTATTACCATGAAGGCCAAACTTAAGATAAATGTTTTCATAACATCTGATTTACTTTGTTAACACTTGTTTGATCTCTTCTGCAGAGGGAACACGGCCTTTAATCGCAACTTTCCCATTGACGACCAGGGCAGGGGTTGTCATGACACCATATTTCATGATCTCAACGATATCTTCAACCTTGGTTACAATGGCATCTATCCCATTTTGTGCTACGACGTCGCGTGTCAGTTTCTCCAGCGTCTTGCACTTTGAGCAGCCAGGACCTAAAATTTTGATTTCCATAATATCTTCATTTTTCAGTTTGACAATTATTTGGGTTTACAGGACCATTCAGGAATTTATTGAATAGTTCCTGGGCCTTCGCCCAATTTTCTTTGTTTAAACAATATTTAATCCGGGGTGCTTCAATTTCGCCCTGTATTAAACCGGCATCTTTCAATTCCTTCAGGTGTTGCGAAAGTGTTGACTTGACGATGGGAAGAACTTCAGTCAGATCGCCACTGTAACAGCAGGATTGTTTGGATAAAAGTTCGAGCACGTACATCCTGATCGGATGCCCCATTGCCTTGGCAAATCGGGCAGCCTGTTTATGGTCTTTCGAAATAATTTCTTTTAACATCATTCGTAGTTCGTGAAATTACGAACAAAGTAAACTGATTTTTATGAACTGTGCAAATAAATTTTTTATCTTTAGAAACTCTGAAAAACCCGAAACCACATGATCACAGGCGAACTTAAATCACAGATAGACAAGATATGGACCGATTTCTGGACGGGTGGCATCGCGAACCCGCTCACAGTTATCGAGCAGTTTACTTACTTGCTTTTTATCCGCAGGCTCGACGAAATTCAGCTTACGAAAGAGAAACAGGCCAACCTGGTCGGCGTTCCTGTTAAAGATCCTGTTTATACGGAAGAGGAAAAGCACCTGCGATGGAGTAGTTTTCGGAACAGCGATCCCGAGACCATGTACCACCTCTTTCAAAAAGAGAATGGAGTGTTCGATTTCATGAAGAATGTGGGAGCCCGCGGCTCGATCTTTGCCGGTTTCATGAAGGGCGCTACCTTTATGATCCCCACACCCAGGCTTTTAGACATGGTGGTACAGCAGATCGACAAGATCAGGATGGAGGACCGCGACACCAAGGGCGACCTCTACGAATACCTGCTCTCCAAAACTGCCACCGCCGGCACCAACGGACAATTCCGCACGCCCCGTCATATTATCAAAATGATGGTGGAGATGGTGAAACCTCAAAAAGATGATACCATTTGTGACCCGGCCTGCGGCACAGCCGGCTTTTTGGTCGCGGCTGGCGAATATTTCCACCAATACCATGCGGATTGGTTCATGGAATCTTCCTTCCGGGAACACTACAACACTAAAATGTTTACAGGCGCCGAATTCGATGCCACCATGATGCGGATTGCCGCCATGAACCTGCAGTTGCATGGAATTGAGCATCCGATTCTGATAAGCAAGGACGCGCTCAGTGAATCGAACAGCGGGATGAGCGACCAGTATTCGCTGATAT
>Ga0209430_1001773_pt1 | contig 15150 bp, 11 predicted proteins | sample BarGraIncub1133A_FD_184504 | JGI IMG/M metagenome (GOLD analysis project Ga0209430, IMG submission 184504) | Arctic peat soil microbial communities from Barrow, Alaska - Barrow Graham LP Incubations 11-33A (SPAdes) (version 2) | ecosystem: Environmental > Terrestrial > Soil > Wetlands > Peat... | reverse complement strand
GGTAAAACTAAATTAAGAGTAGTCCAAATAAATGATAAAAGTAAAATTAGTAGAGAAATTAGCTATAGCTATGATATAAGTATAGTAAAGGCAACGGTTATTTTTAAGGATAAAAGCCTTGAAGCAATAATAAGAAAATTACTTAATAAAGATAAGGGAGATATATATAATTCTGATCTTTATGGGATTAAGGAGCTTAATATAACTGGCAATGGATTAAATGTGGCCTTCACCTGGTGGAGAAATGATGGTCGTTTGGAATATAAGCTGAAAGAAACAGATGAATATATATCCGAGCATGGAGGGATTTCCAGCTTAGAGGATATTGGATTATTTACTAATTTGACTAAGCTAACTATTCAGGACAATCAGATCTCTGACCTAACTCCGCTTAAAGGTTTAGATAGTATTACATATCTGAATTTTGATGGCAATAATATTAAAGATATATCCTGTTTAGCTGAAATGAAAAATTTACAAAATCTAAGTTTAGGGGGAAATGCTATAAAGGATTTTACTCCATTAAAAGCTTTAGATGAGGTAAAGTTTATAGAACTAAATTACTCAGCTATCACAAGTTTAGATTTTCTTAAAGATAATATCAACCTTCAGGTGCTTCAACTTAATAGTAATGGTATATCAAGTATTCAGCCGATGTCATCAATGAAAAAACTTACTACTTTATGGATAAATCAAAATAAGTTAATAGATATAGATAGTCTAAAAGATCTGAATTATTTACAAAATGTTGATTTATCAAATAATTTGATTGAAGATATAAGTGCATTAAGTACTTTAAGCAGCATTAAAAATTTATGGCTAAGTGGCAACAAAATATCTGATATAAGCCCTTTAAAGGGAATGACAAATTTAGAAAGCTTATATGTTGATTATAACAATATAAAGGATATAGCTTTTCTAAATAGCTTTCAAAGTTTAAAGGAACTGTCTATAAAGAATAATCAAATAACAGATTTTTCTCCCTTAGGCTCTTTGAAGAAGACAGTAATTAATAAGTAATTCGCATAACATAAGGAGAACATTATGTCAAAAACAATGAGAAGTTTCCTTGGTTTTCTAATATTATCAATATTTATTACAGGATGCTCTATAGAGGGGCAAGGTAAAGTAAAAATAATTAAACACAAAGCTTCAGTTAAATTAATTGCAATTAATATTCCAAAGGTGGAGAAGGAAAATTGTATTGATACTAGCAGTATACCACCCGTTATAATAGTTAAGCCTCCCGTTGTACCAGTTATCAATAACCAAACAACTACTGTAATTAATAAAGCAAAGGGTGAAAGAATAATAGTTATTGATCCTGGTCATGGAAACCCACGTAATTCAGGCACAGAAGAATTAGCTCCTGGAGTTCCAACTATGATGATGGTAGATGGGGGAGGGACAGCAGGTATTGTAACGCATACCCCTGAATATAGGGTAAACTTAAATGTAGGACTTAAGCTTAGAGATATATTAGTAGGTAAAGGCTATACGGTAATAATGACTAAAACACAGGATAGTGAAGGTCCAACAAATAGACAAAGAGCAGAGGTAGGAAATAAGGCAGGAGCAGATTTAGAGATAAGAGTTCATTGTGACGGGAATGCTAATACTGGTCTTACTGGTGCTTCGATGCAACTTCCGGGTACTAAGTATCATACTCAAGCAATGCATGATGAAAGTAGCAGTTATGGCAAAACAATATTAAATACCTTAACCTCTCAAGTTGGGATACTTAATAAAGGTGTTAATTACAGGGATGACCTTATAGGCTTTAATTGGGCTACCGTTCCCACTATATTGGTTGAAATGGGATTCATGTCTAATGCTAAGGAGGACAAGCAATTAAGTGATGTAAATTATCAAACTAGGCTAGCTAAATCTTTAGGGGATGGAATATTTATTGCCTTACCAATAAATTAGGGTGTAACAACATATGCTACACCCTAAAAGCATTTATAATATTATTTTTTCTTCCTTCAGATCCCATATGCCTTTTGCATACTCTAAAATTGTATTGTCACTAGAAAATACTCCAGAGCTACCTACATTTATTATAGACATCTCTTGCCATTTCGATTTTTGCCTGTAAAGGCTATCAATTCTAGCTTGGGCAGTAACATAGGAATCAAAATCCTTTAATACAAAGTATTCATCATTATGAGCAATTAAGGAATCGTATATTACATCAAATTCTGAAGGAGATAAGTTAAAGAAACCATTTATCAGTTGGTTTATTACCAGATTTAATCTAGGGTCACTGGTATAAAGATCTCTTGAAGAATATCCTCCGTTTTTATAATAATCTATAACTTCTTTTTCATTCATTCCGAAAATAACTATATTGTCATTTCCTACTTCATCTCTTATTTCAATATTAGCTCCATCAAGGGTGGCTATTGTTATTGCTCCATTCATCATAAACTTCATATTACCAGTACCTGAAGCTTCCTTAGTAGTGGTGGAAATTTGCTCACTTACCTCCGAGGAAGGAATAATTTTTTCGGCTAACGATACTTTATAATTTTCAAGGAAAACCACATTAATTTTATCCTTCATTCTTTTATCTTTATTTATTTTAGCAGCTAAAGTATTTATAAGCTTTATTATTTTCTTCGCTAAAAAATATCCTGGGGCAGCCTTTGCTCCAAAGAAAAAGGTTCTTGGTACTATATCAAGTGTTGGATTTTCTATAAGTTTATTATAAAGATACATAATGTGAAATACATTTAGTAGCTGTCTTTTATAAGCATGAAGTCTTTTAACTTGAACATCAAAAATTGAATTTGGATTAACTCTTATATCATACTTTTGAAATAGCATATTGGAAAAGGCAATTTTATGGTCCCTTTTAACATTATAAAGGCTATCTTGAAAAGCAGAATCCTTTGAAAACTTATTTAGTTCTTTTAAGTCATTAGGTGACTTTATCCAGGAATCACCTATGGCACTAGTTATTAAAGTAGATAGGGTAGGGTTAGCATTCATAAGCCATCTTCTGTGGGTTATGCCATTTGTTTTATTATTAAATTTGTAGGGATAAAAATTATAAAATTCTGCAAGCTCTTGTCTTTTTAATATTTCTGTATGGATCTTTGCAACTCCATTTACGCTATGGCCACCTACAATTGCTAAAAATGCCATCCTAACATAACCATTCTCAATGATAGACATTGACTTTAATTTATCCCAATCTCCATATTTGACAAAGATTGAATCACACAATCTTCTATTAATTTCTTCAATGATCATATAAATTCTTGGAAGCAGTCCTCTAAATAGGTCCACAGGCCATTTTTCTAAGGCTTCAGACAAAATAGTATGATTAGTGTAAGCAATGGTGTTGGTGGTAATTCTCCAAGCTTCGTTCCAACCAAAGCCCTCTTCATCAATTAATATTCGGAGTAGCTCTCCTACAGCCACAGCTGGATGGGTATCATTAATGTGTATTGCAATAAAATCATCTAAATATGCAAGGGAGTTCCCAGACCTCTTAAAGGTTCTAATAATACTTTGAACCCCAGCACTTACAAAAAAGTATTGTTGTTTTAGCCTTAGTTCCATACCTTCTCTATTTGAATCATCTGGATATAGTACCTGGGAGATAGATTCGATAGATCTTTTATGTTGAACAATCTTAAGATACTCATCTGATTCCAAATTAGACAAGTTATAATCTTTCTCACCAATTTCTGCGCTCCAAAGCCTTAAAGTATTAACTGTATTGTTATCATAGCCTATAACTGGAGTGTCATAAGGAACCGCCAGAACAGAATTATAATTCTCATGGATAAATTTTATGTTCCCATCAATATCCTGGGCTCTTATGTATCCGCCAAACTTAACCTCAACTGCTCGATTTTCCCTTCTAACTTCCCACACATTCCCATCTCTGAGCCAATTATCAGGTATTTCCACTTGGTAACCATCTATGATCTTTTGTTCAAAGAGGCCATATTTATATCTAATTCCACATCCATGACCGGGCAGGCTTAAGGAAGCTAGGGAATCTAAAAAGCAAGCGGCAAGTCTACCAAGACCGCCATTCCCAAGACCTGCATCCACTTCTATTTCTTCTAGCTCATCAAGGCTTATTCCAAAATCCTTTAAGACCTCGGTACAAACATCTCTTATACCAAGATTCAATAGATTGCTTGCAAGAAGCCTTCCAATTAAAAATTCAATTGAAAAATAATATACTTGTTTTGAAGATTTTTTAGTGTATTGTCTATTCGTACAAAGCCATTTAGCTGAAACATAGTCTCTAACAAGACTTCCTAAAGCAAAATATAAGTGAAGCTTAGAAGCATCATTAACATCTTCAGCAAACATGTTCATTAATTTTTTTACGAAATCAGTTTTAAGAACTGTTTTTTCTATATTCATAGGTTTGCTCCCTAATAGTGCTAAATTTTCGAATATAAAGCTTTATATTCAGCTGCAGATTTTTCCCAACTCATATTTTCCTCCATGGCAACTGCTACAATTTCATTCCAAAGTTTTTTATCCTGATATAAGGCTAATGCTCTTTTAATAGTATATAGCATGTCGTGAGCATTGTAGTTGGCAAAGGAAAATCCATTTCCTGTACCTGTAGCCTCATCATAAGAGTGAACGGTATCCTTAAGACCTCCTGTTTCCCTGACGATTGGAAGGCTTCCATATCTTAATGCAATCAGTTGACCTATACCGCAGGGTTCAAATAAAGAGGGCATTAAAAATAGATCCGAGGCAGCATATATTTTATTTGCCAAGGTTTCATCAAAGTAAAGATTAGCAGATATTTTACCTGGATATTTATCAGCATAATATCTAAACATAAATTCATATTTCATATCACCAGTACCTAAAATAACAATTTGAACTGGCAACTTCATTATATCTTCCATAACCGCATCGATTAAATCTAAACCCTTTTGAGCTACAAGTCTGGATACTATTCCTATTAAAGGAATGGTTAAGTCTTTTTTTAAGCCAAGCATGGTCTGAAGCTCTTCTTTGTTTTTAAGCTTTATATCTAAGCTAGTGGAAGAATATTGATAAAAGATATCCTTATTGGTTTTAGGATCATATAGGTTAGGGTCTATACCATTTTCAATACCAACTAATCTATCAGACTTCTCATTTAAAAGCCCATCTAAGCCTTCTCCATAAAAAGGGAATTTTATTTCTTCTGCATAGCTTTTGCTTACAGTAGTAATCATGTTTGAGAAATTGATTCCTCCCTTCATAAAGGAGATACAATCATAAAACTTTAATTTATCCTCAGTGAAATAGTCATGACTAAGACCTAATAAAGAGGAGAGGGTTGCCTCAGGGTAAATACCCTGATATTTAAGGTTATGAATAGTGAAAATAGTTTTTATTGATGAAAATCTAGGATCGTCCTTATAAAAAGCCTGGATTAGTGGTGCAACCATACCTGATTGCCAATCGTTACATTGAATAATATCAGGCACAAAGTCGGGCATGTTTTTAATTGATTCTAATACTGCTCTACAAAAGTATGAGAACCGTTCTCCATCATCATAATGACCATAGCTAGTGGATCTTTTAAAATAATATTCATTATCAATAAAATAAAAGGGTATACCATCATATTCTAAATATTCAAGGCCACAATATTGGTTTCTCCAACTTAAAGGTACACTAAATTCAGCCAGCTTTTCCATGCTTTTCTTATGATTCTCAGAAATAAGCATATACTTAGGCATAATAACTCTAGCATCAACTTCTAATTTCTGTAATGCCTTTGGAAGAGCATAACAAACATCAGCGAGTCCGCCGGTTTTCATAAAAGGATATGCCTCTGTTGTTACAAATAGTACTCTTAACATTTATATCGCCTCCAATGATAGGTTATAGTGCATTTAGCAATTTAATCTAGTTTACCCTAAAACAAACTTCTCTTTTCAATTACTAAAGGAAATTCAGTATCTCCATTTAATTTTTTATTGCTATCAATAACAACATTTTTATCTATAATAACATGGGCAAGCCTAGCATTACTTTTAACCTCACAATTTTGCATTATGATACAGTTTCTTATATGAGCTCCCTTTCTTATAATAACTCTTCTCGAGATAATACTATTTTCAACCATTCCCTCTATAATTGAACCATTAGCTATAAAGGAGTTGGAAACCTTACAGGATTCAGTATACTTTGAAGGAGCTTCATCTTTAACTTTTGTAAATATAAGACCATTATTAAAAAACAATTCCTTATTAACCTTTGGTTCTAGCATGTCCATGTTAGCTTTATAATAGGAATTTATATTATTAATACATTGAAGATATCCTTTAAATTCATAGGCATTAACGGATATACTATCCACATTTCTGTAAATAGAATCCTTTAGGTTTCTACATAGCCCTTTATTCACACAACTGTGTATTAAGGATAAGAGGAGCTCTTTTTTCATAATAAACATCTCTAAAGATATATTATTTTGATCTCCAATTCCAATATTTTTACCTACACTGATTACTCGGTTATTATCTCCTATATTTAATGCATCACAATCAACAAAATACTTAGTACCATTATCTATTTTTTTATATATGATGGTTATATCCCTGCCAGATTCCACATGGGCCTTTACAGCGGCTTCATAATTCAAATTCGCTACCATATAAGAAGAAGAAACTATTACATTATTTTGTTTGCTTTGATATAAGTATTCTATATTTTTTCTCATAAGTTCAGTATCATCTTGATATGAATTAGAAATTCCAAGATTGAAGAGAAAAAGACCATTTATCTTCCTATCTAAATCCCAAGGCTTACCAGAGCCCAGATGATCTGCTAAGGATCTAGATTTACTTTGAGTGAAAATCCCAATATTTCTTAAACCAGAGTTTACCATATTGGAAAGAACAAAATCGATTATCCTGTACCTTCCGCCTACAGGAATGGAAGCAAGTGGCCTGTTGTGGGTAAGGCTTTTTAGGTTGCTTTCATCTTCATTTAGATTTATTATCCCCATATAATCTGTTAGCATCTTACACCTCGCTAAATTATTGTAGAATTAGATTTAATTTCTTCACCTTCACCTATTACGGTGATTTTTTCTTTGCTTCCTATAGTGACTCCTTTTCTTACGGTAACACCATTTGCAATTATAGATTTTTCTATAGTCACGTTATCCCCAATATGGCTATTGGTCATAATCACTGAATTATTAATTATAGTATTTTTCCCTACATAAACACCAGAAAATAAAATAGAATTTTGTACTTGCCCATATATTTCGCATCCCTCAACAACTAAAGAATTCTTAATTGATGCCTTAGTCCCTATATATTCAGGAGGCCTATTGGGATTAACAGTATATATTTTCCAGCTAGTATCATGAATATTTAAGCTATTATCCGAATCTAATAAGTCCATATTTGCTTGCCATAAGCTCTCTATAGTACCAACGTCCTTCCAATAGCCTTCAAAAGGATATGCATACATCTTTACATTATTATTAAGCATTTTTGGAATTATATTTTTGCCAAAGTCTTTTACAGAGCTCTTATCTAGTTCATCCTCTTTAAGATATTTCTTAAGCAATTTCCAGTTAAATATATATATACCCATGGAAGCCAGATCGCTTTTGGGTTCTTTAGGTTTCTCTTCAAACTCAAAGATTTTATTATCTGGACCTGCATTCATTATTCCAAACCGGCTTGCTTCATCAAGTGGAACTTGGAGTACAGCAATAGTAACATCTGCGTTCTGTTGCTTATGAAAATTAAGCATTTTTTCATAGTCCATTTTGTATATATGATCTCCAGATAATATTAGTACATATTCTGGATCATAAATATCAACATAATTTATGTTTTGATAAATAGCGTTTGCAGTGCCTTTATACCAATTACCTCCAGTCTGCATCATATAGGGAGGTAGCAAGCTAACACCCCCGTTATTTCTATCAAGATCCCAAGGAATTCCAACTCCAATATGAGAATTTAATCTTAAAGGCTTATATTGAGTAAGTACCCCCACCGTATCTATTCCGGAATTTGAGCAATTACTTAAGGTAAAGTCTATTATTCTATATTTACCACCAAAGGGTACTGCAGGCTTTGCCGTATTTTCCGTTAGTATTCCTAATCTACTTCCTTGCCCCCCCGCTAGAATCATTGCAATCATTTCCTTCTTAATCATTAAATGCCTCCTTGTTATAAGATTAAGCCTTTGTAATTATATAGTCTCTTCTGCCAAAAATGGTTTTATGTAAACTATTGATAATGGTGGTATTTTTATTTTAATATGATATTTTTGATTATTCCAGGGCTCATCAAAACTAATAATTTCTTGATCATTAATTTGGCCGGAGCCACCATAAATATCTCTATCACTATTAAATACTTCCCTATATGAAATATATTCAGGAACACCGATTTTATAATCATAATATACCATTGGGGTAAAATTACATAAAATTATGATGTAATTTTCATTGCTTTTCCCTCTCCGGAGAAAGGAAATAATACTTTGATTATAATTTTGCTGATCAATCCAATCAAAACCTTCAGAGTCATGATCCTTTTGCCACAAAGAACTTTCCTTAAGATAAAAATGGTTCAAATCTTTAACATAGGTTTGAATACTTTTGTGACTCTTATAATTAAGTAAGAACCAATCTAATTCTTCATCATATTTCCATTCAATAAATTGTCCAAACTCTCCTCCCATGAAAAGCATCTTTTTCCCAGGGTGAGCCATTAAAAAACCTAGTAAAATCCTTAAATTTGCAAACTTTTGCCAGTAATCACCAGGCATTTTATTTAGTAAGGACTTTTTACCGTGGACAACCTCATCGTGAGATAAGGGCAATATAAAATTTTCAGTAAAAGCATAAGAGAGAGAAAAGGTGATTAAATTATGATTCCATTTTTTATGTATGCTATCTATATTCATATATTTAAGAGTATCATTCATCCAGCCCATATTCCATTTGTAATTAAAGCCAAGGCCACCAATATAGGTAGGCGCTGTAACCTGTGGCCAAGTAGTTGATTCCTCAGCTATCATTAAGGCTCCTGGATATTCGTCAAATACTGCCTTGTTCAATTTCTTAATGAAATCTACGGCTTCCAGGTTCTGATTTCCACCATATTTATTCCTAAGATGAGTATCAGTCTTCTTGCCATAATCTAAATAGAGCATATTTGCTACTGCATCTACTCTTAAGCCATCGATATGGTATATTTCAAACCAAAAAATTGCATTTGAGATAAGAAAACTATGTACTTCCTTTTTACCAAGGTCGAAATTTGAAGTTCCCCAATCATAATTTTCGCCCTTTGCAGGATCTTCATACTCGTATAAATGGGTTCCGTCAAATTTATATAGCCCAGGGTCATCCTTGCAAAAATGCCCAGGTACCCAATCGAGTATTACACCAATATTGTTTTCGTGGCACTTATTAACAAAATACATGAAATCTTCGGGAAGACCATATCTACTGGTAATGGAATAATAGCCAGTAGCTTGATATCCCCAGGAACCACCAAAGGGATGTTCCATAATCGGCAGAATTTCTATATGGGTATATCCCATATCAAGTACGTAAGATATAAGATTCTCCGCTAATTCTCTATAAGAAGGTTCAGTGTCTTTATCCTTTCGCTTCCAAGAACCAAGATGAACTTCATAAATATTTAAAGGCTCATTATAAACATACTCTTTTTTCATATTTTCCATATACTTTGAATCTTCCCAGACATAATTTAGATCAACAATCTTAGAGGCGGTTGAGGGGGAAAGTTCAGAATAGAAAGCATAGGGATCACATTTTAAAATTACGCTACCTTGGGAGGTATGAATTTCATATTTATATATATCATATTTTTGTACACCAGGAATAAAAAGCGACCAGATAGAGTCGTCCTCACCCTTTTTCATTATATGGGAGTGACCATTCCAGTTATTAAAATTACCAGTAACTCTTACTTCAGTGGCGTTTGGAGTCCATAAGGTAAATAGTACACCAGCTTTGCCTTCATAATTAATCAATTTATTGCCAAAAGAGTTATAACTTTTAAAATGAGTTCCTTCGTGAAAAAGATGGGAATCATAAGATGTTAAGGAGCTGTGATTATCTGCCATCAAAAACCTCCTTATTTATATTTTCAAATATATTTTATCACTTTCTACTATATAATTACAGTCTATTTTTCAAATTGTATTCTATATTGAAGATAAATTCAAACAATTTATACTTGAAATACAAGTATATCTAATAATACATCTACATCTAATAGCCTAAAAGGTATTTCCCGGGATATATCTAAGTTAAATAGGTAAAGCCTAGTAAAAGTAGGAGCAAATAAAATAAAGGATACATGATGTTTTACATTCATGTATCTTTTATTGCTTAGTACATTAGAAAGTTAATATATAGTATAATATGAGACATATTTTACTGCGATGACCGCTACAATAGATAAAACTATAAGGGCAATATAAATAATAGCTCCTCCTCGATTTCTCAAAAGCATTTCAGACCTCCTCCCCAAGAAGCTGATAGTTATCAGTTCTTTAGATATTTATATATTATCATTATCAATCACGAATTTTCTTTCCAATAATGTTACAATAATTACAGTATGTATTTTCCTTTATTTCAGTTTACTTTAAATATATAAGCTAATATTTACAAATCGGTTAATAATGGTTACAAAATAGCTACTAATTAGGGAGCCTTTAATTAATATTTTATATCTAGGGAACTTTTTAACATTATTAATTATCTTAATAGTATAAGAGGTGAAAGTTGGTGAGTATGAATAATAATATATTAAGCTATAACAATGAAAACTTTGAAAAAACAAAGATTGAAACTGAAGCTTCAGATAAAGAAACGTTTGTGAAACTTGTACAGGATAATAGGGTATCCCTATATCGCTTGGCAATTAGTATTGTTAAAAACAAGGATGAGACAGAAGATGTTATAAGCGAGACTAAGAAAAAGCTCAAAATTCTATTAGAGAATAATTAAAGGGAGGGACAAGATTGGATGAGTTTGATAGACTTTTAAAAAGTAAAGTGAAAAATGAAAAGTGGAGGATTCCCGATAATTTTGATAATAAACTTGATAGGATTTTTAGTAATCTACCAAATATTAAACTTCATAAAAAGAATAGATTAAGTTTAACAATAGCAGTAGTTCTTATATCTGTGTTAACCACTACAACGGTTCTTGCAGCCAATTCAGCTCCTGGAGAAAACATTATTAACAATGTAATATTATACTTTAATTCGAATTCAGATTCAAAATACATAGGTGATCAACAGGCCTTAGTAAAGTTTAGTTCTGGAGTAGGTATAACTACTGAAGATAAGGGTATTAAATTTACAGTAGATAGTATTGCAGTTGATGACAACTTTCTAGATATATTCTATACAATTCAAAGTGATAAACCAATACCAAGAGGGGATAATAATGTTTTTTCAGGCTATTTTGCAGCCCCTACTTTAAATTATAAACTTAATGGAAACGCTTTAAAGAGATCCAATAATAATGATATGGAGGCGTACTTAGAATCTGATTATAAACTTATAGGTATGTCAAGAGAAAATCTTTCCTTAATGAAGATTCCCAGTAAATTAAAACTTGATATAAATGCTAACGCAATCTTTAATATCAAGGGTAATTGGAGTATATCCACAGAAGTTGATGTCAGTAAAGCAAAAGAAAATACGAAGACGATTACACCTAACCAAAAAGCTTCTATTAAGCTTAATGATGGAATAGATAATATAACTATAGATAAGGTAGTTATCTCACCTTTAGGAAATCAAATTATTATATCAGAGGATTACACCTCTATTAATTCTCAACTTTCTAATTTTGCATTATTTGATGAAAAGGGGGAAGCTATTGAAGTTTTAAGTTCTGATCTGGTTAGTGGTAACAAGGGGAAGGGGAAAAGCACTAATGTCTTTGAATTTATCAAGACTAATAAAGATACAAAAGAATTGACCTTAGTTCCACTTATTGCGTCTAGTGAATTAAAACAAGGTCCAATAGCCGAAATAAACAAATTTCCATTTACACTTAAGCTATGGGACAAGGGTAGTATTGTAGTGGATGATATAGCTTTTACTAAAAACCAATTAAAGATTACATACCATAATGAAGGTATAGTAGTTAGTGGATTACTTCTAGACTCTACTTTCTATGATAAGGAGGGTAAGGAAGTACAAATATCTAAGGGGGAAGTCAAAAGCTCTGTTGATAGGAAAAATGGAAGGCACTCAGAAACCTATACTTCTTATAGCAGTTCTTGTGACTTTTCTAAAATAGCTAAGATTTCCACTTTTGTATGTAGAAACATTGAATTGCTTTACGATAAGCAGATTAAGATTGATTTAACAAAGTAAAGTAATCTAAGATATTAAAAAAAGGGAATGTTACACAAGCTTTATTGTGCAGCATTCCCTTTCTAATAAACTTGAAATATCTAGTTATTTCTTTGCGATTATCTTCCAAGCATCATATTGTGAATTTACATCAGTAAGAATCTTTTGCATTCCAGCAGCATCTAACTTAGCGATATATTTTGGAATATTAACTTTTGGATCTATAGCTCCAACGTTAAGACTTGGATCAAATTCCTTTTGTACGTTAACACATGCAGCTTCTTCATTCTTAGTATTATCATCATTGTATATGAAGCCTGCAGCTGCAACTGGTTTAGCAGCAGCATTGAAATTTTTGAAGGCAGCCCATTTATTTGGGTCTTCATTTGAGAACAAATATGATTTAAATTGATCTCCAAACATCCATGGAGTTCCTAGGTTATAACCTGACTTCTTTCCACCATCAGTTGCTGGTGCAAAGTCTATTACTCCAGGACTCTTTACAACATAATGAGTTCCTTCTATACCATAGTCGATTAAATTTAATAATTTAACATCACTGTATAATTTATCAGCGAACTCTAAAACTCTAGCTGGATCTTTAGCACTTTTAGCAATGGACATCATACAGCCCATTGTTTCAGCTGTACTTGTATATGGCTCACTAGCTACGGTTTGTTTCCAAGTAGTTCCAGACGATACTGTATCTTCTACATCCTTACCTGGTTTCAAAGGATCAAAACCAATAAAGTTCTTACCAGCCTTTCTAAATGGAGTAACATCTAAAATAGTAGGAGCATCCTTTTGGATGTAACCTGCATTGTACCAGCCTCTTGTAACATCAGCTACCGCTGCGAAATTAGGATTTGCGGCAGCAGCAATAAATTTATCATCAGTTGAATTATGAGGTAATACAACTAAGTTACTTGCCACAGGATTATCATTACTTAACCAGAAGCTTGTCATACCGCCATTAGGCTCAATTGGAAATATAGTAGGTTCTGCAGCTTTTACAAGCTTTGCCATTGGTGTAATAGCTTCCATGGTTTTTGCAGCAGCAGTAGCATCTTGTAAACTATATTTAGTAACATAAGCTTGATTGAATATAAAACCAATTGAATTGGCCTTTTCTTTGTTTACTGGAAGTGAATAATTTTTGCCATCTATTTTGCTGTATTCCCAGAAACCACCCTTTAAAGTAGCAACAGCATTAGGTGCATACTTAGGAGCTAAAGTCGTGATATCAACAACGGCTGCCTTTCTAACATCATCAACAATCAAGGAACCCCAACCAAGGGCTGTCATGAATAAGTCAATCTTCTCGCCAGTGGCAAGATTAGTCGTCATTTTTGCTTGATAAGTACCCCAATCAATGCAGTGGGTTACAAGGGTAACATTGATGTCCTTTAGCATAGCTGTTGCTGCAGCATCTACCATAGCACTATCAGCTTGTGGACCATTACCGACATAGTACCAATCTAGTGCGTAAGGGGTCTTAGTAGTTGTAGTAGGTGCAACTTTCTTTGCTGCGCAGCCTGATAGTATTGTAGTTGTAGTCATGACTGCAGCAACGATTATTGCTAACTTTTTGTTAAGTTTGTTCATTTAAAAATCCTCCTTTTATATATTATCTATGCTAACCAGAAATCTGGATATAGCCTTTTTAGGGTATAAAAAAATAATATATTTAAGATTCCCCTTTTTATTATCTTCCTTAAATGCGTATTTGTCCCTTCCAATATTCTTAGAAGTCTTAGTTTCAATATCTAAGAAATTAATAACGTTTTTAATTTTGTTAAAAATATTAACAAAAAAATTGTAATACTTATATATTCTAAAGTCAATTAATTATCGGAATTTGTATAGTAGTAAAATGTTTGAAGAAGATGATTTAAAGGTTTGCAAGTTGGAGTTGAAAAGAAATATAAACGATTGATTTTTGAAAGGCATCAAATTTACATATCAAGTCTGGCTTGTAGTATCTCTTATTCAAGTCCTCTGGATTCTAAATAGGATTAGGATAAACCAAGCAAAATTGAAGAAGCATGAAATCTAATACAAAAAGCTAAATTATGTCCTTAGATTTAAATTCTTCCTCAGTATTACAAAAGGTTATCTCTCCATAACAACGACGATTGTCAAGGTACTGGGGTATACCTGATTTTGGATTAAGTAAGTGCAATGGATAACCTCCACCTCAATGAGTCCCTTAATTGTGTGATTGAATATATCATAATATAAACTTGAATCTTCATAGTAACCATTTTTATCGCAAATAAAATGGTAGTTGGAATAATAGCTCAAAAGGTTATCCCCATTTCTAAGGAAGGGCCCAATAACTGGTAAACCGGTTTTAAGAAGTATTTCAAGTGTTTCAGGGATAATAAAGTTGTCGCAATCCACTACAAAATAGTGAGTTCCTCGTGCTCTTGCCCATTCCACCGACTCCTGGCGCAAACGCCCCAACACTTTGAACCTCAAGGAATTCCATTCATGAGGTTCATATTCCTGTACAGGTTCCTCAACATCACTGGAATCGTAATAAACTTCAGAATACCTATCCCTTACTTTTTCGATCCACTTCTCAAGCAAAGCTGCGGAATTATCTCGATTATTGTTTGTACGTATATATAGCTTAATTTTGGAAGATGGATAAGTTTGGTTCTCAATCAGATTAAGATATAAAGGTAAAACATGAGACTTATCCTTTGCAAGAATGGCAATGGTTACAAGTTCAGTTAGTATCATTTAAGCAACCCCCGTTAATTTTAATTTGTATAG
>Ga0209430_1001772_pt1 | contig 15154 bp, 12 predicted proteins | sample BarGraIncub1133A_FD_184504 | JGI IMG/M metagenome (GOLD analysis project Ga0209430, IMG submission 184504) | Arctic peat soil microbial communities from Barrow, Alaska - Barrow Graham LP Incubations 11-33A (SPAdes) (version 2) | ecosystem: Environmental > Terrestrial > Soil > Wetlands > Peat... | reverse complement strand
TGTATGCTTTTATTGCTCATTATCAGACATCCCAAAAAGCTTCTGCTGGTACAAGGGCGAGAAAAATTGTATCTATTCGTCAATTTTGGAAGTATCTCAAAACAAAAGCTCATCTTATTGATAACAACATTGCTGAGGAGCTCGAAACCCCTAAGTTGCCAAAATGCATTCCTAAATATCTTAAATTAGAAGAGTCAGTTCGACTGCTGATTCAATGTAAAAAATCGTCTAGAGATCATTGTATAATCACTATTTTTCTTAATTGTGCATTAAGATTATCCGAATTGGCGAATTTGAATATCGACCAGGTAAACAATAATGTTTTAACTGTAATTGGTAAGGGTAACAAGGAGAGAAGAATTTTTCTAACACCCGCTGCAAAAAAATCAATTAGCACCTGGTTACAAATAAGAAATACCCTCAAGGTAAACACGAACGCCCTATTTATTTCGAGAAATAGCGGTCATATTACAACGAGGGCAGTCCAAAATATCGTCAAGAAATATGTTATCGCTTCCGATCTTGATCCTAAAACAATATCTGCCCATAAACTTCGCCATACGGCAGCAACATTAATGTATAAATATGGCAGATCAGATATACGTTCTCTCCAGCAAATCCTTGGCCACGAAAGCATTGCCACTACTGAAATCTATACACACATAGATGAACACCAATTACAGTCTGCAGTCAATTCAAATCCGCTTGCTATGATGTTTAATTAATTAGCAAAATGCCATCAATTAGGATGGCATTTTTATTCTATTCGTAGATAATGCGAAGTTTGTTATTGTTTTTCTAAATCCCCATTATGCTCATTTGTTACGCTAGTAGAGTTATTTATTTTCAATCTAAATAAGATATAGTATTCGATAGTTTACATAACTTAACTTGCTCTTTAGTCTCAATAAGTTATAAAAAGCCCGTGGGTATAGATTTTATACAAGAAACAAGAGGCTCAGATTACATAAAACAGTAGATATGTAATGAGCCTCTTGTTTATATATAAATGACGATAATTACGCGTATCCCAATTTCTTTTACCTAACGTTTCTCCACCGCTTGCCGGTTATTCGGAAGGGATATCTAAGTTGTCCCTAAAACAGGGTCATACAGTTTCTTGCCCTCCATCACATTTTCAAATCGGTCCAGTTCTACACATGCGCCCCAAAAAGAATACTTTTTTCAAAAGCCATATCTAAAGTTTTTTTGTATTGTGCCTCCTTTTCAGGATCTATTGCACCTAAAGCCATACTTATACTAATCGCCTTTTCAGTCTCTGTTTTTTGATGTCGTAAAGCACGTATGGCCTTCGCCTCCGCTGGATATTATGATTTCTATAAACGGCAAACTATACAAGAGTTGATTGACATATTAGATTGCATTGAATGCTATGAACAGCTAGGTCACAGACTTCGCATTAGCAAGGTTACACAAAAGCAAAAAGTACTTTACAAATAATTTCAGTTTGAAGTTCCGTCCTAGTTACAATGGGTCGGCAACTTAGGATTTAAAGGTATTTTACGGAATAACGAGATTTTACGAGTTTAATGTGTCTATCAAACTGGGAAGACTCAATCAGTAAACTTCGTGGCGTTCGTACAATTTACCCGTCCCCTTGTCCCTTATCCTAACTTTGGGATAAGGGACAAGGGGACGCATACTTAAAATTATACAGCTTATGTCACAAAAGCCTATTCGGTATAGAATTCTGCCTCAATCATAGCGCAAAGAGCATGGTAAATAGATAAATGGTAATCCTGTATTTTAAAAGTCATGTCTGAATGAAGCATAATGGTTATGTTGCACAAATTTTTCATTACTCCTCCATTTATTCCTGTAAAAACAATGGCTTTTAACCCAAACGCTTTGGCTACTTTTATTGCATTAACTACATTTCTGGAATTACCAGAAGTACTCAGTCCAACAGCACATCTCCTTCTTTTCCATATTCATATACCTTCTGTGCAAACATCATTTCTGGTGATACATCATTAATAAATGCTTTAGAAATGGCCGATTGGCTCACAAGCGATATTGCAGGCAAAGCCCCTTGAAGATAGTTTGATAGTGATTCATTTCCGCAAATCAATACCTTTCCGTGGTGGATATATCACTCCTTTAGTGTCAAATAAGACTCTTAAGTACTTTTTTTTTGCATGCATCCATTTCTGGCAAACGTTGAATCATCTAATTCATAATTGTTTTTTAGCTTCTTTCATTAATTTAACCACCTTTATAAATTGTCCAATGCTTCAAAAAGTGCATAAATGTTTTCCTCAGGAGTATCCGATTGAATACAGTGAGATGCTGCAAAAATATATCCCCCATCGTAACTCAGTTTACTTACAAGTTCCTTTGTTTTATCCCTTACTTCCTGAGGTGTTGCATAAAGCAGAAATTGCTGCGTGTCTACCCCACACATTAGAGTGGCTTTATCCCCAAATTCCTTTTTAATCCTCTCTTGATCCATACCTCCTGCACTCTCTTGAATTGGATTTAAAACATTGATACCGATTTCAACCAGATCTTTTATGACAGGATACATACTTCCACAGGAATGATATGCAATAAAAACATCCTTTTTATATAACCGTATTCCGTCAATAATCTGCTTCATCCTTGGCTTGAAATATTTTCTCCACATTTCAGGGGACATGAGCATCCCCCTTTGAGAGCCCAGATCGTCACCCATCCAAATCCAGTCTGCACCCCTCTTTATACATTCAATGGATATCTTTATACAAAAGTCCACAAGCTTATCAAGCAGGATGTCTGCTTCTTCGCTTTCCATTGCCATATCAATCATCAATTCTTCCATATCTCTTAGATGATAGGCAGGTTCAAACAATACACCCGAGACATCTGCTCCGATAAAGTAGCGGTCTCCATATTCCTTAACAAGATATTCAAGATGCTCATATCTTTTTGTAGAATAAGCATTCGGAAGAGGGTAATTATTGATAAACGCGGCATCCTTTCCCTTTAGTGGATGCCCGATAACCATATTATAGTAGCCTTCTCTTTTCCAGGTTATTCCCCATTCATCCTTAAATTCAGTTCCTTCAGCAACTTCCCTGGCCATTTCCCCATTTATGGAAACCCATGTCTGCAATACGTCATTTCCAAATTTCAAATCAAGACCTAGCGATGATATTTTTAATTTTTCTGTAAGCATCTTTATTGTTCCTGTACCAAACCATACAAACCTCGGCACTCTGTCCGTTTCTTGAAATCTTAATGCGGCATAAACTCTTTCCTTACTATTCATACAATTTCCTCCATCCTTAATATTTCACAATGACTTATTTTTATTTCCTCAGTGTTGACAGTAGCAGTGGGACCTATTTTTTTGATTATTACGTCCACCGCCATGTTGACAACTACTACGGATTCATAAGCTTCTGCGCCCTCCCAGACGAACTTGCAAATGAAAAAGCTGTGAGAAAGACATCTGGCCCCAATGGTACATAAACAGCCATACCTCCTGCAATGAATACACACCCCTTTGGCCAGAGCGTCATACACACTGGATTTATTTTGGACTGCCAGAATCCCCACATCAGCGGCCAATTCTTCAAAGGTTGACTGCTCTCTACCCTTCAACTTCATTAGGCTTTAGTATAATACCCGTATACAGACCTGCTCTATCCCATCTATCTAAAATAACCTTCAAACCTTGTCCGGCAAAGTCAATAATATATTCTCAAATTCTGTTATCACGTGGTTTTCATATTCTTTTGAATATTGACTGTCTATAAATTTATCAATTCCCTCATCTAAAAATCTTTTCCACGAAAAAATCTCTCTATCAGGATCAAGCCATTCAGCATAGATAACCTAATCCCATGCCGCCAACACTGCGCGTATATTTTCGGGTGGTACATCTTTTCCTACCTCGCTCTGTCCAATTAAGCCGCCACCCAAGAAAAGGTACTTTTTCATCTTTTCAGCTGCAGCTTTGATATCCGTTGGAGTGCCATTTGGAAGTATGTCCTGCCTGCTGATTTCTCCCCAAAATGTAATCTTTCCAGCAAACTTTTCAGCCACATTTTCAACCCCCATACACCAGAGTTGAGAATTGATAGCATTAACACCTAATTCGATAAACTCAGTATATAAATCCATTATATAGCCATCGCTGTGGAAAAATATATATTTTCCTTTCGCCTTGATCATATCAAACAACTCTTTGTAAACAGGTCTAAAAATACTTATCCACATGCTAGGTGATATAAGCAAAGACCTTTGAGATCCCCAATCATCTCCGAAGACAATTGCATCAACATCTGTCTCAAGCCAAGCTTTCACATATTCTCTATAGAATGAAAAAACAATATCCAGTATCTGAAAAAAATCATCACTTCTTTCCGCCATATCGCAATAAAGATTCTCAGTACCTCTTAAGAACTGCATTCTTTCGAATATATTGACCCATCCACCAACCACAAACTTGTTTTTCATCCTTGCATTTCGAATCTTATCATTCAATTTCGGTTTATATTCTTTCCATTCATCAATAAAAACTTCATTTGGAGGATTATACTTGCTGATTTTTTCAATTTCCTCAAAAATAGGATTTTTAACTTCACCAACCATTCCACCCTGTAAATTGGTCCAATTAGTCCCCCATGTGTCTGTATAATTCCCTTTTTCATACGTTTTAGGGATATACGATAAATCTAAAGGACCATCAATTGAAATGATATCTCTTTCATAAATATCTAGAATGTCTTCAAGCACTTTGCCATATTTTGATCTCGCTGCAGGTAATATCCATAAATCTATTGGAATTTTATCCGGATTATTAAATTCTAAAGTTCTAATTACTCTTTCTCTGCTATTCATAATTTATTTGAGCCTCCATATTTCAGCTATAATTTAATTAATATTTTAAATTTATGATATTTATTGTTTGAACTAACAGGAAGTTCTTTTATCATAAGAAAATAATCTTGTTATAAAATTAAATTTGAGACCTTCACCTTTTAAAGTTTGGTCAAAGATTACAGCTAATACCAAGACTCCCCCCTGAATTATATATTGGTAGAATGTCCCAATACCCATCAAATTCATACCATTTGCGATAACTGCAACTATTAGTGCACCAATAAAAGTCCCTGAAAGCGAACCTTCTCCGCCAATTAGGCTGGTCCCACCGATAACAACGGCAACGATGCAATCGAATTCAAACCCCATACCGACATTCGGATCACCTGATTTTAATCTGGATGACATAAGTACACCGCCAATCCCAGCTAAGGTGCCCCCCATCGCATAAAGTATTGTTTTAATCTTAACGGTTTTTATTCCTGAAAGTTTTGAAGTCTCTGTATTACCACCAATAGCAAGTGTATATTTTCCTAGGAGAGTATATTTGAAAATAATGTGACATATTATAAATACAACTAACATTATAATTATCAATAGCGGTATCGGTCCAAAATGGGTCGCGCTTATAAATGAATAATTATCAGGCACATCTATAATAGGATTTCCACCACTTATCACATATGCCAATCCCCTACAAATATACATGGTACCCAACGTTGCAATAACCGTTGGGATTTTTGTCCCTTCAATTAAAAATGCATTCACCAGTCCGACAATTAATCCGAATAATATACCAAATGCGAAACTTATGGGAACACTGAACCCCATAGAAGCAGATTTTGCAGCGACTACTCCCGTGACAGCTAAAACACCTCCAACTGAAATATCAAGACCTCCAGCTATCATAATGAAGGTAGTACCGCAAGCCACAATAACCGTTAGTGAGACCTGTCTCAAAATATTCGTAAAATTTGCAGGACTTAAAAAGTTGTGTGCAAACAAAGACATGAATATTACTATTAAAAATAATACAAACACCGTTACCAAATTATGATTCTTTATTTTGACTTTATTCATTGTTGACCACTCCCATCACAGCTTTAATAATCAATTCTTCATTTGCCTCGTCAGCGGATAATCCGCCAACTATCTTTCCATTACGCATAATAATTAAAGTATTACATAAATTCAAAAGCTCAACCATTTCAGAAGAGACAATTATTATAGTTTTCCCATCTAATGCCAATTGGCTTATTAATTGGTAAATATCCTGTTTTGCACCAATATCGACTCCTTGAGTCGGCTCATCAAGCAGCAATACTTCAGAATCTATGCATAACCATTTTGAAAGCACAACTTTTTGCTGGTTTCCACCACTTAGGTATTGTATTTTTTGGGTGGGACTGGCTAGCTTTATACTTAGATCATTAACATATTTTTCTACTATTACATCAGCTTTCCTTTTATTAATAAATCCAAAAAAATGATTAAATTTATTAAATATCAAGACAAGATTATCTCTAACGGGCATCACTTTAATAATTGCTTGCTTACGTCTATCTTCCGGTATAAAAGCAATTTTGTTATTAATTGAATTCGTAGGGTTACTGATTTTGACCTTCTTGCCATTCAAAATAATTTCACCTTGAATAATTTTATCTGCCCCAAAAACAGCTCTTAAAACTTCAGTCCTCCCCGAACCTACAATTCCTGAAATTCCTAGCACTTCGCCCTTTCGAACTTTAAAGTTGATATTGTGCAGTTTATCTGTGCTTAAATTTTTTACTTCCAATACAGTTTCACCAAGTTTTGTATTAACAGGAGGAAAAACTGTTTTAAGTTCTCTCCCTACCATTTTTTCTGCCAGCTCAATCTGATTTGTATCTTTAATATCTTTTGTACAAACGTAGCTTCCGTCTTTTAATATTGTTACCCGATCTCCAATATCAAATATTTCTTTCATTCTGTGGGAAATGTATATTATTGTAACACCCTTAGCTTTTAATTCACGTATTCTTTTGAAGAGATTATCTGCTTCTACTTCACTAAGGGCAGCAGTTGGTTCATCCAAAATAAGAATCTTCGTCTCCATAGAAAGAGCTTTAGCTATTGTTATCATTTGTTTCTGTCCGGTACTTAAAAACTTCAACTTGGTATTAATCGGTATATTAAGCTCAACTTCATCTAAATACCTTTTTATTCTACTAATATTACCTTTTCTTTGGATAAAGCCTGCTTTGTGAAATTCTCTGCCCAGAGTCATATTTTCTTCAATATTAAGATTTTCAATAACATTTAACTCTTGATGAACCGTAGCAATACCCATATTTTTAGCAATAAAAGGACTGCTGATTAATACTTTTTTATTTTCTAAATAAATTTCACCTTCATCAATAGAATATACGCCTGAAAGAATTTTCATTAACGTGGATTTTCCTGCTCCATTTTCACCGACTATACAATGTACTTCACCTTTATTGACACTAAAATTAATATCATTTAATACAGTAACTCCTGAAAACCTTTTATATACTTTTTTAAATTCCAAAATAGTGGTACTACTCATAAAAGTGTGGGAGGGGAGTGAAATCTTGCCCCCCCCTACCTCCCTCTTTATTTAGGATACTGTGTTTCCAAGAATTTGTCTGCTTCTGCAGCAGTGACATTTACAGCTGGTACAACAGTTAGCTTATACCCTTTTTCACCCTTAATTGCATCTAATAAAGCTTTATATGTCAATTCGCCCATCGTTGTCGGCTGCTGACCTACTTCTGTTTTAATAACAGATCCTGGCTTTTTCATCTCATCAAGAACTGGTGTAGATCCGCCAAACCCTGTAACTGAATATTTCGTACTATCCGCTTTATTTTGTTCTTTTAGTGCATCTACAATTCCCATAGCTGTATTGTCATTTATTCCAAAGAAACAATTTATATCCGGGTTAGCCTGTATTAAATCAGATGCAGCAGCAAGAGTTTTTGCCCTATCACCCTTACCATCCGCTATAGGTTTAACCTTCACATCAGGATATAATTTTTTAAATCCATCAATAAAACCATTTGCTCTTTTTACGTTTGCACCTATCTGAGGTTGCCCAACTATTCCAATTATAGGCTCTGTACTAGGATTGTCTTTCTTCCATTGAGTGCTTGCTGCCTCGCCTCCTACAACTCCTCCTTCATAATCACCGTTCAATATAGTCGGAATGAGATCCTCAGTAAGTGGAACGTTATATGTAACTGTAGTTATTCCAGCATCCAGTAACTGCTTTACCATATTTATATGACTGTCATCCCAAGGTGCAAATGCCACTCCTGCAGGTTTTTTTACGATAATATCCTCAATCATTTTCTGCAGGGCATCATTCTTAATATTCGGATCCATGAATGTAACATGATATCCATCTTTTTCAGCAAGTTCTTTAAATTTCTTCTCAATACTCAGAAAGAATGGATCAGTAATTATTACTGTCATTATCAATTCTTTATTACCCAAATTGTCTGCAGCGGGTTCAGTTGTAGCCGTAGTATCGCTGCTTTTCGTTTCGCCCGTAGTTGTTCTTGCAGCAGTATCAGATGTTTTAGCGTTAGATGAATTGCTTCCACATGCAACTAAAGAGAAAGCTAAAACCAAGACTAGTGCCCATGCTAAAATTTTCTTAACGTTTTTCATTTTACCATACTCCTTTAAATTTTGAATTTTGACATTTTTCTCCGTTTGATGTATAATATATATCGGATTAATTTTTAATAGTTTTGAAGGATATAACAAAATCCCTTCTTAACTATTTTTTTGATGAGAATGCTTTCCTATTCCAAAACAACGTCCAAGTCTTAAATAAAACGAATTCTTAGTTTTTCTAACAAGCAGCATTGGTCAAACGGTTCCAAGCCACTTACCTTTAAAACTTTACAATTAATTTTATTTAGTCAACAACATAAGCATTCTTCAGTTAAGTAAATTTGACGCTACTTCTTATCAAACAAAAGTTATTCACCTCCTTTAAAACTTTTAGTTATTTCGGAAACTCGTATCTATTGGTATTAGTGACTTTCAGGAGTCTATCTTTTTGTTTCGTCTCCCAAATATCATCAAATAATTAAACATTTTTTCCAAAAACACTTGATACTAATAAGTTGCCTGTTTCAGTGATGGTACTTGTGCCAATTCCGTTGCCAGTAGTTTTGGTAATAAAGAATGCAATTGCAGGGACAACGGTAATTACAATTGTTACAGTAAACGCAGATTCTCTGACCCATGTCTGAGGGGGGGGGGTGACAGTTACCACGGACAGTGGTTTTACGGTTATACCGAGTATATTCTTTCTAACTACAATAAGAATCTAAAGTGTGACCTTCCTCTTTACCTACGTTTGGTTCAGGCCCAAAGTCATGATGGCATTTCGGCCATTGTTTCACTTGTTGAAGCTAAAAAACTTTACCCACAGTTCCGTTTTGATAGTTTTCACTGGGATGATACTCACGACAACTATGCTACCTACAAACTTCTTCACAACTGGAATATGAAAGCTTTCATTCCCCTTAATGAAACGAACAAAGATCATTTTACATATCCTGCACACATTAAAGTTGATATCATGCATTTTTAAACTTTGTATGAATCCCATTTATTTACTGGTAGTTAGTTTTCAAAATCACTCAACTTACTATTATAAATTTTATTCTCCTTTTGGTGGTGCAGTAGATCCCCTCACAATAAGTTTTGTTGGAAGTACTATTTTTTTATTAACCTCTTTGGGCCCTTGTGAAATATTCTGTATTAGCAATTCCGCTGCCTCCTGTCCCATTGTATAAATCGGTTGGGATACAGTTGTCAATGGAGGATTTGAAATATTAGCCATCATTATATTATCAAAACCTACAATAGAAATGTCATCTGGTATTTTTAGTCCACTTTCCATAATAGCCAGATATGCCCCAAATGCAAAACTATCATTACCTGCTTGTATAGCTGTAGGTGGATCAGGAAGTTCTAAAAGTTTTTTTGTCATGAAATATCCTGATTCTCCTGTAAATCCACCTGCAATAATGTATTCCTCCTTAACTTCAATACCATTTTTAATTAAAGCATGTTCAAATGCTTTATATCGGTTTTGTGTTGCCTTGACTTCGGGGCCCCAATAAATAAAACCAATCTTTTTATGCCCCAAATCAATCAAGTGTTGCACACCTTCTATTATTCCGAGATAATCTGTAGTCTCTATGCAATCAATACCTTCAATCTCTGTCTGAACAGCCACAATAGCTATTTGGTCTCGAAGCCTTAAAATGATTTCGGGATTTTTTACAAAAGTACTAATAAAGATAATCCCATCGGCCCTTTTCTCAGCTAATTGCTGAATATATTGTTTTTCTTTATCATGGTTAAGATTTGAGTTGCACAAGGACAATATATATCCATTCCTACTCACAACTTCTTCTACACTTTTTATAAACTCAACAAAAAATGGATTCGATAAGTCAGGTACTATTAATCCAACTGTTTTACTTGCCTTCCTCAACAGTCCTCTCGCCATTTCATTTGGTATATAACACATCTCCTCAATAATCTTTTGTACTTTAAGTGTTGTTTTTTTCCCAATTAAGCCACTATCATTAATAACTCGTGATACCGTGCTTATTGAAACACCTGCTTTTGAGGCAATGTCACATATTGTAAGTTGTTTTTTATAATCGTTCTCATTGGGGAATACCATATAATATCACTCCATCTTTTATGCAAACCTTTGCATAAATCAAAAATTTTTTTCCCGTGCTTAATGTTTAAAAATTGTTAGAAAATGCTTTGTTTGGTTTTATATTTTTAATCTATATTAACTTCCAAAATATTTGTTTCAGATTTGACTTTAATTTTCATGCGAACCTTTGCAATAATCAATTGATTTGATTATATATAATAATCTGGCATTTGTAAACCCATTTAATAAATATATTTTAAATATATTTTAAATATCTAATTGGAGTGTAGCCAACGAAACCGACAGATACCACTCTAAGGCTATAAGTCACAATACGCCTACCTTTTTGGACATTTGTTTCCCATGACACACACGTACCTTTTTTACTATTTTGTGTGTCACAAAAGTATTGTAGGATTTAAGACTAAGAAAATTGAAGAATTAATAATAAGTACCCTCATTATTATTAATTCTTCAATTTTTATAAATAGCGAACAAAACCCTTAATTTTGGTTAATAGTCAAAAGGAAACATTGATTTTGAGCTCTATTTATAAATATATCTATCATATGATTTAGATATTATAAAACACATTACCAATCTTTATTTTCTAGCTGCGTAACAAGGAAATGTTTTAGCCTCTATAGTTGGCAAATACAATATTTCAAGCAATGCTCATTTTGTTCAACAATCGAAGCCCCTGCTATATGGGAAAAAACATAGGTTGTTTTCAATAATTATTGAAATATAGCCTAACCATCTTATATGTTGCCGCTTTTTTCCCACGGAGGTATGGATTCGAGAACTTCTTGAAACTCAGAAATAGCATCATCTTCAAACTTTGATGAATATTGGTTCATCACGAATTTATACAACTCAACATCATAAAATCGTTTCCATGAATAAATCTCTCTTTTTGGAATAATAGGATAAAACAAGATATTGTTGGCCTTGGCGGATTCCAGATCTCCCAATGCATCACCAATCATTAATATATGACTGTCAAGATATCTACCTGTTTTTATATTACAGATAATGCTTTTCTTTGTCCCAACTTCACGCCCCGCTATAACATTGACATATTGAACTAACCCACTCTCTTCCCACTCTCTTCTCAATATATCAGATGCTTCTGAAGAAACTACAATTATATCAGCATATTTCGAAGCTCTTTCAAGGCATTCAGAGACATATTTGAACTTCGGAATGCCTTTCATTCTATTGCTTATACTTTGATCCACCGTATTATCCCATTCTGAAACCTTTATCAGGAAAGGATCCTGTGTATTTTTTACGTACTCAAGCAACGAGGATTTACAGTGTTTTGATTCTGATATCAGCCATTTTAGCATATAAACTGTATCCGGCAAGGTGAATCTCATCCTTCTAATTTCTTCTCTTAGCTTCAACATATCAAACACTTTTAATAAAGCAGCGTATCGTCCAATTCCTCTCCATTCAGAATAAAGATTGACATACTCAGCTGTCTCAGATACGAAACTAGAAATCTCCTCAAGTCCGAAAATATGAATCATACATGGAATGATGAATTTCTTGAACTTAATTTCCTGTGAATTAAATACAGTGCCATCGGAGTCAAGGCATATCAAGTATTTTTTACTATTTTTTAAACGTTCAATTTGTTTCACATATTCGTTCAATAAATTACTCCTATCAGTTTTTAGTATCCTTATATCATACATTTAATCAAATTTTAAATAGCTCTTTTTAACTTGATGTACTCTTCATCCCTACTTTTTTATCCATAATACATAGCCTAAACTTGAATGCAACTTAATAACTTTATACGTGTGTATAAAGTTGTCGATTTCCCTGCGTTCTTCTCTTATGCTTTCATAGTTTTTCAGATACACTTCATCGTATTTCAGCGTTCAATCAAAATAATATCAGCCCATCTGCCTTTGCCATCCATGCTAACTCTAATCTTATTACTTTCAACCAAATCTATGTACTCCTTGCTTGTAAACTGGCTGCCCTGATCGCTATTTATAATCTCAGGTTTTGATACCGTAAGCTTTTTACGTAGTGCCCTTTTTACCATCGCAATTAATATATCCTCAAGTTCCCATCCTATGAATTTAAAATGCAAATTGTTGTATAGAAGAGGGTAAAAAATTGAACATCAATTAGAAAACCCTGCTTAATTTCCTTTTATATTCAGGAAATCAAGTTAGTTTAACAAACAAATTCTCCAAATCTATGAAGAATAGATTTATCCAAAAAACTCCATCTCAACCATTGCACATAGGGCATGATATACCGGAAGGTGCAGCTCTTGGACCTTATAAGTCTCAAGTTCTGGGACTTTAATAACTACATCACATAAACCGACCATCTTTCCTCCACTTTTCCCAGTCAAACCTATGGTTTTTACTCCAAAGGCCTTTGCAACCTTAATGGCATTGATGACATTTTGTGAATTGCCCGATGTGCTCAGCCCTATCAATACATCTCCATACCTAGCATACCCATATACCTGCTGGGCAAAAACCATATCAGGAGCTACATCGTTGATGTAGGCATAGGCAAGGGCAGAATGGCTGGCTAGTGAAATTGCAGGTAAAGCTCCCTGAAGATTTTCGGACAGATATTCCACTTCTTCAGGGAAAGCCTGCTTCAGCTTTTCCACATGCTCCTTACAGATTTTCCTTTCCAAGATAAAGCCTTTCATCAGTTCGCCTACTATATGCTCTGAATCGGATGTACTCCCCCCATTACCGCATATTAATACTTTTCCTTCCTTTTTATAACACTGCTTCAAAATCTCAAAAGTCTCTTCAATATAAGTTCTACATTGTTCAAGCTGCGGATACCGCAGGGTTTAAAGTGTACCCTTTGTCAAGAACAATTTGGGTTTTTAATATTTAAATTAGATAGTATCAATAATATCTACTAATGTTCTGCCAGAAATGATTTCTGGCAGAACAAAGTACCTAAGTTAATGCTTTCCTTTTGCTTTAGGGATGATCAATGGATATTCACCAGTAGTGAGATAACGATAGTATCCCGTTGGTGCCAACTTAGTGAGATCCCACTGATATCGTTCATTGTTATAGTAGTCAGTCCAGTTGGTAATAACTTGCTGGATTTCATCAAATGTCTTACACCAGGAAATATCGATTTCATCTTTCATGTGTCCAAAGAAAGACTCTAGGGGTGCATTATCCCAGCAGTTAGCCCTACGGGACATGGACTGTCGCAACTCACTGTCCTTTACCAGTTGAATAAATTTGATACTTTTGTAATGTGAACCCTGATCACTATGAATCAAAGTCTCTGATGTCAATGAAACACCATGATTTTCAATAAGCTGATTAACAGTTTCCAATACAAAATCTATTTCCAACGATATACTCAGAACCCAAGCGAGGAGTTCTTTCGTACATGCGTCTATAATGGTGGACATGTAGCACCGAGGAGCCTTCCCATTGATTATATAGGTTATATCTGTAAGCAGAACCTTACGTGGTCCTTGTGTTTCGAACTCTCTGTTTAATAAGTTTGGCGCAACATAAGCGGTGGCCATAGCTTTCGCCATACGTCGATAAGGATTAGCTTTGCGTATTGGGCAGAATAGCCCATATTTTTTCATTAAACGCCGTACTTTCTTGATATTCATGTGTACTGATGGGTTCATATGAAGGAGTCTCATATAAATACTGCGTGCACCTTTATTATATCCTCTGAACTGATATGCTTCTAAAATGATTAGAAAATCTTGTTGGTCTTGATCCTCTCTCTGAAGTCTAAGGTCTTCTGTTGCAAGATAATAATAGTATCCAGATCGCGAAACATTCGCTGCATCGCATAACCAGGAAACATTTAACATGTTGACATCTTGTTGCATCATTTCACGAATAATCTGATACTTGGCATTAGCTGGAACCATCATTATCCCGTTCCCTCCTGGCCTAAAGATACAATTTTTTTTAAAAACTCTATTTCTTGATCCTTATATGCTAACTGTTGCTCGAGATATTTAATTTTACCATCTGGCGTAACATAGTCACCCAGATATTTGTTATAGGTATCTAAATCACGGAATCCATTTCCAGCCTTAACTTCATTCCTGATCATACTTTTCAGTCCATTTATTCGAGTCTCTCCAAGAATATCTGGATCAATACCCAACTCGACAACAATATCTCGTGGTGTTTTTCCTGATAAAATAGCTTTCCAGAATTTATTCTTGAATTCAGCTGAAAAATGCACAATGCTGGGAGATACATCTAAAACGTATGAGCTTGTGCGCAGATGGTTCATTTCTTCTTCATTAAACTTTTTGTTAGCCATGTTTTCCTCCAATTCATCTAATACTAATTGTAGTACTTATCTAAATTGAAATCAAAACTCTTATGTCTAAGATTAAGGGTTTTAAAAACTCCATTGTCTAAAGACAAGGATTTTGAAAACATAGTTGTCCTAAACTAAGGGTTTATGAAAACCGATACTGTCTAATCTATAGGGTACATTTTACTTGGACAAAACAAAAATCCTGAAAAGCTTTGATCTAAAAGGTTTTCCAGGATTTTATTATGTTCTAAAAAGTGCGTACCTTTTTTAAATCTTCGTTTCTCTAAAAATTTTTTTCATCATACTTGT
>Ga0209430_1001771_pt1 | contig 15167 bp, 13 predicted proteins | sample BarGraIncub1133A_FD_184504 | JGI IMG/M metagenome (GOLD analysis project Ga0209430, IMG submission 184504) | Arctic peat soil microbial communities from Barrow, Alaska - Barrow Graham LP Incubations 11-33A (SPAdes) (version 2) | ecosystem: Environmental > Terrestrial > Soil > Wetlands > Peat... | reverse complement strand
CATCTCCGCCCGCCGCCGCTCGGAAGAGCGGCTTAAAGAGTCGGAGCAGAGATACCGGGCGATTTTTGAGAACACCGGCACCGCCATGGCGATAGCACTTCCCGACGGGATCATGCTCATGGTAAACAAGGGTTTCGAGGCGCTTACCGGCTACAGCCGGGAGGAGCAGGAAGGGCGCATGCGTTGGACCGATTTCGTCTGCGACGAGGACCGCGAGGCGATGCTGGGTCAGCGCAGATTGAAATGGGAAGCATCCGGGCTTCGCCAGAATAGCTTTGAAGCCCGGGTGAAGAACCGGTCCGGGGAACTCATCGTGGTGTTTGGGAATTGGGCCGCCATCGCCGACACCAAGGAGACGGTCATCTCGCTTCTGGACATTACCGCGCAGAAGCAGGTGGAGGTTGCCTTGAGGCAGAGCAGGGCTACCCTCGCCGTCGCCCAACGCATCGCCAGCCTGGGCAACTGGGAGTGGGATGTGGTGACCGACACCCTCACCTGGTCCGAGGAGGTGTACCGCATCTGCGGCGCCGACCCGGCGTCCGCCCTTACCTACGAGAGGTTCCTGGCCGCGGTGCATCCCGACGACCGGGAGATGGTGGTCAGGGCAGCTAACGACGCCCTCTACAACAAGAGACCGTACAGCCTGGACCACAGGGTCGTGCTTCCCGGCGGCGCGGTGCGGACCGTCTCCACCCGGGGCGAGGTGACCTTTGACGCCCAGGGTGTGCCGCTCCGGATGGTAGGCACCACCCAGGACGTTACCTGGCGCAACGAGGCGGAGCAGGCTCTGCGCAACTCCGAGGAGAAGTTCTCCAAGGCGTTCCATGCCAGCCCCGACTCCATCGTCATCACCCGCGCCGAGGACGGTACTTACATCGACGTGAACGAGGCATTCCAGGAGGTGACCGGCTACACGAGGGAGGAGGTGATCGGGCACAGTTCCCTGGAACTCAACCTCTGGGCGGACCCGGATGCGCGTATGGTGATGCTGCGACTCTTGAACCAGTACGGCCACGTGCGCAACCTGGATGTCCGGTTCCGGGTGAAGTCGGGCGAGGTCCGGGAACTCCTCTGGTCCGCCGATGTCATCGAGTACCAGGACGAGGCGTGCCTGATCGCAATATCCCGCGATGTGACGGAGCAGAGACACCTGGAGAAGGAGCTGTTGGAGAGCGACGCCAAGCTCTTCATGAAGCACGAGGAATTGAAAAACCTGTTCCACCAGATGGAGGGGATCAGGCGCGAGTGGGAGGAGACCATGGACTGCATCAGCGACATGTTCATCCTCACCGACCAATGGGGCAGCATCCGTAGATTCAACCGCGCGGTGGAAACCTTCAGCGGGAAGGCCCATCGGGATATCGTCGGGAGGGAATGCCTGCCGTTCCTGGAGGGGCAGGGGTTCAAGGAGCACCTGGAGGCCCCCGGCATTGAACTCTTTCACGAACAAAGCGGCAAGTGGTTCGTCCTGAAGCGTTACGCCTTTCCCATCGCCGAGGTCGATGGCTCGACGCGGGAGGTGTTTATCATCAGCGACACCACCGGGACCGGCTGGCGCGACCATGCAAGCCCGCAGCGGCTGGTCGGATCCGATTCGCGGCCTCATTAGAAAGGCTAGTCAGATCAGCTGCTTGCGCGGGAATGGGCGCATTCGTCCTTGACTTAACCCGGGACAAATGGTATACAGTGACCTCGCCCAACAAAGGAGGTGCGCATGGCATCAACCGAGCGGAGCGGCAGGATGGCGCGAATATGCGTCGTTTGCCTGATGCTCCTCCCGATCCACACGCTTCCCCTGCTGGCTGCAGAAAAGGCAGTAGAAACACCGGTAGCACAGAGTGTAGCAACAAGCGTAGCGCCAGTGCAGAAGACATCGTTGGTAAAGAAGCTGATTGGCATTGCTTCGTACTATGCCAATCGGTACCACGGGAGAAGGACCACCTCGGGTGAGCGTTATCATCAGGATAAGATGACGGCCGCCCATCAAAGTCTCCCGCTTGGCACCAAGGTTCGGGTAAGGAACCTTGCCAACGACAGGGAAGTAACGGTTGTAGTAAACGACCGCTGCCGCAAGAGAACTAGCCCGTTTATTGATCTTTCACGGGCTGCGGCAAAGAAGCTGGGATTCTTCGGCGCGGGAAAGGCTAATGTGGCCATAATCCCGTTGAGCGAGGAGGAATCTTAAGAATTCATATTTGGGCGAAAAGAGAAAAAGGCCGGGGCAGCTTCCCCGGCCTTTTTTCGTAGTTTTCGTAGACACCTGCCTTTTCTCAGCTCAGATCCCATCCCCAGGTTTCTTTCCCTGTATGTCGCGGATGCTCGCGTTCCGGTCGTCCAGATCCTTTTTCCTGCCCATGAAATATGCGTCGATAACGCCAATTATCCAGGCCAGAAACATCACCATGGTGGCCGCCTTGATGAGGAAATCGTCGGAAGCGGTGGACGCGTTGCCGGCTGAATTCAAAATGGCGACCAAGTCGATGGCGCCACCCTCGATTTCGATTTTTTCCAGAATGGTGAGAGCCTGCTGCGTGGCCTTGGTCACGATTAGCGCCATGGATGCTAACGCCGCGATTATCAGGGCGAAACCCCGGATTGGAAGTTTCAGCCAAAGTTGGCCCGCGCCAGGAAAGACCAGCCCCGACAGCAGCGCGCCCTTTAACGATTTTTTCATGGTCACCTCGAAGCGCTGCAGTTCGCGCGAAAATATATCAGAATTCGAACAGAAATCCGGCGAGGCAGCTGGTGCCGCCGATATTGACTGATCCGTCAGGAACGGTATCCGCCATGGCGCGCAGATACTTGGCTTCCAGGAAAAGATAGGTGTGGTGCACCCCGTAATCACGGTACATGTCGTGGGAGGTTTCCGGCTCAACTCCGTCCAGTAACAGCTGAACCCCCGCCCTGGCGTGATATCCGTTCACCGAGCCCCGGGTCGAGCCCTGGCTTTTCACCCCTTCCCGGTAGAAAACCCGGGACCAGCCCGCCGCGGCGTAGGGGACCAGCAACTGGTCCTCGCTGAAAACGCCGCGCGCGAGTACGAAGAGATCCAGCGGGAAAAGTTCATAGGTCACCTCGCCGGCTTGCACCGTGCTGCCTGCGGCCGCATGAAGCGGCAGTTGGCCCTTCCCGGAGCTGCGGAGGTAGCTTCCTTCCAGGCCTACTTCGAGCTGCCTGAGCACCTTGTAGGAGAGCGCGCCGCCATACTCTCCCGTATAGCTGCTGTCATAGAACTTGGACCAGTTGGCCGCGCCGGGGAAGAAAGCACCCCCCTTCAGCTCCAGCGACCAGTGAGGGCGGTCGCTGCGCGGCTCGGCGCCGAGCGCCAGGCTCGGTATGATGACCAGGAACAGTCCCAGAATTAGATTTCTCAACGCATGCCTCCGGACTGCAGCAGCATTTTCCTTTGGAACAGGATTGCCGACAAAAGAGCCGCGAGCATCACGATGGCGATCTTTGCCAATGGCGCGCTGCCGTTCAGGATGAGCGCTCCGACCACCAGCGGGAAGAGCGCCACCCGGACCGGGGCCTTGAGCCAGGGATGGAGGTTGATGTAGTGAGCCGCGCGCGGGCCGTAGTGGTAATACCAGGCGACGAAGGCCCGACCGGGCGCGTTGGTAAGGAGGAAGCGGTCTCTGAAGTCACGCAGTGCCTGCACCTGCGGGGCCGAGTAGAAGCCGTACGCCGCGGTGGCGATGAAGCACCCCTCGCCCTTAAGGTTGGGGAAGGGGGCGAGGGTTTCAGGAAAATTTTCTTGGGGAACAGAAATATCGCTCACTTGGGGATCGCCAACCACCTGAAAGGTTTCCAAGGAGTACGCGCTTTCGTTGGCGGTTCCTGGGGCGGAGACGATGGCGTTGTCGATGACGGTGGTAACCGCTGCGAAAAACTCGGTCTGCGCCACTGCTGCGATCGCCACGAAATAGTGCGTTCCATTGTTCAAGCCAGTGATCTGATATGACGATACGGTTGCTCCGTCGACCTCGATGTAGGAGGGGAGCGTGGATGTGCCAAAGCTGTTGGTACTGTGGTAAATTCGGTACCCCGTCGCGCCGGGAACGGGTGTCCATGAAAGCTGTAGTGCCTGGTTCAGGGGAGTGATTGTGAGTGCCGGAGTCTTCGGTACCGCCGGAGGTGTAAGAGGGAGATTGCTTAGGGTCGCGGTGGTGGTTCCCAAAGGCACTACCAATGGGGAGGATCCCGAGAGGTCGTAATTCCTGGAAGAAGTCCCGTAGTAGACTCGATATTCCGTCACCTTGCTGTCGGCGGTCGGATCCCATTTGAGTGCCATTGTTGCCGTATCCAATGCGACCGGTGAGGAAGTCAGGTTCGTCACCGTGGCGGGTCCTGTGGCCAGCACCGTGTCACTGTCCGGCCCACCGTAGGCTCCCATGTCCGAGGTGGTGCTGCCGAAGGGATTGTGGATTTGGGGGTTACCGGTTCCGACGCATGGTGATCCGGCCTGCAGATGAAAGTCACGGTTGGCCGAGTCCACAAAGCTGGGGTTAGCGTCGGCTACCAGCGTGTTGGGGATGGAATGGGCGTCAAGCGGGGCAATGCCGTTAGCCGCGTTGGCGAAAAAATCATTGTAGGTAGGTTGTGCCAGGGCTGCTTGAACCAAGATTGCCGTGGTATTTGTGGAAAATATATTGTTGGTGATGATGATGTCCGAGGTGGTACTGATGGCTGTGCCGTTGCTGAAAAAGGTGTTGTTGATGATTGTGCTGGACGTTGAGTTCTGCACCAGAATGGCGGTGCTGGCTGTGCTGAGTTGAAATACGTTGTTGGTGATGTTGATGGCTGAACTGCTGGTGGCGGAAATCCCAATGAGGGCGCTTCGGAAGGTAAAGTTCCGGATGGTCACCGAAGAGACGCCATTCAGGTTGATAATCGTTCCCGATCCGCTGTTGGATAGAAAGGTTCCGGCGGTACTCTCGCCGATGATCGGCACGTTGCTTATGGGGGTAAATGTGCCGCTGTACTCGATGGGATCAGCCTTAACCTTAATTGCAAAACTCGTCGTGGGGGCTGTGACCAGACGGTTTTTGGCGCTGTCGATGGCCGCCTGAATGGTGGAGAAATGGCCGGTCGTCGGGTTATGCTCGACGATCAAGTCCTCTCCCTTGGCCGCACCCGGGGCGGAGATGGTGAGGAAGACAAGCGTAACCGCAGTTAACCATGCAGAGCATCTAATTCTCATGTGCCCACCTTTGTCAGTGTAGTTCATTCCCGTGTGTCAGGTTGATGCAACATCCCAGGATATCGCAGTATCCGGTTACTGGAGCATCCGACTCGCGAACTGCGAATGCTTGACAGCGCATTAAGGCACTCGTCCTGATCGTCGGGGCAGAATATGACGCGTGGCGTTAAACGTCAAGCGGCTAATGGCTGATGGCATGATTTCAATTTACTCCGTTTCCGGACGCTTCAGAGTTTGTGCGGCCAGGATTTCAGCACGACTATCGAATTTTGTAGCCGGCAACTGGACCGAACGGACCGGCGTTCCTGCGGTAATAAAAAAAGGCAGCCCGTCTGGGCTGCCTTTGGATTGTTTTCAATACTGTTCGTCGGAGTACTTTTTACTCCGCGTGAGCCTTTTTCTTGGACTTCTTCGACTTCTTGGAGGACTTCTTTGAGACGGCGGACTTCTCCGACTTTTCCTTCTTCCCTTTTCTCGCGGACCTCTCCTTCTTGGTGCCCTTGTGCTTCTTCGAGACACTGTGCCTGCGGTGGTTCCTCGGCTCCGGGGTGAGCTCGTCCTTTATGTTGCTCAGCAGGACGGTGGTCTCCTCAAGCTCGGGGTCCGCCTTCTTGGCCGCTTCGAGCGATTCCTTCGCCTCGGCGATCTGGCCGTTCTTCATCTGGACGCGACCCATGGCGTTGAGTGCCTTGGCATGGTCCGGCTTGAGGCTTACCGCCTCCTTGTAGCGGGCGGTCGCCTGGTCGTAATCCTTCTTGAACTCATAGACCAGGCCAAGTTTGTAGTGGGCGTTGGCGTCGCCGGGGGCGAGTTCCACCCCTTCCTTTAGCAGCGTCGCCAGAGCGTCGTAGTTCTTGTTCTTCACGTAGATGGCGGTGAGCGCGGTGCGCGCCTCGGCGTCGTCCTTCTTGATGCGCAGGACTTCCACGTACTCCTTGGCGGCCTCGTCCATGAGGTTGCGCTTTCTCTGCAGGTTGGCGAGTTCACGGTGGGCTTCCAGCGCATCGTTGTCCAGCTTGATCGCGGCAGCGTACGCCTCGGCGGCGGCCGGGAGGTCCTTCGCGTTCACGTAGGCCCGGGCGAGCTTCAACTGTACCGCCGGGTCGGCGGGCCTTCTCTTGATCAGCTCGCGGTACTGCTCCAGCGCCTGGGGGAAGCTGCCGCGCAGGGTGTAGATGTCGGCGAGCCGCCCGCGCGCCTCCTCGTTGTCGGGGGTGCCGGCGAGTACCTGACGGTACGCGACCACCGCCTCGTCCAGGAGCGCCTTCTTTTCGTAGATGAGGGCGCGGTTCAGGTGGAGCTGGGCATTGTCCGCCTTGTTGCGCTGCGCCTCGCGGTAGGCGTTCATCGCCTCGTCGAGGCGCCCTGTTGCAAGCAGGGAGTCTCCCATCCGCTGCAACGCGACCGGGTCGTTGGGGTTTTCGGCGATCTGCAGCCGGTACTCGGTGATCGCGTTGTCGAAGTCCTTGGCGGCCTGGAAGCGGTCGCCGAGGGCGAGATGATCGACCTTGGGCGCCGCCTCAGGCTTGGGAGCGATGGCGGCGAGCACGCGCTCGGACTCCGCGTTCTTGCTGTCTCCCTTGAGGCTGTATGCCTCGGAGAGCAGGCGGTGGATCTCCTTGTTCCCAGGCTCGGCAAGTGCCGCCTGCTTCAGCTCGGCCAACGCCTTGTCGGTTTCGCCGCGCTCGAGGAGCAGGGCGCCAATGCCGAGTCGGGCGCCGGCGTTATTTGGGGCCAGGGAGAGCGCCTTGCGGAACTCGTCCTCCGCCTTCAGCTTCAGTTCGACCGCCAGATAGGCGGCGGCGAGGTCGGCGTGCAGGGAAGGGTCGTCCGGGTAGGCGGCGAGCGCCTCGCGGAAGTGGAAGATGGCGAGCTGGTTTAGTTTCTTCTCGGCGTAGAAACGCGCCAGCCCCCCGTTGTAGCGCGGGTCGCCGGCCTTAAGCCCCGCGGAGAGCTCGACGGCCGCCTCCTCGCTGGCCCGTTTTTCAAAATGCAACAGTCCGAGGTTGCCGCTTGCCGGATAGAATTCCGGGTCCAGGGCGAGGGTTTCCCGGTACTCCGAGATGGCCGCGTCGCTGTTACCTGTGCGCTCGAACTGGAGCCCCTTCAGGAAATGCCCGGCAGCCCCGGTCGGACAGAGCTCCATCACCCGGCTCTCGGTCTCCTTCTTCTTCAGCTCGCTCGCCTTTGCCGGGAGTTCCAGGATGAGCTTCTTGGCGTTCCGGCAGCTGTCTCCAGCGGGGAACGGCCAATTGAACCCGGTCGCGAACAGGGTCATGGCCAGAAGCGATGATAGTGTTGCGTATCTTTTCATATAGGGCCCTTTTTGTTGTGTACGTCCTGTGCGGAAGGTTTCGAGGAGCCATCTATGGTGCGTCAGGTGCCGCTTTTTGACCGTGAAACGCCGGTTCAGGCTACTGGAACCGCATTTCGGGCGGATTATACACACCCTGAGCGCTAAATTCAATTCCAAACCGGCATTTATCTGTCATGATCGGGGCCTTCCGACCCTTTGGACCGGCAAATCGGCGCCCAGCGCCGGGTTAGAGCGGATTACCTTGACTTTCATGATAAAGATGTTTAAATCAACTGGGCCGGCCAGCCGTGGCCGCCACGGGACGGTTTCTCAAGTCCGCGTACAGGGCCGCACCGTCCGCTAACCAGGAGGCGTGAGCCGATCGGGAGGGGTGTAAATGGCGGTTATTCCGAAGGAACCGTTGGAGTGGCTGAGCCTGTTCCGTCAGCAGATGGACGAGATATTCCGCTACCTCTCCACACTTGAGGGACGGGAGGGGTTTACCGAAAAGGAGAGTTCGCCGCTCGTCGACATCTACGAGACGGCAAGTTCCTTCGTGGTGGAGGTGGAACTCCCCGGCTGCGAGGCAAAGGACATCACACTGAGCATCTGCTGCTCCACCCTGGTCGTCGAGGGGGTGGCGCGGGAGGAGGCCGGGCCGGGCGTGAACTACATCTGTCTTGAACGCAGCGCCGGCCGTTTCTGCAGGGCGGTGGAGATCCCCCCCGCGGCCGACCTGGACGGGGTACGGGCGCGCTACCGGCGGGGACTTCTGACGGTCGTGTTCCCCTGGTCCAAGAAAAGCAAGACGCATATCCGGGAGATCCCGATAGAGTAAGGAGAGGCACGATGGAAAACAGGCAGGAAACCGAAGAACTTAACATACCGGATGTTCTGCCGCTGCTCCCGGTGCGGGACGTGGTTGTGTACCCGTACATGATACTGCCGCTCTTCGTGGGGCGCGAGATATCCATAAATGCCGTCGATTACGCCCTTTCCAAGGACAGGATGATCTTCCTCGCGACCCAGAGGGACGTGGGGGACGAGGACCCTTCGCCGGAGGCGATCTACGAGGTCGGCACCGTGGCGATGATCATGCGCATGCTGAAGCTCCCCGACGGCCGGGTCAAGATCCTGGTGCAGGGGCTCACCAAGGCTCGGGTGACCGAGTACCTGGCGGAGAAGCCTTTCTACTCGGTCCGGATTGATCGGATCGTGGAGCCCGCGGCGCTGGAGAACACCCTGGAGGCCGAGGCGCTGATTCGCACAGTGAAGGAGGAACTCGGCAAGATCGTGGCGCTCGGCAAGGCGGTCTCCCCCGAGGTGATGGTGATCGTCGAGAACATGCAGGAGCCCGGCTCCCTGGCGGACCTGGTGGCGAGCAACATCGGCCTCAAGGTGGAGGAGGCGCAGGCTCTGCTGGAAGTGGCCAACCCCCTAGAGCGGTTGAAGAAGGTGAACGACTTCCTGAACAAGGAAAGCGAGCTCTTGAACATGCAGGCCCGGATCCAGTCCGCCGCCAAGGAGGAGATGGGGAAAAGCCAGCGCGAGTACTACCTGCGCGAGCAGTTGCGCGCCATTCAGCAGGAACTGGGCGAGACCGACGCGAGGAGCGAGGAGATCGCGGACCTCAGGAAGAGCGTCGAGGGCGCCAAGATGCCGGCCGCCGTGGAGAAGGAGGCGCTCAAGCAGCTGGGACGCCTGGAACAGATGCATCCGGACGCGGCCGAGGCGGGGATGCTGCGCACCTACCTCGACTGGCTGGTGGAAATCCCCTGGGGCAAATCGACTAAGGACGCGCTCGAGATCAATCGCGCCTCGGATATCCTGAACGAGGACCACTACTTCCTGGAAAAGGTGAAGGAGCGCATCCTCGAGTTCCTGGCGGTGCGGAAACTGAAGAAGAAGATGAAGGGCCCCATCCTCTGTTTCGTCGGACCTCCCGGGGTAGGCAAGACCAGTCTCGGCAAGTCCATCGCCCGCGCCATGGGGAGGAAGTTCGTCAGGATCTCCCTTGGGGGGGTGCGCGACGAGGCTGAGATTCGCGGTCACCGCCGCACTTACGTGGGCGCGCTTCCGGGCCGGATCATCCAGGGACTCAAGCAGGCGGGGACCAATAACCCGGTCTTCATGCTGGACGAGCTCGACAAGCTGGGCTCCGATTTTCGCGGCGACCCCTCCTCGGCGCTGCTCGAGGTGCTCGACCCGGAGCAGAACAACAGCTTCTCGGACCACTACATAAACCTTCCCTTCAGCCTGGCCAACGTCATGTTCATCGCGACGGCGAACCAGATGGACACCATTCCGGGCCCGCTTCGCGACAGGATGGAGGTGATCCACCTCGCGGGCTACACCGAGGAGGAGAAACTCCAGATCGCCAAGCGCTACCTGGTGCCGCGCCAGATCAAGGAGAACGGCATAAGCGAGGAGATCATCAGCTTCTCTGAGGAGGCGCTTAGGACTATGATCTCCAAGTACACCCGGGAGGCGGGCTTAAGGAACCTGGAGCGCGAGATTGGCAGCGTCTGCCGCAAGGTGGCGCGCAAGGTGGCCGAGGGGTCCAAGAAGCAGTTCGGGATCACCGCCGGAACCGTCGCCAAGTACCTGGGTCCCCCCAAGTACCTGCGCGAGGAGGAGATGGAGTATAACGAGGTGGGGGTGGTCACCGGACTTGCCTGGACGCCGGTGGGTGGCGAGGTCCTCTTCGTGGAGGCGAGCGTCATGAAGGGGAAGGGGGGGCTCACCCTGACCGGACAGCTGGGCGACGTCATGAAGGAGTCGGTGCAGGCGGCCCTCTCCTACATCCGCGCCAGGGCGACCGATCTGCACCTGGCAGAGGACTTCTACAGCACCATGGACATCCACGTCCATGTCCCGGCGGGCGCCATCCCGAAGGATGGCCCTTCCGCCGGGGTCACCATGGCGACGGCGCTGGTCTCGGCGCTCACCCGCATTCCTGTTAGAAAGGACGTCGCCATGACCGGCGAGATCACCCTGCGCGGCAAGGTGCTCCCGATCGGAGGGTTGAAGGAGAAGATCCTCGCGGCCGCTCGCCTGGGAATCAGCACCATCGTGATCCCGGTGCAGAACTACAAGGACCTCGAGGACGTTCCAAAAACCATCCTCAAGAAGCTGAAGATCGTCACCGCCTCCTGCATCGACGAGGTGCTCGCCGTGGCGCTGGAGAATTACCCCCCCGCCGCGCCCAAGACCAAGCCGCCCAAGCCCGAACCCGCGAAGGTGAAAGTTAAGGTGGGGAGGGGCATCGTGGTCGCCCCCGGCAAGGGTGCCTCGGCAGGGGCCAAGGGGTGAGACTGGGAGAGCTGGGTGAATTCGGGCTGATCGACAGGATCGCCCGGAGGGTCGCCCCTTCCCCTGCGGTCGTCCTCGGCATCGGGGACGACGCGGCGGGTATCCTGCCGACCCCCGGGACCCTCACGCTGGTCACCTCCGACATGCTCCTTGAGGGGGTGCACTTCGACCTTTCCTTTTGCGACCCGCGCAGCCTGGGGCGGAAATCGCTCGCCGTCAACCTCTCCGATCTTGCCGCCATGGGCGCCAGGCCGCGCCAATTCCTGCTCAGCATTGCACTTCCCGCCACCATTTCCCTGGAATTCGTGGACGGCTTCGTGGCCGGCGTCATGGAACAGGCGGAGCGCTTCGGCGCGACGTTGGTGGGCGGCGATACCTGCGCCTCCCGAGGAGGCGTGGCCATTTCCATCACCGCGCTCGGGGAGCAGCTTCCGGGTCGCGTCGTGACCAGGGGTGGCGCCGCGCCCGGGGATCTGGTCTGTCTCACCGGAACGGTGGGGGATGCGGCGGCGGGGCTTAATGAACTGAGAAAAGGGGTGCGGGAGGGGTTTCTGGTGTCGCGCCAGCTCGACCCACAGCCGCGCGTGGAGGCCGGGGTGGCGCTCGCCGAGGCGGGCCTGGTCAGCGCCATGATCGACGTGAGCGACGGGGTGCTGGCTGATCTGACCCACATCTGCGAGCTTTCGGGGGTGGGCGCCAGGCTGGAATTGGCGCAGCTGCCACTCTCGGAGGAGTATCGCGCGGCCTGCGGCGCGGACCCCTTCGACCTGGCACTTTCCGGCGGCGAGGACTACGAGCTGCTGTTCTGCGTCCCGAAGGGGAGGCTGGCTGAAACGGAGGCGCTCCTCGAAAGCCTTGAGCTGCGCTTTTCGGTAATTGGAGAGATCTCCCAAGGGAGCGCCCTGGAACTCGTCACCCCCCAGGGGGGAGCGTACGCGCCGGGCAAACGCGGCTTCGATCACTTCGGCTGAGGTGGTTGCCCGTCGGCCCCGGTCCTGATCTTCACCCCGCGTATCCGTGGATGGTTGCATTAGCAGAAGCAGAGCGCCTGCCTAGCCCCAGCCCCCGAGTTTTACCTTCCCTTCGAAAGAGTCATCCTGATTTTGCCGAGGTATTTGTTCAGCGGATTGGTCCGGGAAAGGAACGGTATTAGCGGTTTTTTCCGGTCACCGAGGAGTTGCAGCCACCTGGCGATCGAGGGATGCCCGCCGACCCGGAGCCCCAACCGGAAGATCCTGATCGCTTCCTTTTTCCTCCCGGCGACGAGGTAAACGGTGCCGAGCCGCAGGAAGTGTTCCGGGTTCTTCGGCTCCTTCCTGACCGCTTCCTGACAAAGGGTGATGCCGGTTTGGATCTCCCCGGTATGCCGTGCCAGGGCGACCGCGTACTGCGACAGGTGGTTCGCCGAGCGCACCTTGCTGAGCGCCGCCCGCAAAAACCGATATGCCGCGGCGTAGTCCCTCGCGTCGAGCGCTTCCGTCCCGAGCTTGAAAAGTTCCTCTCCATCCAGATCAGTCAGGGAATCCTCTTGGTTAGCTTTTGTCATCCGCGTTTTGTCCTTTTCCTGATTCCTCGCCTCTGATGGTGCCGGTAACCGCCAGGCAGGGACGGATTAATTACGGTTTCAGCCCTTCTACAAACCACAATGTTAATCAAATATGGCCATCTTGCAGCGAAACTGATAGAAGGTTGCCCCGACTTTCCGGCAGTCCAAAATGTTGAAAATAACGGGCGAGCCGGCAGGCTTCGCCGCACAGTGCATCCTGAATTTATACTATAGTATTAATTTGGAATAAAGTTAATTCCTGCACGACCTGAAGCCCGCGTCAGTGGCGGCTCTAGGCAGCGAACTGGCCGGGGTTGAAAAAAAATGCTATCTGTGGTCTAATCCCATGCTGTGGAAGAGCGCGCGTACATAGGATTGGGGTGCAACCTGGGGAACCGTGAGCTGAGCCTGCTGGCGGGAGTCGCCGAGCTCGGCAGGCTGTCCGGAACGCGGGTCACAGCCTTGTCCCACTTCTACGAGAGCGAGCCGGTGGGGGGCGTAGCGCAGGATAATTTCTACAACGCCGTGGCGCGGATATCCACCAGCCTTCTCCCGCTTCCCCTCCTGGAGGAGCTGAAGCGGATCGAGATCGAGGTCTTTGGCCGCGTCCCGTCCGGGCACTGGGGACCGCGCAGCATGGACCTGGACCTTCTCATCTACGGTGACCTGGTCCTTTCCGGGGAGCGGCTCACCATCCCGCACCCCCGTCTTGCCGAGCGTAGATTCGTACTGCAGCCGCTGGCCGACATAGACCCGACGCTTGTGCACCCTTCCCTGGGGAGGAGCATCGCCGAACTGATGGCATCACTTACGACCACCGAGAAGGTGGTGAGAATTTAGAGGGGGCATATGCGGTTTCTCATTTTGCTTCTGATAGGGTACCTGGTGTACCGGATCGTGCGGGGCAGGGCGGCCCCCGAGATACCAAAAGAGTCGACTGCGACGGAGACCTTTCGGGATCCGGTCTGCGGTGTTTACCTGTCGGAATCCGACGCGGTGGTCGGGAACATGGGGGGGAAGCGCTATCACTTCTGCTCCATCGGTTGTTTGCAGCAGTTCGAGAAAAACCAGCAGCAGAGGTAACAAAAACCTTAAGCGGAGGAATGGATGAAGTTTTTTATCGACACAGCGGACGTGCGGGAGATACGCGAGGCGAACGAATTGGGGCTTGTGGACGGGGTCACCACCAATCCGTCACTTATAGCGAGGAGTGGTCGGCGTTTCGAGGAAGTGATCAAGGAAATCGCGGGGCTTGTGGACGGGCCGATCTCGGCGGAAGTGATTTCCCTCGAGCATGACGGCATGATCGCCGAGGCCACCGAACTGGTCAAGATCCATGCGAACATCGTCATCAAGCTCCCCATGACCCCCGAGGGGCTGAAGGCGACCAAGACGCTTTCCGCCAAGGGTATCAAGACCAACGTCACGCTGATCTTCACGCCGATGCAGGCGCTGCTTGCCGCCAAGGCTGGGGCCACCTACGTCTCGCCTTTCGTCGGCCGTCTGGACGACATCTCCCAGGACGGCATGGGGATCATCGAAGAGATCAGGACCATATTCGACAACTACGGCTACGAGGCGCAGATCATCGTCGCGAGCATCAGGAACCCGGTGCACGTGCTGAACTCGGCGCTCCTTGGCGCCGACGTCTGCACCATCCCGTACTCGGTCATGCTGCAGCTCGCCAAGCACCCGCTGACAGATGCCGGAATCAAGAAGTTCCTGGAAGACTGGGAGAAGGTGCCTAAGTAAGGCAGACTAAGATTAAGATTAAGGTTGAGTCAGTACACCCCACCCTGCAATAGCGTGACCTGACGCAACACCGGATGGCGCGACCTTGCGCCGGGTGGATGGAAGGATCGGGTGTGGAATCGGCGTGGGAAAAAAGGGGCGGGTCTTGAGACCCGCCCTTGCCGTAAGGTGGAATTATGCGCGGGTGCCTCACACCTGCCGGGCTCCGTTTCTGCGCTGCATCAGGATATAGACAATCACGATGAGGGAACTCAAAAGCAGCACGGCGGCCAGGGCGTGGTGCGAGTACTTAATGATCAGTTCCTGGTTGCTCCCGATGACGTAGCCGATAAAGGAAAGCACCGTGGTCCAGAGCCCGGCGCCCAGCAGCGTGTAGAGGGAGAACTTCAGGTGGCTCATGCCGGCCAGCCCCGCGGGAAGCGAGATCAGGTGCCGCACCACCGGCAGTAGCCTCCCGATGAAGGTCGATATCTCGCCGTGCCTAAGGAAAAAGGTCTCCACCTTGGCGAACTTCTCCTCGGTGATGAGCACGTACTTGCCGTATTTCAGGAGCAGCGGGCGTCCCAGGAAATGGGCGGCGAAATAGTTCAGGTACGCGCCGACCAGGCTTCCCGCCGTGCCGCAGAGAATGGCTAGCGCCAGGTTCATCTGTCCCTGCTGGGCCAGGTAGCCCGCGGGGGGCATGACAAGCTCGCTCGGAATCGGGATGATCGAACTCTCCATCGCCATCAGGAGGAAGATCCCCGGATACCCCATCGACCCTATGGTCTGTAACAGCCAATCCACCATTGCATGCATGCCTAACTCCCTCTTTTCTTGCTACCGATGCGTCATTTTATACGGGTCACGCCAAAAAGACGACCAAAATAATCCCAGGATGCCATGAAAAAACAGATCTACGTAATCGGCCATCGGAACCCCGACACCGACTCGGTCGCCTCGGCCATTGCCTATGCCGAACTGAAACGCGCCCTGGGAGTCGAGGGGGTGACCGCCGCCATGGCGGGTGCGCTCAACCCGCAGACCACCTGGCTTCTGGCCCGGCTCGGGCTGGATGCGCC
>Ga0209430_1001768_pt1 | contig 15179 bp, 12 predicted proteins | sample BarGraIncub1133A_FD_184504 | JGI IMG/M metagenome (GOLD analysis project Ga0209430, IMG submission 184504) | Arctic peat soil microbial communities from Barrow, Alaska - Barrow Graham LP Incubations 11-33A (SPAdes) (version 2) | ecosystem: Environmental > Terrestrial > Soil > Wetlands > Peat... | reverse complement strand
CATATTTCGAATTGTAAGTAACAATGATTCGCCCTCCCTAATTTATACCCTTCCAAAAATTCTGCCATATATCTTCAAAATGAAGTGATAAATCCTCTGACTGATAAATAATTGAAGTTGATAACAAGCCATGAATCAAGGCAAGAAATGAAAATGCAACTGTCTCTGGATCCTGGCATCTTATTGAGCCACCATCCATATTGGTTCTGATTATTTCTTCTATTATTTCAAAGCGTTCTTTGGATAAAGTTTCTATTTTTTTGACCAGTGTCTTTTCAAATACTTTCGGCGGAAAAAGCAAAAGCCTTTTCCAAAAATACAGCTTGGATCTAGGCTTATTATAATAATCCAATATCATAAAAAATATGCTTTTCAAATCACGGCTATGTTCATTACTCTCAAAGAAATACGATTCAATTTCCCGATCAATAACTGCATATAACAAAATATCCTTGCTTGCAAAATGAGCATAGATCGAAGGCTTTTGTATACCAACCTCATTTGCAACTTCCGTTAACGAAAATTCATTTCCTTTTTCAGCGAACAACCTGAACGCAGAATCCATAATTTTCTTTTTTGTTTCCATAAAAATCTCACCTTCAATTTGCCTACCTATCGTAAGGTAGCACTGACATAGAATACCTCAAAAATAATTTTTGTCAAGGTAATCACAGCAAAAAAAAGCACACACCCAAGCAGCGAAAGACGCCAGAGGTGTGCAATGAATCAGGGTTGAATCCGGATTTTCTAGCTTTTTTTAGCCGTTTTGAACTGCACTATGATTCCCAGGGCGACAAAGGCTGCTGCAACGAGTGCCGATAACGCCGGCCGTCCGTTTCCGACGGCAAATGATTTAACAATAGTTTGCGCACTTGTATCAAAAGCACTGAGGCTTTGAATCAGCGAAAAGACACCTTGTGTGATCAAAAGTCCGCCCAAGCCAGCTGTTATCACGATAATGGCCGGCTTCTGCATCAGACATACGACTCCGCCGACAATCGCTCCGGCAACAAGTGCTATTCCGACTACAATCCAGAATTTCTCATTTTGTGTTGACCCGGGAATTTTGGCAAGTGCATCGGCAACTGCTGTACCAACCGTGCCGCTTTTGCCGACGGGAACCTCTGTAATCGAATCAGCAACTCCGCCGATTTTGGTGTTTCCAATAAGCGTCATAAAAAATGCTGTCACGCCGACGCCGGATCCCATGGTAAGAAGGAATGTTTTAAGCACGACAAATGCCGTGATTAACATGGTTGTGTAGAAAAGCGCAGCCTTATAAATCCGGTAGGATAGAATTCCAATAAGAATTCCGCCCACGCCCATAAACACCATTATCCATATGCCGCTGCCTGCCGCAGGAAGATAACTTCCTGCAAGGCTATAGAGAAAATATCCGATTCCGGCACCCAGCACAAATCCGGCCAGCGACATGGCAAACCTGAAGAGACGAAATCCAAAAAAACATAGAATCACTCCGCAAATCAGCGAAATACACAAAGTTACTGTAAGCATTTTTTTACCTCACTCCATAAGATGAATTCGTACAAGTTCGATGATTTTTTGAATATGATTATCATTAAGTGAATAATAGACTACCTTGCCCTCGCGCCGATTTTTGACCAGACGAGTTTGCCGCAGTGTCTTAAGCTGATGTGAAACCGTAGACTGATTCATCTGCAGCAGCATCGAAATATCGCATACGCACATCTCAGAAAAGGACAGTGCATGCAAAATACTGATACGTGTATTGTCACCCATAATTTTGTAGAAATCAGCCATTTCCGCTCGCAGCTCCGGCGGCAGCATCTGCTTCCCGACCCGCTCCACAACGTCCTCGTGAATAATGCTGCAATCACATGAATCGGAAAAAGAAACCGTGCTCTCCTCTTGATTGCTCATAGGGGATCCTCCATATGGGAAATGACGTATTTCAAATTTGGCGCGCGAGTCTGAGTCTTTAATATTTTACACTTCTTAGCAGGAGATGTCGAATGGTGGGGAAGGCTGTGTGTGTTTCTCGCTCGGTCATGTCGGGGAAGTGATAATGATTTTCTCATTCGGTCAGGTCCTCGGATTGCTTTGCAATCCTGCGGAAACTACTCGAAAAGCATTATCACTTCCCTGTTGGGCGTCCTGCGGACGCTAAGGAAGATTAGAACTTCGGATTGCTGCTCAATCCTGCGGAATTTATCAGTCAGGCAAGGTTGACTAAACTACCGGCTTCATGAATATTCGTCTGCACCATTGTGAGCAGCTTTGCTTTTTCCTTCGGAGGAATCCACTCCAGGAGGCGGGCGGCCATGATGGGCAGCTCCCATGCTTCAATGTCTTCTTTTCTGACATTGGCTGCCGAGATATATTCTTTCAGGTATTCGTTATGAATTGTCATGCGGATTTTGGCTATGAGCAAGTTCAGAATTTCAGGCTTCATAGTTGTCTCGGCAAAACGGAGCAAAACGGATGTCCTTGCAGCATCCGCCAGAGGGTTTCCGTTTGAAGCTGTCATCCAATCGATCACGACATATTTATCGTCCTGAATCAGTACGTTTCCGGGATGAAAATCAAAGTGGCACAGACAGTTCCCGTCAGGAAGGGAATCTATGTATTGATAAAGATACTCTTTCTCTGCAGTTGTAATTTCAGATACATAATTGATATTTCTTTTAAGCGCATCACTGACCGATATCAGAGAAAAGTCGATCTCTTTCTGAAAGGAGAACTGCAGCCGGGCAAGTTTTCTACCGCTGCTTCTACATGTCCATAACTTTCCCATTATGCGTCTTAACATGGATTCACCGGTAATTCTTTCATAAATGATACCAGTCTTCCCGTCAACTTCTATAAGTTCAAATGGCTTGGGGCAAACTCCAAAACAGTCGTTGATTTTTCTTGTTGCTTCGAACTCACCAATACACAATTCCTTGGGCAGACCGCTCCTGAATAATTTGATTATTTTCTCATCTGTCCACAAAAAAACTTCAGCTGTATATCCTTCACCGATTCGTTTTCCGATTCTCGAGTCTGGTTCCATTTTCGCACTCCTATCGTATGCTGATTTGCAGAAATCCGCAGGCACTGCGGAATATAATTAATTTTCACAAAAGGGCAATTCACTGTTCGGTTCGGAAGTCCATTCTTCTATTTTGCTACTAAGATGGAAGACCATTTTACTGTCTTTTATTAAAACCACATTCTCATCAGGATACGTAATAACATCATCCTCTCCGCGTGTTCCGACATCGAGGATCTGCAATATTTCTGAACCGTTATTAATAAACTGGTGACCTGTATCTTTGCTTGCCGGTGCAGAAACAACATCTCCGGCCTTAACCGGAATTTCTTCACCGTTTATTCTCAGCAGTCAACTGCCACTCATAACAAGATAGAATTCTTCCTGTTTTGAATGAAAATGATATTTGATGCTGACCGCGCCCGGTTTGACGTAATCCATATTTGCATATAGCTTCTCACAGCCGATGGCGTCCCCAATGCACACTGTTTTCAATTTGGATTGAAAATCAGGGTCATATATATTTTCTTCCGGAATGTTATTAATATTAGATATGTTTTTCATGTTAATGGCTTTCTTCTATTGAGGGGGTTTTAAAGCTTGTCTCCAGATATGTAATGATTGTTGCATAGATATCTTTCTGGGTTTTAGGGTACTTTAAAACGAATGTATCTATTGAACCGGTACCTATGACGCTTTTTTGATAGAAAACAGTATCACCGTCAGTCCATGACAGGATCACCCAGTTATCCTGCGTTGTCTTAAGTGAAGCATTTGTATGCTCTTCCGCAAGGCTTTTTAAGAATGAAGCGGCTGTGTCGCCAAGGGCATTATTGATTCCTGATACGGAAAGTTCTGCGTTCCCGTCTTTCGAGGCCAGCAAAATGCCGTCTCCGTTGTCGGGCGTTGTCTTTGTAATAAAACTATCTGGATAATCTATGGAAAAACCAAACCGTCCATTCTCATATGAAACATACGTTATTGTCGGGGCCTGTGATGCTGCAGTGGTTTCTACTTTTGTAGTCTCTGCCTTAGTGGTTTCTGCTGTTGTGGAAGCAGAAGTTATTTCAGTCTGCGTTTGTTTTGCATTAAGTCCGCACCCCGAAAGGAGAACAAAAGCAGAAATCAGCAGAAAGGATACAAATAACTTTTTCATAAAAATCCGCCTCCTGTAGATATTATTTTTGATGTACTATTTATGAATGGCAGCGGCCGGTGTTGTGTGAATCATTATCAAATATACCAGATATATTGTCAATTTACTGCATACTTGTTTTGAAAATGGATGATTCCTTCAGGCTGGCTTTTGCGATAGAATGATATATGAAAAATACGATAGAAGGAAGGTTCCTTCAATGAAAGAATGGAATATTTTCGAGCAGGAGAAAATCAAGCTTTTGGGGAGATCCGATCGTGTTTCGGGCGTTTTTCATATGGATTGGACCGGATCTGGTATCGAATTTGTTTTGCAGGGCTGCTATGCACAGGTCGAGCTGACGGCTGTCAACGACGGCAGAGAGCAGTGGGTGATTTTTGAAATTGACGGCTTACCATCCTCTCGTTTCCGGCTTATGGACGGGACGCACTGGTATACCGTCCTGAATACCAAAGGTTATCCGCAAAGTCACCGGATCGTTGCCTCAGCCAAACGCTCTATCCGTATTTTCAAGGAAAGTCAGGCTAATTACGGTGATAAGAACGCGACGACCAGCTGTTGCCGTATCCGTGTTGACGGTGAACTGTTCGATCCTCCGGTCCGTCCCAGAATCGAATGTATCGGCGATTCACTGACCTCGGGGGAAGGCGCGATTTCTCCGCGGCTTGAAAATATCGGATCTTTCGTATCGATTGACGAATGGTCCACGTCTTATTATGCATGGCCCGGATATACGGCGCGTATTCTGAATGCTGACTTCCAGATTTTTTCACAGGGGGGCTGGGGCGTTTACTGTGGTTGGGACAATAATAGGATAACCAATCTCCCTTGCGTCTATGACCGGATCTGCGGTATTATCCAACCGCCGTTTGCTTCAGAACGCGGGGCGGACAAGCTTTATGATTTCTCATTTAAACCGGATGTTATTGTTATCAATCTGGGCACGAACGATAACAGCGGATTTAATCAGCCGGCCTGGCGCCATCCGGTCACCGGCGAGTCTTTCAAACTGCGCCGCAGTAATATGGATGCTGATTTTGTTGTTACTGATTACCCTGAAGATGATTCCGATTACATCAAAGAGGATAAGGATAAGGTCAAGCGCGCAATTGTTGATTTTGTAAAACAGATTGCTCAAAAGAATCCGGGAACGCCTGTCTTCTGGATCTACGGAATGATGGGCCACGCACTCTGGCCGACTATACAAAAAGCAAAAAATATTCTTCACAGGGATGGTTTCGCGCTATTTGATACGATTCTGCTGCCCGAGGCCCTACGCACGGAACTCGGCGCCAATTCACATCCGCTGGCCGTCTCACACGAAATTTGTGCTCGTGTAGTCGCCGAGAGGATACGCGATGTTTTGATTCATTAACCAAAAGCGCTGTATTGGCGTAATCACAAGGAGGCACCATATGAGACAGGATAACACGCTTTGGATTGCCGGATCCCAGACACCCTGCATTTTGCAGCCCCGGATGGCTAACCGGCATGGTCTCATTACCGGCGCAACGGGCACCGGCAAATCTGTCACACTTAAGGTGATGGCCGAATCTTTTTCGGATCTCGGAGTGCCGGTTTTTCTTGCCGATATCAAAGGTGATATGTCGGGAATTTGCCTGACAGGGCAGGACAGCCCGAAGATGCAGGAACGTATCGCAAATTTCCCGATCAGCGGCTGGCAGTATAAGCCCTGTCCGACTGAGTTTTATGATGTGTTTGGTCAAAAGGGACATCCGATTCGCGTGACCATTTCTGAAATGGGACCCCTGCTGATGGGACGTATGCTGGGTCTTTCCGATGTGCAGAGGGCCGTGCTCTCGATGGTTTTCCGGATTGCGGACGACCGCAAGCTTCTTCTTCTTGACATGAAAGATCTTCGTCTGATGCTGCAGTATGTCGGTGACAACGCCGGCGAATTCACACTGTCCTATGGCAATGTCAGCAAAGTCACGATCGGTGCGATTCAGCGAAACCTTGCCCTTCTGCAGGATCAGGGTGCTGATTCCTTTTTCGGAGAGCCTGCGTTTTCGATAAGCGACTGGATCCGCACGGACAGCACAGGGCGCGGCTTCATTAATGTACTTTCAGCGACGACGCTTTTCACACAACCGCTCCTTTATTCTACTTTCCTGCTGTGGCTGCTGTCCGAGCTTTTCGAGACACTGCCTGAGGCGGGCGATCTCGACAAACCCAGAATGGTCTTCTTTTTCGATGAAGCACACCTTCTTTTCAATGACGCTCCTCCCTTCCTTATTGAACGCGTCGAGCAGGTCATTAAGTTGATCCGTTCCAAAGGTGTCGGCGTGTATTTTATTACAAAAAACCCCGCGGATATTCCGGAAGGTGTTCTTGCACAGCTTGGCAACCGGGTCCAGCATGCTCTTCGCGCCTATACACCGGCAGAGCAGAAGAACATTCACGCAGCTGCACAGGCTTTCCGTGTGAACCCGGCTTTTGATACCGAAACGGCCCTGACTGAGTTAGGCGTCGGTGAAGCACTTGTCTCTTTTCTTGATGAAAAAGGTGTGCCCGGTATTGTAGAAAGGGCATATATCCTTCCGCCGCAGAGTTATATCGGACCCGCCGGGGATGCGAATATCGAAGCTTGTGTGAAGTCCTCCTCACTCTACGGCAAATACGAACAGATGCTTGACCGCGAGTCCGCATATGAAATGCTGATGATTAAATACGGGGAGCAGAAAAAACAGGAAGAGGCCGCCGCACAGGCTGATGCCGCTGAAATGTCCTCCAAACGAAGTTCTTCAGCAGGAAGTACTCAGTCTTCAGTAAGAAAGCCTGCCGCTGCTCCGCCCAAACGGCAATCGACAGCTGAAAAAGCAGTCTCTTCAGCCCTCAATTCAGCTGGCCGTGAGATCGGCAGAAGTCTGGTCAGGGGACTTCTCGGGGGGTTTCTGAAATAGATTCATGTCCGTGCTAAAAATCACTGGTATTTGGCAGTACCTTTGATTGCACATACAGCACCTCCCTGATCAAATTGAAAATTCCTCAAATTAACTTTATTCCCAATTGCATAAATTGACAACCGCTTAACCTGGTCATTGCTCTGCGCTGGCCTGAACCCATTTGCATAAAATCCTGTCGACTTGCTCGAAAGTCTCTGCCTGCATGGCTTCTGCCTTAAAGATGGAAGCGTGACTTTGCCCTCGGAAATAACAGGCAAGCTGCGTACGCATTTCACGAATGGCCAAAGACTCCCCCAACTTTTCACTCAGTCCCGTAAGATGCCTTCTGATCATATCCGCCCGCTCCCGGGCGTTGGGCGGCAGGGGGATTTCTTCTCCACTCAGGGCTGCCTTAATTTCCGCGAATATCCAGGGATTGCCTTGGGCAGCACGACCGATCATGACTCCGTCCACGCCTGTCTCGGCAAGCATCCTGCGCGCACTTTCACCATCTTTGACGTCTCCGTTTCCGAAAACAGGAATCCCCGATCCGGCAAGAACCTGCACGACCCGGGCAATGCAATCCCAATCAGCTGTTCCCAGGTACAGCTGCTCCCTGGTCCGCCCGTGGACAGTAACAGCGGCAGCACCGAAATCCCGGCACAGCTGTGCAAATACAACGGCATTTGCCTGGATTTCGTTCCAACCCTTGCGAAACTTCACAGTCACTGGCACACTATAGGTCGATGCAGCGCGCACACTGGTCTCCAGAATGGATGCAGCAAGCGGCAAATCAAGCATCAGTGCCGAACCGGCCCCCGTCTTTACGACTTTTGACACCGGACAGCCCATGTTTATATCAATGAAAGAAGCCTTTCCCAGAAGCGGGTGTTCCAGAATCAGCGGAATCGCCTCTGCGAAATCCCTGGCTTCATATCCGAAAAGCTGAATCGCAACCGGACCTTCCTTTGCCGGATTAATTTCCAGATAACGGAAAGACCTGTCAAGGGAAGGATTGTAGCGGATGCCGCGTGCACTTACAAGCTCGGTGCATCCGAGCGAGGCACCCTGTTCATGACACAGCGTGCGAAAAGTTACATCGCTGGTACCCGCCATCGGGGCAAGAGCGACATTCCCGTTCAAAGTGCGGCTTCCAATTGTTATGTTTTCCCATCTTTTTGTATTCATAAAAATATTATACCGTTTTTTTATGGAAATCGCGCCTTGACTTGCCAATCCAAAACAGTGTATAAATATATATACAATAAAGGGGTAGAAGTGCTGATGCTTACATGGATACAAGGAAATGATCTCCGGGTCCTTGACTGGACCTATACTCATACCAGAACGCGTATCGGCAATATTGTGATGCCCGTATTATCCATATCCGGAAATTTCGGATTCATCTGGTTCTGCATCACCGGGTTCATGTTTTTTTCCAGAGTCAGTACAAAAGCCGCATATGCTACTTTTTGGTCGCTGTTTTTCAGTGCGCTCCTTGGAAATATTGTTTTGAAGAATCTGATACGCCGCCAGCGTCCGTTTACCATAAAAGAAGGCTACAATACACTCATTGACCACCCGATGGACTTTTCTTTCCCGTCGGGTCACACCTGTTCCTCTTTTGCCGCTGCAGCATCCATTTGCTATTTCTGGCCGCTTTACGGTGTTCTGGCAATCCTTCTGGCATGCGGTATTTCCATGTCAAGAATCTATCTTTGCGTACACTTCCTGTCGGATGTCTTGTTCAGCATTGTGCTGGGAGTCGCCGTCGCCGTCGCCGTACATGTGCTGATCAATATGCACCTTTTATAATAAAAATCGGGAAAGGCGAATCAGCTTTTCTGTTTGCAAAATCACACACAATGACCGTGCAGGTCCTGGGGTCAAATGTTTTCACAAGATCCAGAATCGCATCCCGTTCCGAATATCCGTTCGGCCCGCCATAATAGAGCGACAGACACATAATTCCGCTGTTTTTCAAAAGGGCAAGTCCTTTGGTAATGGCCTCACAGCTCGTATCGGCTACTGTAAATAGCTGCCGGTTTCCGCCCGGTAAATACCCAAAATTGAAGACGATACAATCAACAGAATCCGGCTGGGCATATTTATCCATGTTGCTGTGGCTGTCCAGAATAACAGTGCCGATTTCGTCTAGCCCCCGCTCCTTGAGGCGATCGCGTGTACTCTGGACGGCGGCCTCCTGAATATCAAAAGAAAGCACGCGTCCCGTCGGGCCGACAAGTTCGCAAAGAAGAGCCGTATCCTGTCCGCGTCCCGCCGTTGCATCAATACATAAGTCACCGGGTCTCACGCGCCGGCGTGCACATCCATGAGCAAGGGTCAAAGTGTTGATACTATCCATATTTATATAATCCTTCTGCAAAAGTTACTTCGCCCACTTTATAAGGGCTGTTTTGTCCACCTCTGCTGCTTTAATATGACCGTAGCTGCCATTATACAACACAGCGGCCATTACATTAGCAGTAATTTTCAGACGGGGATCCTGCATCCGGCAAAGTAAATTAAGTACACCGTTTCACAACACTTGTTGAATTGCCTTTATCCCTTGTCTTTTCCGGGCTGTAAAGATATAATGATTCACGCATCGTCTCTAATATTCGACTGCATATTCCGGCTCCCGACTCGTCTCGCTTCGATCGTTCAACGGATAGGACAGCAGTTTCCGGTACTGCTGATACGGGTTCGATTCCTGTTCGAAGCGCCAACATGAAAACCGCTCGTATGAGCGGTTTTTCCTTTGTTTGCAGGGGTTTCCGGGTTTTTATAAGTGTAAAATTTCGCCTCAAAAACGCCCAAAATTACACTAAAATGTATCCTTTTTCCAATAAATTCAACACGAAATTCAACACGAAATCTCAGCAGCTGTATGTTGTGGCTCCGCCAAAACATTTTGCACCGGGAAAGTCAAATTGAGGTAATGATGCTTTTAAAGAAATCAGAGAATTGGATCCAGGTGAGTAATCCGTAACATTTTGATCCACACCGGTGTTCTCAGTTAACAAATAGCTCCCATAAAATCCACATATCTATTTTATGATAATGAAATATAATCCCACTTTTCTTTAGGAAACCTTTTGTCGTAATTGTTTTGCTTTTGTAATTTAGGTATCGCCACAGCAAGTACCCTCCTTGGTCTTGTCATAGCCACATATGCTATTCTCATTAATTCTTCATCTAGATTCCCTTTGTTCAATAATTTTGGTGTCAATGTATTTGAACCTGATCTATTCCGAACCAGTAGTAAAGTACCGTCATAAGTTTCCCCTTTTACCCCATGCACAGATGAAATAGTAATTCCATTCGTTGGTTTTACCTCAAAATAATTCACAAGAGGAATCTCTTTGAAATTCGGAGTTTCTTTATCTCTAGTTTTAATTTTCAATTTATTTTCTAAATCAATTCCCTGTCGCAAATCAATTCCCTGTCGCTCAAGAAAAGTACTCAGACTAATTTTGAACTCACTCATCCATAAACCGATTGGTTTATTGGGATCAGGGAATTCACATAAAATTGATATAATCCAACTCTTCCAAATATCATACGTCATGATTTTTTCGATATCTATACGGATTGTGGTTTCAATGGCCCTAATTTCATTGATAACGATACTAAACAATGCATTCTCACAAAGCTCATAAGCACGCTTTCTTTTCCCGAAAAACCACTCTATCGATGACTCTGCAAACATTTCAATTTCAGTACTTTTCCAAAGATTTTTAATTTCAGTACTATTATGAATCCTCCCACGCGTTAAAATTGCAATAGAGGAATTGTCTTGAAATATTTCATTTCTATTGCATATCTCAATGAATACTTCAATTACTTTTTTTTCATCAACTTGTTCATCAAATATTATCAGAATTGGCTTTTGAGATAGTGTTGCCCATCGACCACCTGCTTTACTGGGAGATTTATTCATTAATGAGTTTGCAAAGGCTTGCGTTGCATCACATATAAGTTGCGAACTTCGGAAATTTGTAGTCAAAAGTTTCGTTTGCCATTCATCAGAATTCATTTTTTGAATAAAACACTCTGGGGTTGCACTTCTCCATTCATATATCGACTGATCTGGGTCACCAACCAAAAACATCGATTTGATTCCGGACTGTGACAACAAATCGAATATTGCCATTTGTTCAATTGATGAATCCTGTGCTTCATCAAAAATTATTACAGGGAAACGAGCGGCAATAGCTTTAGCAATTATTGGATATTTATTTAATATCCGATATGCAAATGCCGTAGCTTCACCTTGAAAAATGTATCCTCTATTTAGCAGCTGCTTTTTGTACTGAGCACAAGGAGTTCCATGAGGTCCACTTTCGCATGTTACTCTCTTTTGTTTTCGGCATAAATTTCCTTTTAGATCCCATCTGAATTCCCCAATATTCTCAACACAACCTTGCCGATGACATTCTGATCTCCAAAAGGAAAATGGAAATTTCAAGATATCATTTATAATTATTGTCGGTCTTTTGGTGTTGTCATTCATAACCAAATATCCGAATCGGAGTAAAATATATTTATTTATAAAACTATCAATTGTACCAACAAAGTGAGGACATTCGATTTTGAATCCTTCACCTATTAATTCTTTAGTCTGTTTTTCAATTTCACGACTAGCAACATTCGTAAATGACAAAACTGCTACCCCTTGGTGAACAGAATCCCATTTTTGAATATACTTTAGCAACTTTCTTGCGACTACATATGTTTTCCCGCTTCCAGGACAAGCACAAAGTACAACTTTACCTTCTGCTTCAAGAAAATCATTTTGTTCTGCTGTCAAAATATGCATTTTATCACCCTTTAGCTTCTGTCACCCAATAAATTCCCTGTCTAATGTATTCTGGAACTTCAAAAAGATCTTCAATTTTTTCTCCTCTGTCTCGAGCATCACACTGCTTTTTAATGATCTCACATAACGCTTGTGCGAGGTTTCCTTTACAACTATTATGAACCCTAATAAACAACCAAATGCAAACAGCTTTTTTAGCAGGAGTCATATTACTTATGTCTAAAACTAATTTTTTTCCTGCCAGTGGAAATGTTGTCTCAATTGCTTGCAGTAAAATCGGAATATTATTTGAACATAAAGCCATAGCATATTCGAAAGTTTTCTCAGCATTGAATAATTGGATTTCAGTTCCCTTTGCTAGTTTATTAATGCTATTGTATCTATCGGATGGTTTCCCTCGTTGTAATCTGTTATAGACATCCTCAATATCACAATCATAATCATAATCTTTTGATATATAAGTATCTTTATCATTTTTATTAGTACATCTGTCATCATCAGTAACAATTGCCGCTTTAGCATAGCAAGAAGAAGATTCTTTTATTGTTAGCAAATTAGCAAAAGGTTTAAATGCCACACCATTAATATTTACTATTTCAACCGCATATTTATCCAGTTTACGGTCTAGCAATCGTGCCATTTCTGGAATAAGAATTGCCTCGCTAATTCCTTCAACAAATAAAATACCCCTAGCAAAAAACATTTGCGATTTTGTTACATCAAGATATTTTTTAAGAAATATTTTATCAACACCATCCATGTTTGATTTCGAAAGTGGCAAGCAATTAATAATGTGATTTTTTTCAAAAATGAGATTGATATTGTTTATGTCAATTCTTGATACTAGTGTTGGTGAATGCGACGTATAAATAATTTGAATATTTTCAGATGAACCTTGCTTGCTTTCAAAAAAACTGTGAATGAGTTCTTGAAGCTGCGGATGTAAATGGGCTTCTGGTTCTTCAATTAAAAACAAATTGCAAAATATTCCGCTTTTCTTTATCGCCATATCGCCTAAAACAGCAGACATAAACAGAAGATTGTTGTATCCTAATCCATTTTGATTAAGCTCGAAGGAGTAATTCGAATATTCAATTAGTTGATTTTTGAGATCTTCTTCAATTCCATCAGTTTGAGATATAAATGCACTTGTGTTCAGGTAAAAACCCTTATCATCTTTCTGTATACAATTTCTATTTGGCAATTCCTCGTAGATTTTTAAAACCTTGGTGTGTATTTCATTATCATTGTCAATATAAATCCATTGAGGCTTAATCCATGCTCTTAAAGAAGACGCAATTGACTCAAATCTTGGTTCAACTAATCCTACATCAATTTCTTGTCTTAATATGTCTTGTTCAATTGCTAACAAATTCGAGTTTATTATTTCTTTTGTGCGCTGTATTGGCGCCTTCTTTAAAATTTCTTTATTTGCACTGGTCAGAACTTTTACTAATTCGTTTCGACTCACTGGACTATTTGTAATTGATCCCAGCAAATTAGCCAGTTTACTATAGCGAGAAGGTTTCATTTCGTTTTCTGCATCACGAAGAGCACCCAAATATGCTACTTCAATGGCTTCAAAAGTCTCAGGAGAAATAGGATTTCCTTCTGTCTTTCCTCCCCAGACCGTATTCTTAACTTTTTCAATCCCACTTGCTGTTTTGGTTATATAAAAGCAAATATGAAATTCTCCCTGTGTCGGATGCTCAGGATCCCATATTTCTAGCAAACAGTTAGGTACATCTTCGAAATATACATCAATTTGAGCGGTTTGTGAGGGAATTCCCTTTTTGTTAATGTGAAAATCCGATAAACTAAAGAAAATATCTTTCTTATATGGGACAGTTGAAAATGATATTCGAAGTGCATCTATAATAGTTGATTTTCCGCAATTGTTTTCGCCAACAACTGCATTGACCCCCTTCTGGAACAAAACTTCAATTCCTTGGTCTCCAATAACACGAAAATTCTTAATACACATTTTATATAAATACACTTTTATTTCCCCCCGACGTTTTCAAAATAGATCGAAATTATGCGTAAATCAATTCTCTGTTTTTGCCACAACAGATTCAGGCTTTTCCCGTCTGTATTCGTTTGTGTAACACTCATAACCTTTTTCTCCTTCGGAGGCATGACCACTAATCGCTGTCGGTACGCTCCTCTTCCGTCAGAACTATTTTTAGAATTTCTTGTAAATCATTAATCCTTCTCTCATCGATTTTCCTAAATGGACAATGTCCATTCCATTGACCCGCATACGGAAAATGCGCATCAAATGGAATTGTTGTTTTCAGGTCCTTAGAAATCAGAAAGTAAAGTTGTTTGTAAGTAAATGGTAAATGGGGATGATCCTCCTCTTGAGGACGCCAATATTTCAGGCTTTCTTTAATCTGCTTCTCTGTCAAAAGAGGAAAGACATTTTTTTCGGCTTCCTGCATCGTGCATTCAACCCAGAATGCATCTATTTTATCTTCTCTGTAGTTATAAAAAGCAGATCCGCATTGTGGCCAGTAGACTTTGATTTTCATCGTTTACCTCTCTTTCGTGGTTTCTCACCATTATTGCTCGAACATCATCTAGTTTCTATTCATCCCAAATTCTATGCTCAGTAGCTTTCTTTTATAAAGACTTTCAATAGAGATGACCTCATCCGCCGTTATGTTTTTCGGTAGGATCTGGAGAATTGAAAATTGAAAATATTGGTAGCGATCAGGATATTTGCAAATTACATCAATAATCCCTTTGTCATGTCCGTGTTTACTGTCAACGTAGCATCTCCACCGATCCAGAAGGCCGCCTGTGCTATATGCTGATCCCACGTACTGTTGTCCCGATTGCGTATCCACAATCAAATATATTGCGTATACAGAGCTTAAGGCTGTATGCCAGTTTTCATAAAGTGTAAAATCTTTAACTATGTCACGTAGTTCATTATATCGAAGCACAACATTCTCATAGCCGGCAAAAACGAATCTGGGATTGCTTTGAATCGCAAGAACAGGTTTCTCATTGGTTGCTTTTTGGTGCCAGCTGATTGCGCTTTTACCCCAGTCGATTATGAGACGGTCAACCAAATCCGACAGAAAATCTGTTCTCTCGAAATTGTAATATGAAATGGCCTCTTCAAACATGAACGCACGCGGGAATTCCGGCGGCATCATTTCTATTGAAACCGGCTGCTCACCAATTACCTTGTAACACCCTTCAAGTTTCGCACTTGTCCCAGGTCCACTGATAAAAGTAATTACGTAATCGTAACCTTTGGCAAATCCGTGC
>Ga0209430_1001763_pt1 | contig 15202 bp, 17 predicted proteins | sample BarGraIncub1133A_FD_184504 | JGI IMG/M metagenome (GOLD analysis project Ga0209430, IMG submission 184504) | Arctic peat soil microbial communities from Barrow, Alaska - Barrow Graham LP Incubations 11-33A (SPAdes) (version 2) | ecosystem: Environmental > Terrestrial > Soil > Wetlands > Peat... | reverse complement strand
AAAATAAATAAAATCCATACTCTCTCACATAACAAATATAATTCTAACTACTAATCCTCTCCTAACAAAACATCCTCTAAACTCACTATCCATAATGCTTTCAGCCCAATACAATAATAATTAATTACCTCTGGCAATAACAAAATCAACATAAATTAACTCTCTATTTACAATCCTACCGAACACATTTTACACTCAACAACAATATCAAATAAATCCATAATAAATCAGCTAAGATTAATAATAAAACACAATCATAACGTCCTCTAAACCATTACTACTCCTGCATTCCATCCCAATATCAAATCACTAAAAAACAATTCCTTCTATTATAAGGGGCATATATTTACACAAACATCGAATCAATTATCTCTACCCTACGACACCCATAAAAAATGAGCAAATAATATTTTAGCCAATGTTAATAATTAATATACAAACTATATATAATTTAATTTGCAATTAACATAAAAGTATGGTATAATTATTTATAAACTATTTTATAAATCTGATTGGAGGTAATAAATTATGGATTAAAAAAATATAAATCCTGAATAAGAAACATTTACGCGAATGCGGAAATGTTTTGTTTCAGAAAAAGCTTCGTCGTTCCTCATTCTTTATACATAAAATATATAATAATTATCTTATAGGGTAGTAAGTCTTTCCTTTACGAGTAAACCCCTGTAACCTAGCAACCATGCACGTTTCATTTTGCATTTAACATTTAAAAATGCTAAATCATATAATAATAATAAAAAGGAGATAATAAATTGACACAGATTCATGTAGGTGGAACATCATGATTCATAGATTAGAAAAGACAAAAGGTTTATTTATGCAAGTACATAAGAATTTAATTGATGACAATAACTTAACCACTAATGCAAAAGCAATTTTAATTTATATGCTAAGTAAACCTGATGATTGGCAATTTTTTGAGTTAGATATTACTAGACATTTCAAAGATAATGTAAAAGTAATAAGAAGAGGAATAAAAGAGTTAATTGATAAAGGATACGTAAACAGAAATAAATTGAAAAATACAAAAGGAATATTTGTTTATGAATATGATATTTTTGAGCAACCAGAATTGAATAAATAATTGTAATTAAAAACGTAAATTTTCCGTCCAGAAAAGATTACTTAAATTTTAGTATAATCATTGTTAGTATAGTAAGTATTAGTTATTTAATTATTAGTTATAGTAAGTATTAGTATAACTACCCTCAAGCCAACTCTGGTTTATCCATATATGGATATCTAGGTGTTGGAGTTCCAGATGTGGTTATCCACGTTATGGTTTATCCAGATGTGGAAATAGGGTACTTGGATATAAATTAACACATAATATATAATATATGCTTGACATATTATTACTAACGTGGTATAATATAAGTATAGGAATATAAATAAAAGGAGGCAGTTAGTATGTCAATGATTCAACAAAATACAATATCAATCACACATCCTGATTTAGTAAAGCACTTCGTTAATAAAGAAGACGCTATACTATATTCAGCAGGATCAAGTAGAAATGTCATGACTGTATGCGTAGAATGCGGATATAAAAAACCAATGCAGATAGGTCATTTAACAAAAAGAGGATTCACTTGCCCTCTCTGTTCAGATCATATGCCTTATCCAGAAAAATTTCTATTCAGCATGTTAGAGCAATTAACTATAGATTTTAAAACTCAGTTAACAAAAACAACATTTGAGTGGTGTAATAATTATAAATATGACTTCTATATAGACAGTATTAATTGCATAATTGAAACTCATGGAATACAGCACTATGAGAAAAATACTAATTGGAAAATGTCTTTAGATGAAATACTAGATAATGATAGACTAAAGAATCAATTTGCTAAAGAAAATAGTATAACAAACTATATAGTATTAGATTGTAGATATTCTAATATGGAATGTATAAAAAATAGCATTATAGGTAGCAATCTTCCTAAATTACTAGGGTTCAATATAAATGATATAGACTGGAGTAAATGTCATGAATTTTCTTTATCCAGTTTGGTTAAACTAGTATCTACTTATTGGGAGAATGGAATTAATAACGTAATGGATATAGCAAACAAATTAAAAGTAAGTAGAAACACTGCTAGATTTTATTTAAAGCAAGGAGCAGAAATGGGATGGTGTTCTTATAACATAGAAGAGGAAAACAAAAAGAAATATGATGCTCATATTAAATTAATGATTAAAAAAGTAATATGTTTATCTACAGGAGAAATTTTTAACTCGTTAGTAGAAGCAGGAAGGTTTTGTAATATGAAAGAAACAAGTAACAACAGTATTTCTCTATGTTGTAGGCATAAAATTAATACAGCAGGTAAACATCCAGAAACAGGTGAGAAAATGGTTTGGATGTACTACGATGAATACCTAATTAAAAATGAAACTATAGGATGGTTGGAGAATTATATAGAAGATTGTAACCATAATAATAAAAAATATGTTAAGGTTATTTGTTTAACAACTAATGAAGTATTTAATTCTCAAACAGAGGCAAGTTTAAAATATAACATATCTAAAAACGGAATATCCTCTTGTTGTAGAAAAATAAGTAGTTCAGCAGGTAAGCACCCAGTAACGGGCAGTAAATTAGTATGGATGTTTTATAATGAATATCTATTAGATAATATATGCTAGGTTTATTCATTTTATACTACAACTAATATATAATAATTTTGACTTATTATATCCAATATGATATACTTGTATACATGGAGAGGGGCGTACTTAAACATCTAAACCATAATATCCTCTCCTACAGCATACCCCACATAGAAAGGTGATGATTATTAATTGGTAACATACTTGTGAATATCAATTCTAAGGTTGAAATTACCCAATACATAGGCAAAATTCACATACAACTATTTATAGTGGCACAATCAACTACAGTTATATAATATAGTGTTAATAATATATCTATAATAAATTAAATGAGGTGAAAGACAATTATTAATTACATAGGAAAATATTTTGTTCATTTCCAAACAAACTCAGATGGAACTCCTAGTAAAAACAAAGATGACAATTTCTTAACTGGTAAATATAAATCAGAAATTTATCGCTATTCTACAGACTCAATTGCTATCCATCTTGAATCAAGTGTATCTGAAAAGTCACTATTACATAAGTTTGAATTAGCAGATATTAAAGTACATAGTATTATCAGTGCTGAGACATGCAATGAATCAGTAATGACGTTCAAGGAATCAGATATACATAAAGTACATGAGATTTTAAAATTTGCTACTATGGGGAGTAATAAACAGCTTGAAGATCAAATTGAGACAATCAGAATCAAGAAAGAAAAGTTAGCACTTAAAGAGCAAAAGAAGTTAAATAAAAATACATAAAACTATCATTATATTGACTCTCTAAGCAGAGCAAATTTCAACCATGAATAAGTTTACCCAAACATAAATCTGAATCAACCTAGCATCGTTTCTGTGAATTACCTTAAATTCCAATCTCTACAAGTCGCTCATACCAACGGTTTCAGCGTTCAGTAAAAAGTGTGTTTTCTAGTTAATGTTTAGGTAGACCTATGGTTTTCATCCGTTACAAACAAATAAGAAATAATATAATATGAAAGAGGTTTTAATACATATGCAAACAATTTACTTCAACGGAAAACTATCCTTATCAGATACTCCTTCAGATAAAAATAGGTCTAATTACATAGTCACAGATTTATCAACACAAGAACAAAAATCCATAACTGATGTTTTAGATACAATTTATAAATCTACTGTATGCAATAAATTAGTCCGTATCGCTTTAAGGATTTTTGATAATAACCATATTATAAACAAGATGGGCTCACTTATGATTGCTAGGGATAAATTTCATGTGGAGTCATACCATATTAACTCTCTTCCATTCTGCCTTCAGTTAGATGAGCTGTGTGGAAGAAATATTGAATTAGTATTAGAAGATTATACAGACTCTACTTCGGATTCGGAGGTACAGGTACATGTTTCATAATTCATTTGTCTATGAAAGCTGTTCTATCTGTCGTCAAAGATTAACTGATAGCAAGGATATTTTTGTTAGTGTAGAATCCGATCAATATATATGTCTTGACTGTGCTACTGAAAATGGAATTATAGTTGTTGAGTGTTTAGAATACTAAAGGAGAAAGAATATTGGCTTATATTTATAAAATAACAAACAAGGTTAATAGTAAATTTTACATAGGAAGTACAAAAGATTATGCAAGGAGAAAGAAAGAGCATATTTCTCAATTAACAAAAAAGAAACATACTAATGGAAGTCTACAAACTGATTGGAATAAATATAAAGCTAAGAATTTTATTTTCTCTATTGTTGAAGAAATACCAAATGATCTTCAATTTATAACGGAACAAAAATACTTAGACGAATTAGTTGGTATTGTAGATCAAATATACAATAAGAGTAGAAATGCTATTGGTAGTCCAGAATCATTTAGAGTTATTCACAGACCATGTTGCATATGCGGAGAATTGTTTTCTACATTTTCATATGGACAGACAACTTGTTCTCACGAGTGTGGTGCAAGGTATATGGAATTAGTAAAAAGAGAATCTAGAGATGAATCTTGGAAGTATTCTAATTATGAGTATAAGGATATTAGTGATTGGGATGTTGATGACCATATGGCATCTGACTACGATGATAGAATGAGTAAATAGTAAGGAGAATTAATATTGGCAAAACAAACAACAAATCAAAGATTCATATTTAAAATTAATTCTTCTAGAATTAGAAAATCCAAATGGAATCTAAATCTAACTATACCAGAAGCAATAAAAAGTGAAGAATTAATTTCCCTTGCTGATAGTACAATATTAAGGTTTATAAATGAAGGTAAAAACATTGATGATAAAGCTGATGACATAATAAAACAAATTAAAGCCATCAAAAAGAAGAAGGAATCTAATTCAGATACTAAAAAAGATATTAAAGCACTTTACATAAAATTATACAATACTTTATTTATTAAAGATTATGTTAATATTGTCATTGATAAGATGAAGGATTTTGATATTCTAAATAGGGATAAGGGGTTCTTCATCAACGGAGTAAAATTTAAAAGATTGCTTGCTACAAATGGAGGTGCAAAAAAAAGTACAGTCGTTTATGTAAATGCTGAAATTCATGAAGAATTAAATAGGAAGTTAGATAATGGGCGCAATCTTAATAAAGAGATTGTGCCGGGGAAATTTGAAGCGTATAAAAGTCTTCCATGCAGTGCCAGTATACCTGTATCAAATCCATTAGGTGTACTAGTAGTTAATGACTGTGTGACAGAGTTTTTAAGTAATGTAATAACTTTAGATGATAGTAATTCAGAGTATCCCAAGATGACTGAGGAGAAGAATTATCCTATCGTATTAGAAGAGAGTGACGGATATGGTATGATCCTTCCAGATTTAAGTTTGAAGTGGTCTAAGGAATTGGGAGAAGAATATCTTGCATCAGGATTTTGCGTCAGGCATAGCTTCTGTAAGGGGATGCTTTTTACATTTGATTTTATTGACTTCGCAGATAAGATATCTAATAAATATATAGTCAAAGACGTATGGGGCAATGATGTTGATATTAGAAATGTTCAAGTAGTATTAACAGCGTCAATGCTAAAACTATGGGACTCCTATAATAGCATTGAGCATTATTTACAATGTTGTGAAGAAAATGGTTATTCATTTAGCGTAACAAAAATAACTCCTGAGAAATTAGAGAATGAAAGGAATTTGAATTACCAGTTTATCCAATCGTATGAATTTACTGATGAAGATATAGATGAATTAATTAAACCTACTGTATTGGAGATTAAAGATGTTCTAGGTGATGATCCAATCAAGAGTATTCTCTTTTTAAAGGGAATACATATATCAGAAGAAAGTTATAACTCTCAAGATAGTGATTTTATTAAGGCATTAATGATAGATAAAACGATGATTAATGACCCTTTTGTACGAAATAAGATACATAATATGATAAAAAAGCGTATAAATGAAGCAAAAATTGGAGTTCTAAAAACAAGAGGAAATTTCAGTATTGTATCAGGAGATCCATATTCCTTATGCCAAAGTATATTTGGATTAAAAGTTACAGGATTATTACAAGCAGGAGAATTCTATTCTAAGTACTGGAGTGATGAAGAAGTAAAAAAAGTTGTGTGCTATCGTGCTCCTATGACTTGTCATAATAATATTAGAATTCTTAGATTTCAATTTACTAAGAATATGCAATACTGGTATCAGTATATGAACACAGTTACAATTTTTAATTCATGGGACACGACTTCACATTCTCTAAATGGTCTGGATAAAGACGCAGATCAGGTTTTAACAACAAATAATCCAGTTCTTATTAGAAACACAAAAGATTTAGATGCTATAATTTGTATACAAAAAACAGCACAGAAAAAAGTAATAACTGAGGAACATTCTGTCCAAGCAAATAAAGATAGTTTTGGAGATTCCATCGGAGCAATCACAAATAGAATTACAACAATGTTTGATGTGGCATCTGGTTTTGACCATGACAGCGAAGAGTATAAAGAATTACAATATAGAATAATATGTGGTCAAAACTATCAGCAAAATGCTATTGATAAACTTAAAGGAATAATCAGCAAACCATTACCTAAAGAGTGGTATGATTACTTTACAGCAAAGGATACAGTAAATAAGGATTTCAATATAAGTATTTTGACTGATAAGAAACCATACTTCTTTATACATAACTACCCTTACGTCAAGAAAAAATATAATAACTACATAAGTAATACTAATAAAAATTGCCTAATGAGATTCGGAATTGATGTACAAGAAATGACAGTAAAAGAAGATAGAAATGAGGAAGAGGAAAAATTTCTACAGTATTATAGCCGTAAAATGCCAGTATTCTTAAATAAATCTACGATGAATAGAATTTGTTGGAGAATTGAAAGTGAGTTTAATGGTTGCAAGAGTAAAAAGGAAATAGTAAAGTTTGATTATAAAAGATTAATGAGTGGAGATGTGGTTCAGAACAAGACTTATAATAGTATCAAGACATTATATGAGGAGTACACGGCTAGGGTAAGACAATACTCTCAAACATTCTCTACTAATAAATCCAATAAAGAAGAGAAGCAAAACACCAGAAATATTTTCAAAAAGGATTTTAAAGATAGATCCCACGAGATATGTAGTAATAAAGAAGACTTATGCAATATTATAGTTGATTTATGCTATAAGAATAATTTTTCTAAACAGTTTGCTTGGGACGTTTGTGGTAAGAGTATCATTGAGAATATACTAGTTAAAAATAATTATAATATTAGTTATCCAGTAAAAGATTTGGAAGGAAATATCAGATATGGTGGGGAGTTATTTTCCATGTATACTGAAAATTTAGATTGTGAGGGAGAACATGAAATTAATATTAAATGAAAAGCAGATGCTAGATGATTCATTAAAGGGCGGTTATATTGACTTTAAAAAACCGTCCAATACAATAAGAATATTAGTAAAACACTATTTTTCTATTGGGATGAATAAACCACAAATTTATGATACCATAGATAAATTCTTCGAACTAAACTTTCCTGATTATAATAAAATAAAATGGCAGAAGTCAATTGAAAGTATGGTTATGTATATACATAAGACAAAGGACTTTAGTTTGCTTGATATAAATAAGGTAAAGATTACTGAGAATGAATTAAGTGCCATTTTAAAGTTAGATAATAAAAAGTTAGAAAAACTTTCTTTTACTTTATTAGTTTATGCTAAGATTTATAACCAAATGAATAGTAAAGAGGATAATTGGGTTAATGAAGAACATAAATACATATTTAGTGACGCTAAAATAGTAGCTAATGTCAAAGATCAGGGCAAAATGATACATACGCTTAGAGAGTTAGGACTTGTGGGATCGTCAGTGATGGTTAGTTCTACAAATATTAAAGTTAATTTTGCAGAAATTAATAGTCCTGTAGTTTTAACTGTTAGTAATTTTAGAAATTTTGTCTATGAGTATTTAAGATGGAAAGGTGAAAATATTCGTAATTGTGTAAAATGTAATATCTTATTTGCACCTACAAATAACCGTCAAAAATACTGCAACGTATGTAATGTTGAAGTTAATAGAGAAAAAACTAAAGAAAATATGAAAATTAATAGGAATGTTTGATTTAGAAAACACTTGAAACCCTTACACACCAACGGTTTCAAGTGTTTCTCTAGTTATCCTAATGTGGAGAGTATTATACCCTCTAACCCTTGCTATATAAGCGTTTGGTCGATACGCTTATATTAATTTTTTTATACATAATAAATAATATACTCCAAAGGAGAATAAATAGACTTGCAAAAGATATCTAAAATAGAAATGGATTTTTTAATTTCTAGTGGTACGTTGGAATTAAATAAACAAGGTAACTTCGGTGACCAACTAGTAGTAGTCAATAAACAAGGTTCTGGAAAAGAAAAAACTAGATTTGTAAATGATCATGTATATAGCAAACTTCAGTTTCTTAAATCCAAAGAAAAAATCAATTCAGAAACTATTAAACATAATCAGATGTATCTAGTCATGTAGTACGGTAGATAAAATAAAGAGCAGAGGAATGGTTTGTATTGACCGTTAAACCATATATAGACTCAAATATATTCATGGATTATTCTAAGGAATTACTTGAAGAATTTGATCATATCTACCTCCCCGGATATGTAGCAGGAGAATTAGATAATTTAAGACATAACGGCAAATCTGAAGAAGCAAAATATCAAGCAAGACGAGCAAGCCGTGATATTGACGCTAACGAAGATAAAATTACATATATTATCAATGAAACTAGTTGTGATAATCTCCCATCCCACTATGATAAAGATAATATGGATAATAAAATAATTTCAGTATTAATTGATTTATATGCCAAGGATAAAGATTTTATTGCTTATAGTAATGATATCTTATTCAGGCAAAAGTGCAAAGAACTTAAAATTCCTTATAAAAAGTATGGAGACAAAAGTAAAAATGATGGAACTTATTTAGGTCATAAAAATCTTAGTGGTGATACGAATTTTATTAATAATCTGTTTGATAATGTAAATAAAGAGATAACAGAACATAGTTTTGTTGCTAATGAATATCTAATCTTAAATAATACAGACACAAATAAAACTTCAGAACATCGTTTTGATGGATATAAATTTGTAGACTTGAGATTGCCTAACTCAAAGGTTATTAAAGGCATGAATCCTCTCCAGAGATGTGCTCTTGACCTTTTGAACAACAAATCTATTCCAATTAAAATCATAGCGGGAGGATTTGGTTCAGGTAAAACAATTCTATCAGTAAAAGTTGGATTAGATATGGTAGTTGCAAAAGAAGACTATAAAACACTACTGTTTTTGAGAAATCCTGTTCCTAGTGATGGAGCAGACATTGGATTCCTTCCGGGGGATAAAGCAGAAAAGATTGCAGACTACTGTAGACCATTCCTACAATATATAGAAGACCCTAAGAATCAATTTTACTCTGAGAATTTAATCAGAGATGAAAAGATTAAGATGGATGTTACAACTTTCCTAAAAGGTGTATCCATTGATGATAGCTTTGTCATTATGGATGAAGCAGAAGACTTAAATACTAAATTAATAAAACTTGTTGGCTCAAGGATTGGGAAAACATCATGTGTAGTATTTACTGGTGATTGTAAACAATCTGAGAGCAAGTATAAACAAGACAATGGATTAATGAAGTTGATTAAGTGTGGTAAAGGCAATCCATTAGTTGGTATAGTAGTACTAGAGGACGATTTAAGGTCTGACGCTAGTAAAGTATTCGCAGAAATGTGATATATAAAATAAACAGAATAAAAGGAGTTAATACAAAAATGACCAGACAAGATATTATCGCAAAAATGGCAGAACTATCGGAAACTAGCAAGGTTGAATCAGAGAAACATTTATCAGCATTTCTAGGAGCACTAGAATTTGCAGTAGAGAATAAAGAAGAGTTTAAATTAATGGGTTATTTTTCAATGGATGTTGTAGAAAGAGCTGAACGAGTTGGGACTAATCCTCAGACAAAAGAGAAAATTAATATCCCTGCTACAAAAGCAGTTAAGACTAAGATTTTCAAGAAACTCAAGGATTTAGCAAAAGCGTAAATAAAAATAAATAATAAGGTGGAATTTAATAATATATGTCAATTATTAATAATGAACATTGTTCTAGTTGTGCAAAAATTACAGTCTGTGAGTGGAATAAGAAAATTGAAGCACTATCTGGCACTGAGAAAAAGCCAATTCTTCTTGACTTAACTATTAATGAATGTGGAGAATTTCTTCAAGTTGCAGAATAAGAATAGATAACTTTTTGGAGGGATAAATCAATTATTTAAAATTAATCTCCCTCCTTCCTATTATATAGGGTGCTCATTACGTTCGTGTGGGCATCCATTAGAAAAACTATGTAGGATAAGTTTTGCATATACCGCGATGAATGGATAAAACCATTTGATGGCGTTCTAGTTTTAAATTCCTACTTTTATAGTTTAGTAGCTCAATGGTGGAGCAACACTCTGTTAAAGTGAAGGTTGTAGGTTCGAGTCCTACCTAAACTGCCAAATGCCGAAGTAGCTCAGTTGGTAGAGCAGATGATTTGTAATCATCAGGTCGCAGGTTCGACTCCTGTCTTCGGCTCCAAACTATGCTACCCTATTCTCTTTAAATTAAAGGAGGATTTTTTTATTATGGAAAAATTGAATATTGATTTAGAAGATACTACTTGCCCTAGCATTGTTTGTGGGAAACAAAGATACTTCTTTAAAATGTATTGTGGAAAAGAAATATTTTACTGTCAAGATTGTGGGTTTTGGGAATACATATAATCCTGTTGGTCGATAGGATTTTGATAAACGAAAATAAATTACATTGGAGTGCATAAATGAAGTATCTAAGATTAGATGACGAAAGTGTAAAATCATATAAAATAAGGCTCTTTGATAATAAAGAATTGTACGACTTAAAATCTCAAGAAATAGCAGATTTAATTAATAAAGAATCTGGAGATACATATACAGAATCTACATATAGGAAATGGTATCGGGCATATGCAGAAGGTGTTGTTGATACTAAAGTCAATAGCATTTCAGATGATGAAGTATTAAAAGCATATGACGCACAAAAACGTGAGGTATATAAGGAAAGACAAAAACTCAGAGATGAGAAAAGTGAATATTTTGCTTGGCTTAAAGAACAATCTAGAGAAGAGTTATTCTATGAAAGAATAGATGAATCAGTTCTAAAATTAATAGGCAGAAAAAGTAGATCACTCCCCTCTCCTATCTCAATTCAAGAAGGCTCAGATGAATTATTTAGTGCATTTGCTGATGCTCATTATGGTTGTGAATTTTCTATAAAAGGATTTAATGGTGAAGTTCTTAATGAGTACAATGCTGATATTTTCAAACGTAGAATGATTGAATATAGAGATGAATTAATTGATTTTGGTAGCAAACATAATGTAAAAAAGTTATCTCTTACTGATTTAGGTGATAGCGTAGAAGGAATTTTACATATCTCTCAAATTAAATCATTAAAAGGAAATATTGTTGATGTAATTTTAGACTATGCTGATTTTATTGAGGACATTTTATTCTCATTAAGTACATATTTCAGTATTGATTTCTATACTTCAGAAGGCAATCATTCAGATTTACGATTATTAACAGGTAAAAAAGGTGACTTCCCTCATGAAAATCTAGAAAGAATCTATACAAGAACATTAAAGAAAGCATTTAGAAATAATCCAAATGTAAATATTTGTGATAGTTTAGATGGACTAAATTACTTTAGTGTTAATGGATATAATTTTTTGACATCTCATGGTAATAAGGAAAGTAATCTTAAAAATAGTATTAAAGATTATGAAGATACATATGGCATTAAAGTTGATTACCTAGTAATTGGACACCTTCATTGCAAAAATGAATTTGAAGTAGCAAGAGGCAAGGAAGTTATTCAAGTGCGCTCGATAATGGGAATGAATGACTATGCCAAGGATATCAAAAAGAGTTCTAATTCAGGTGCTACTATGTTTGTTGTGCGTAAGGACTATGGTAGGAAATATATTAATGATGTTAAATTAACGTAATAAATAATATCCTCCTTTAGACTGTTTCTCTATGTGGAGGTTTGGATGGCAGAATGTTTCTCTGCCATCTCTTTTGTTTGTAAAAATAAAGGAGATGGGGATGTGAGTCAAAGCAATATTAGTGGGATTTATAAAATAGAGAACTTAGTTAATGGAAAAATGTATGTTGGCTCTGCTGTAGATATTAAAAATAGATGGAGTAGACATAAGTCTGATTTAAGAAAGAATAAACATCACTCAAGATATCTACAAAGATCATGGAATAAATATTCAGAAGAACAATTTGAATTTACAATAATAGAAGAAGTAAAAGATGTATCTGAATTGTTGGAACGAGAACAATATTGGCTTGATTATTATAAAAGTTATGATTATAAAATAGGATATAACTCCTACCCAACAGCAGGTAGTCCATTAGGAGCAAAACATTCTAGGGAGACTATATTAAAATCTAAACATACAATTCCAGTATTACAAATTGATCTTGAAGGCAATGTAATTAAAGAGTGGTATGGTGCTAGAGAAGCATCTAATGTATTAAAAATAAAACAAGATTGTATTTGGAATTGTTGTCATTATCATAGAAAAACGTACAAAGGATACATTTGGATTTTTAAAACAGAATATGAGCAGGGTTTTGATCTTAATTACTATGAAAATTTAACAAAACCAATACAAATAAATCAATATGGCTTAAATAATGAGTTCATAAAAACTTGGAGTGGCTCTTATGGTGCATCAAAGGAACTAGATATTGATAATAGTTCTATCACGAAATGCTGTAAAGGAAAATACAAAACAGCAGGTGGATACATATGGTCATATGCGTCATAGTAATAAAATAAAATTTAAAGATAGAGTGAGGATTAACTTATGAGTCTATTAAGTAATTTCAAAGCAAGTACAATATATGAGGAAATGTATAAAAGACTTTGGGAAGAAAAACGCATCTTGTACCTAAATACAGAGATAGACGAGTCAACTATAGATCTCATTGCACTTCCAATTCTTTTAATGAATGAATTAGAAGAAGATATTCCAGTTCAAAAACTCAAGCCGATTACGATTTGGATTTCTTCATATGGTGGATCAGCAGACGCATGTGCTTACTTAGTGGATGTGATTGAAAAATCTAGGATTCCTATTCATGGAAGAGTTTTGTCTGTTGCTGCTAGCGCAGGTTTATATCTCCTTCTTGCTTGCAAATATAGAACAGCAAATACCAATTCCATTCTATTATTGCATAAAGGTTCTATTAGTTTAGGGAATACAAATGTTGCTGAAGCAGAAGATATTATTGCTTTTTATAAAGATGATGTTGGTAAGATTTTTGATGATTTAATTCTAAGGAGAACCAAAATTACTCCTGACGAACTGAAAATGATCAGAAGGAATGAAACATATTGCCTCGCACCTGTTGCTCTTGAATTATACGGATTTATAGATGAAATAATTTAGTAGATTCTTTAGGTTTACTTTAAATAATTACATTAAAATAAAATAATAAAAGGTGGATAAATATAGATGAAAACCAATGTCATTAATTATTTTGATGATCAAACCAATGAACATGTAGCAACTAGATATTTTATTGGTAATGTTGAATGTAGTTATGCAGACTATGCAAAATTAATGGAAGATATGTATAGTCCTAGTGAGGACGAAGAAATTCAAGAGCAAGAAGAGAATTACATTCCCTGTCCATGCATTGTTTGCACTCGTCAACGTGAAATTGGAATGCAAGAATCATTAGATGAAGAACATAACGCATGTGACGAATGTACTCTTGAAGGTTGTCATGGTTGCGGTGAGATGGATGAAGCAGAACATGAAGAATCATTAGAAGATCAAGTTAATGAATTAATTGGAGAAGCATTTGAAGCTGTTATGGAGAGTCACGGTTGCAGTAATTGTGTTATGGACGCTTTGCTTGAATTCGGTGAAAGTATGATGTATTTAGGTCATGAAGAAATGAAGCAAGAGATGCATGAATTTATTGATGGTTAGGTTGTAGGTGTTTAAATTCCTCTATCTTATTTGGTTAGGATAGAGGAATTAATTATGTCTATAAACATGAATTAAAGGAGATTTATATATGGCAGTACAAAGGAAAAATAAAAGCACTAATCCACAAGCACCAAGACCAAAAAAAGAATGTGATAATTGTCATAAAGAGTTAGTGTTTTCTGCGTTTTATAATACCAACTCTGTACTTTCCGTAGATGGGAAATTAAATATTTGTAAAACTTGTGTCAAGTCAATGCTTGATTACAGTAAAATAGAAACCGTTTATAAAATACTACAATTACTAGATGTTCCTTTTATCTATTCATATTGGAGAAATGCTAAAGAAAATAATCCAGATGACCCTTGGAGTAGATATATCACGATGGCGAACTCCAAAATTAATGAATTTAAAAAAGGAACTTGGAAAGATAGCAAGTTTGAGCCAGATAGTATTAACCCAGTAAAAAACAATATGGTTCAATATGTAAGTACAACGTCTAACTTTGAAGTTACAGAAGAAACTATTGTCCGTTGGGGGAACCATCCAAGAGAAGACTACGCTAAGTTAGAAAGTTTTTATAAAGATATGGAAATTTCTAATAATATTGAGACAGAACAAGATAGGGTATATCTAAAAAAATTAGCTATAATTTCTTTAAAGATGGATAAAGAACTTGAAGAAGGAAATTATGATGAAGCAACAAAATTAGGGAACCTATTCTCTAAGTATATGGCAGATTCTAAATTTAGAGCAATGGATAAAACAGATGCAGATAAAACTGGTGGCATCCGTAACTTCTCTACTATTTATGCAGAAGTTGAAAAAGATGGGTTTATTCCTCCTTGGGAACATTACCGAAAAATAAGAGGAATTACTCAAGATATTGTTGATAAGACTATTATGCATATTTTAAATTTTACATTAAAACTTAATAAAGTAGAGTCAATGACAACCCCTCCTCTCGATACACCTAAATTAGAGGACAATGAGATTGATCATATTAATCAAATTACAATCAATGATA
>Ga0209430_1001762_pt1 | contig 15203 bp, 15 predicted proteins | sample BarGraIncub1133A_FD_184504 | JGI IMG/M metagenome (GOLD analysis project Ga0209430, IMG submission 184504) | Arctic peat soil microbial communities from Barrow, Alaska - Barrow Graham LP Incubations 11-33A (SPAdes) (version 2) | ecosystem: Environmental > Terrestrial > Soil > Wetlands > Peat... | reverse complement strand
GCCCATCATCAAAAGTAAGATAGGCTATTTTATGTCCATCTGGCTTATAAATATGCTTATAAACATCTGTTGTTAATGAAGTTAGATTCAATTTTTTATAATTTACTGCTACACTTTCTCTTAAGTCTATTTTTGAATTGGTAGAGAGTTTAGTATTTAATTTACTTCCAATATAAAATAGCAAACATGAAAGTATAACAAAAACAGTTATTACTAAAATAAACCTTCCCTTTTTTATAATTACTCTTTTTTTCTTAGTTTCAAGTTTTATCATAATTTCTCCCCAATCATTTCAGTATTTGTTTTAATATAAAGTGGTATAAAAAAAGCCTTCCATAAAACTTTTAGTAAATATTTATAATAGATAATTGGGATTAGAAATTTTATTTTTAAATACACTTGTGCTATCAAAAGGACCTACCCACACCCGATGTAAAGAAAATATGCCATTATGTTTAGATGACCAGCCATTTTTTGTGGTAAAAGCCATTTTGTAACCAGCTTCTTTCAAAATGGCAATTGCGCTTTTGTTGTATCCACCATAGGGATAGGCAAAAAAGCTTATTTGTTTATTTAATAATTTTTCAAGATATTTTTTAGATTGAATTACCGTTTTCAACTGTTTTTGTTTAGGAATCAATGCTAAATTATCATGATTTACGGTATGACTTTCTATGTCTATACCAGCTTTATCCATTTCTAAAAGTTGTTTGGATTTTAAAAATTTACGATATTTATCAACATTACCAGTAATAACAAAGATTGTTGCTCTAAAATTATATTTTTTTAGAACAGGAAACATATCAGTATAATTATTTTCATAACCATCATCAAAACTAAGTACTACAGATTTTTTAGGTATTGGAGTATTATTCATAAGGTACCCATATAAATTTGTAAGTGATAAAGTATAATATCCGTTATCCTTTAAATATTCCATTTGCTCCTTAAATTTTTTAATGGGGATACAAATGGGATCCCCCTTTTGATAAGTAATTGAGTGGTACTCTAAAACTGGAATGCTCTCACCGTAAGGCTTAATAACTGTAGTCTTGTTAAAATTGGGTATTGAAGAAGTATCAACTGGCTTAGTTATAATGGATGCTTTTTTTATTGCAGTAGTTGTAGGTTTTGAACATCCGACCATAGAGAATAAAAAAATAAATATAAATATGAAAGATAATTTCTTTTTCATATTGACCTCCTAATTTATTTATCAGTTACCATAATTTCATGTTAAGTAGTTAGATTCGTAAATAAGTGTAACTTCATTAAGAAGTCATCATAATTTTATAACCTGGTGTTTACTATTTTTAATGTATCTATAAGAGAGGTTATATATTTAATAGTTTTATTTAAAGTTAATCAAATATGATCTTTAATTAGCCATTTATAATAATATCATAAAAAATGATATTATTATATTAACATTTTACTATTAGAGATAGTTTGAAGGTATTCAATAAGTTTATTTGGTGTTTCTATATCTTTTCTTTCAACAATAGCAGGATCAAGTATAATATTAAACTTATCTTCTATTGCTACAATAAGTTCAATAATTCCTAATGAATCCAATCTTCCACTATCAAATAAATTAACATTACTTTCTTTATGTAAATCCTCACCAGTAATTTCTTCCAATATATCATAAATCGATTCCTGCATATAAATTTCTCATTTGTATTCTGTAATAACTTGTAGCTAAATTATATCATTACATATTATAGTTAACTATAGTTTTGATTAATATATTAGCAATATATACAAATGTTTCTATTTCATTAAATTTATTATACGTGTTTATTTATTTGTAAAATTAAGTTATTGTTAAATAATAACTTAATTACTTTGAGGAGGAATTAAATTGAGAAACATTAAAATTTCAACCCAATTAATTAAAGGTTCATTAAAAAAAAAGGTAGTTATAGCTACTACTATTATGGGTATCGCATTGGTATCGGTAGGTTTTAACAATGTAAATTATAATAGTAGTACAAGCAATGCAAATAAATATGTACAAGTATTTGGTAGTGTAGTTAAACAACCAGTAGTATATAAAATACAATATGGTGTAACAACATCTAGTGTAAATATAAGAACTGGAGCATCAACTGCCTATTCTATACAAGGGAAATTCGCTAATAAAACTGAAATTAAAATTCTTGGGAAAGCAGGAAGTTTTTATAAAGTAAGTTACAGTGGTAAAACAGGATATGTAAGTAATCAATATGTAAAAATAACATCTAAATAAAAAGCATTAAAATCTATTTGATATAGAAAATGAATGGATAAGTTTGATCAACCTTATCCACTCATTTTCTTATTTTTTTGCAATCCATAGAATCAAAATTTATCTATGTTAATATAAGGGATATACTTTTTAGTTGTCGGTAAGAACTTATGAGTTTAAGCCTTTCTATAAAAAAATTTCTTTAATTTTGTATCTTTTATATTAAAATCCGTAAACAAGTAATGCAAAATTTCGTACCTCAGTTACCTCTATTGTAATAGTTATCAATAGCCTCATTAACATAAACCCAACCTTTCCAGCCTATATGATCACTATCCATTAGGAAGTATTTTTCATACTCATATTTTGAAAAATCGGCAACTTCAAAACCATAAGAATTAACTATAGTATCTATCTTTTTATAATAAGCCAGCCTATCACTTTTATTAAATCCGGCATAGTCATACCATTTACCATTTACAGGAATATTTAAAATAAGTGGTTTAATTCCATCCTCCTTACAAACATCTAACAGCAATTCAAAATCTTTATATTCAGGAGATATTTTATAAGAACTATTCTTCCATAAATCCTTTATTTTTTGAAGGTTTCCTTTAGTCTCAATATTATAAGCACCACTAATCATACCAAAATTATTATTACTAGACTTTGACTTAGAAATTTTAGTTGCTTCTCTTAATTCTACATCCCAGTTAATAGCTGTATACTGTGGTTTAGAATATACTGCTGGTTTAGGTTTAGACTTAAGATAGTTAATGCTATCTATATCGTCTTTTAAAATTAATTGCTCATATCTTACCCAGTAATAAGGAGTTTTTAAGTACCTTTCATATGTGCTTAATAAATCTTTCTTACTGTAAAGCGAGCAGAATGTTCTCATAGTAGCTAATTGTTTATTGGAATCTTGGTCAATAATTGATGTTATTCTTTTAGAAAACTCTTGTTTTGTAGTTAAAGTTATATCTTTATTAAATAAAAGACCATATACCTGTAGTTCAGAGGAATTGGTTTCAAAATCATGTTTAGTAATACCACTGGGTATAAACCATTGTGGAGAAAGTACAAAAACTACCTTCTTCCCCTTCAATTCATTACCAAGTGCTCCAAAATTAGCAGCTTCTACTAATGATTTATAACCTGCTCTCCCTATAAGATTAATTTGGAAACCATCCCTTTCATTATTAAAAAATTTAATGGGATGAGTAGGATATGCAGTATTGTTTTCAAATTCAGATGACCCAAACATCAATAGATTATTCCCTTCTTTTGCTCCCATGCTTTGGAGTATCACACTTTTAAATTTATGTGGAGTTAAATTTTCAGCAAATCTATTATAATATTCTTTTGAAATAATATTTTCAAAAATTTTTTTTGAAGTAGTATATTTATGTTGAAAAATAAATATACTAACACTTAAACTGATAATACCAATACCAATACCAATAATAATCCTAGAAAATTTCTTCATCATATTTTACTCTTAGAAAAGGTTTGAATGTATTCAATAAGTTTATTTGGTGTTTCTATATCTTTTCTTTCAACAATAGCAGGATCAAGTATAGTATTAAACTTATCCTCTATTGCTACAATAAGCTCAATAATCCCTAATGAATCCAATCTTCCACTATCAAATAAATTCACATTACTTTCTATATGTAAATCCTCACCAGTAATTTCTTCTAGTATATTATAAATTAATTCTTGCATATAAATTCCTCCTTCTATTAAAAAAATATCTACCCTTCAACATTATACAAGGCACAATACGGTGTATCAACAGGAATGGTACAAGTATTTTATATAAATACGTTGTTAGTGTAACAATAAACCTATATGAAATTAGAAAATTAAACATAAATTATTTTAAAAAATACAAAGCCATTGAGAATTAATTTTATATTATTAAACTTCTAGTTTAACTATTCATAGATTTAATTCCAAAGATATTATGTTAAATTTCTTACAACTTTAATTAATTATATTCTTAATATATGATATAGTATAAAAGTACATAATTACATTATTTCAAAAATACATAAATAAAAATAGGACAAGCTTTATGTCCTACTTGGAGGAAGAACTTGTATGATAAGAATATTAATTAGAAATATGTTTCACCGTATTTTTAAAACCAATAGCCTTAAAGCTATGGCAATTTCATCATCAATAGGGGTGTTGATTGGCATACTACCATTAATAGGTTTAAGGCTACCTGTTATACTTGCTATATCATTAATCTTTGGACTAAATATAGTTTCACTTGAAATAGGCCTACTTACTACTATTATTTTTCCCGTTGTACACATTCTTTCTATGTTTATATATCAACAAATTGGTCATTATAAAATACCCTTTTTTACATTGAGATTTTTATATACGCCACATAGCTTAAATTTTTCTAATATCGAAAAAATCAGTATTATTTCTACTGCTATATCAGGATTAATTTTCTCAATACTGTTATATCCTATTTTTTATAATGCATATAAGGTTTATATGAAGAGATATGCAAGTAAGTTAGTAAATGATAAGAGCTTTGTATTCCAAGACAGAAGTGGCAAACGTTTCTCAATTGTAAAGATATTTATCATAGTAATTGCCATTGTTTCATTAACGGCAGTAACTATGTTTGGTATAAGCATAAGCGTAAACCCCTTCCTTCCAAACTTGGGATTCAAAAGTTTACAAGGTCTAACAGAAATGAACTATATTTCAAATAAAATTAACAAAAAAAATACCCTTGATCATGAAAGTTCTGCTTATTTTAATAAAAGAATACGAAGTCACAAAAATTATAACAGTATTACAACAAAATCCAAACTTAAAAATGTTAATAAAAAAGTTATTGCATTTTATACAGGTTGGGTTGAGGAGGCTTTAAAATCACTTAAAGACAATTATTCTTCTATTAATATAATTGTACCTAATTGGTATAGTCTAAACGGAAAGCTTGGAATAGATTCTAATATTGAACCTGGAGTTGATAACTTCGTAAAATCCAAGGGTATTGAGGAAATGCCCTTAATTAACAACTATGTAAACAACGACTTCAATTCTAGTATAGTACATGATATGGTAAATGTAAAAAACAGAAAAAAAGTTATTAATAGCATCGTAAAAGAATTAAAGTTACATAACTATTCTGGGATCAATCTGGACATAGAAAACATAAATGAAAATGATAAAAAACCATATATTGGTTTTGTAAAAGAACTTTATCAGGAATTAAACAAAAACAAAATAAAACTTACTATTGATTTAGCGGCAGAGGATGAAACTTTAGACTATAAGGCACTTTCCACGTATTGTGATTATGTAGTTCTAATGGTATACGATGAACATTACGGTACTGGTGAACCTGGTCCAATAGCTTCATTAAATTGGAGTTCTGAAGCTTTAAATTTCGCAGATATCCCCTCTAACAAATTAATTGGAGGCGTAGGTGATTATGGGTATGATTGGACAGTTAGTAGTAAAAACCCTGCGGAGTCTATAAGCTACTCTGATATTATAGCGGATGTAAGCTTAGGAAACATTTCAATCAAGTGGGACAAGGAGAGCCAAAATCCTTACATCTCTTTTAAAAAAGATGGTGTGGATCATATAGCGTGGTTTTTAGATGGAACTACTTTCTATAACCAGGTAAAATCCACTCTTGATAGAGGCTCAGCTGGAGTAGCAATTTGGAAACTTGGTGGAGAAGATCCAACTATATGGAATGTTATTAAAAATATAAACAATCTACATCATAGTTTGAGAGAAATTAAAAATATTTATTGTTCATCTGGTGTACGGTATACTGGTTCAGGGGAAATTCTTTATGTAGAATCCGGAGGTAGTAATGGTGAAAGAAATATAACACTAGATCCTAAAGAATATATAAATGATGTAAAGTATATTTCAATGCCATCTACTTATCAAATAAAACAGTTTGGCAAAGATAATGGAAAAACTATAGTCCTAACCTTTGACGATGGTCCAGACTCATATTATACTCCACGAATATTAAATATACTTAAAAAATATAATGTTAAAGCCTCATTTTTTCTTATTGGTCAAAATGCTGCTGATAATCCAGATATAGTAAAAAGAGAATATGACGAGGGTAATGATATAGGTAATCATACATTTACACATCCTAATATTGCCGAGATAAGTCCCCGTCGGACAATAATGGAACTAAATGCAACACAACGATTAATCCAAGAGATTACGGGACATTCAACTATACTTTTTAGGCCGCCATATGAAGCAGATGCTGAACCTTCTACGCCTGACGAAATATTACCTATTATGAGAGCTCAAAAACTTGGATATGTTATGATAGGCGAACTGATAGATCCCGAAGATTGGCAATCACCTAAACCAGCTGAATTATATAAGCGGATAATGAATAATATCCACGGAGGGAACATAATGCTCCTTCATGATTCAGGTGGAAACAGAGATAGTACAATAAAGGTATTACCTCAAATCATTGAAAAATTACAAAAGGCTGGTTATAAATTCGTCACTGTTAGTCAACTTATGCATAAAAATAGAGATGAGGTTATGCCTCCAGTTAAATCTTATGACAATCAGTTCATTACCTATAATGAAACATTTTTTAATACTTTCCATTACTTGAATAACATCGTGGCACTGATCTTCTATTCATCCTGTGTACTTGGTATATTAAGAATGTTGTTATTAGTATATTTTTCAAATTTGCACAAGAAAAAAAATACTTATAGTCCAATGAAAAAGTTCGAAGAAGGTGTAAGTGTTTTAATAGCAGCTTATAATGAAGAGACAGTTATTTGTAAAACTTTAGATTCTGTACTCAAAAGTAATTTTAAAAATCCGGAAATTATAGTTGTAGATGATGGTTCAAATGATGGAACATTGGTTATTCTAAGAAATACATATGGGAATATTCCTAATGTTAAAATAATTACTAAGCCTAATGGTGGTAAAACATCAGCTTTAAATTTAGGGTTTAAAAAAGCTTCACATGATGTAATAGTGACTATTGATGCTGATACTATACTTAAAGGAGATGCTATAGATTTATTAGCAAGACATTTTAATAATATCAAAGTGGCAGCTGTATCAGGTAATATTAAAGTTGGAAATATTAATAATACACTAACGGTATGGCAGCATATTGAATATGTAACTGGCTTTAATCTAGAAAAACGAGCTTTTGCATTACTTAATTGTATTACTGTAGTACCAGGTGCTATTAGCGCTTGGAGAAAGAGTGTTGTTGAAGAATGTGGTTACTTTAGTGATGATACACTAGCAGAAGATACAGATATGACTCTAACTCTACTACAAAAGGGCTATAAAGTTAGTCTAGAAGATAAAGCAAAAGCTTACACAGAGGCACCAGAAGATATAAAAAGTTTAGTAAAGCAGAGGCATAGATGGTGTTATGGAATCCTACAGTGTCTGTGGAAACATAAAAATGCTTTCTTTAATTCAAAGTATAAGTCCCTTGGATTTTTTGCTTTGCCAAGTATGGTGCTATTCCAATACATTTTTCTTACACTTTCACCTATTGCAGATATATATTTTATATTTGGTATGTTTACAACACAAGCAAGTAAAATGCTAGCATTTTATTTAATATTCTTGATTTTTGACTGTATATCAGCAGCATTTGCCTTTAATCTTGAAAATGAGAATAAGAAACCACTTATATGGCTTTTAATTCAAAGAATCTTGTATAGATTAATAATGGTTCATGTTGTAGTAAAGTCCATAATCTCCGTAGTAGTAGGTAAAATAGTAGGATGGAATAAGTTGAAACGCAAAAAAAGTGTTGAAATGTAACTATTACAAGATGATATTTTAGTAGAATAAGAAAACAGATGATTAATTTATAACTAATGCTTACAACTCTTATATCATAAAAAAGAAGCGAATACTTATGTAAAAAATATGTACTATTCACTCATTTATTGACCCATGATTACTAAATAGGAGTAAAGCCATTCAAGATAATTTTTAATTATATCGAATGCTTTTATCTCCATTTCGACCTATAATTGAAAAATCAGAGGTTTAATATACATGCAACTAAGGGCAAAAGGTTTAGTACTACTAATGTTATAATTATTGTTTTTTTCATTGTAACCTCCTTTATTATCAACTTTTTATTAGTATTCCTAAACACATAAAAATTATTTCTATAAGTCAAACTTTTGTATTTTGTAAATTAGAGTTCTACTGTTCATTATCAGATTAATATTATATTTATACATTCAAGATAACACATAAAGGAGTGAGGATATGAGGTTAATGGGTTTGATTGTAATTTTAATAGGAATAATTTATTTGATTTATTCAATTTTATTTAGAAAGAAGTAGCATTGTACCATAAAAATAATAAAATAATTATGCTTAATAGCAATTGCTTTTATAGTTTGCCGTGTAACGTGAATAATTTAAATAATAAACTAGTAAAACAATAATTTATCATAATGGCAACAACGGAAAGCTGTTTAAATATATATGCCAAGTAAATGAAGGAGTATCTTAAATGCAAACAATAAAAGAATTATTTCATAGAGAATCGATAATACAAATATTAATACTAGTAGCTCTAGTATTATTTGCTTATTTAATAAAATCTATTTTAAATTTAATTTTATTAACTTTTATGATTGCTTATTTAATGAATAGTTTACAAAGTTTATTAACTTATCAAATTAATAAAGTTATAAAGGTGAACCCAATTATTATTACCATAATTATATATATGTTTATGACAATAACTATAGTTCTACTAGCAGTGGAATATATACCACTTGCTATGTCTCAAAGCTTGCTTATGTTGAAAAATATGCAACATACCGAGTTCTCGATAGATACAAAAGGGGTTATGCTTTATTTAGCACCAATATCTAATCAAATTAACATAGCAAGTTATGCTAAAACGTGGATTCAAGGTATTATTATTTTTATAACTAATTTTGGGAAATCGAGCTTAAATTTTTTTATGGCACTTCTATTAAGCATGGTTTTTATATTAGAGAAGGACAGTATATTAAGATTTGTTTATAAGTTTAAACATAGCAAAGTATCTGCAGCATATGGATACTTGAGTTATTTTGGTAATAACTTTTTAAATTCTTTTGGTAAAGTAGTACAGGCTCAAATAATGATAGCCATTTCAAACACAATAATATCAGTTTTAGGACTTGCTATAATGGGCTTCCCTGCATTGTTCGCCCTTGCATTTATGATATTTATTTTAAGTCTTGTACCTGTGGTAGGGGTATTTTTTTCTTTAATTCCATTATGCTTAATTGCTTTTAAAATAGGAGGATTAATTAAAGTAGTTTTTGTGCTTATTATGATTTTTATAGTTCATGCTGTTGAAAGTTATATTTTAAATCCAAAGTTTATGTCTGAGACAACCCATCTTCCAATTTTTGTTACTTTTTCAATATTAATAATATCAGAAAATTTTGTGGGAACTTGGGGTCTTCTACTGGGCATACCAATTGTTATATTTGTGATAGATTTAATGGGGGTGGATTTGAGTGAAAAAAAATGCTCCAAAATTAAAGAAACTTAAATAAAATGATTATACCTAACCCGACTTTCCCCAGAAACACTGATTTCCATTGAAAAATCAGTATTTTTGGGGCTAGAAGTCCCTATTCAAGCCAATTACTTTTGAAAACCCGTTTGTAGTGACCTAATAAATTAATTATTTAGTAAAACGTATTTACTTTTGTGGATTTTGTGCTACAATTATTATATATAAGTAAATTTTTAAAAAGGAAGTAGGTGCTTTATGTTTATACGTAAGTATGAAACTAGAAATAAAAAAACGGGAACTACATATGTTACACATAGACTTGTTGAAGCTTATAGAACCGAAGAAGGTCTTGTTCGTCAACGAGTTATTATGCAATTAGGCACCCTTTCTTTACCCAAATCAGAATGGAGAAAACTTGCTATTGCTTTGGAATCATCTCTTGCAGGGCAATCTACACTTTTTGATGAAGATCCTGAAATTGGTACTCTTGCTGCTAAAGCAATGCAGCACCACCTATTAATTAAAGCAAAGACCAATGCAAAGTCTTTAAGAGCAGAAAATCAAGAAATTGCATCTATAGATTTACAAAGTATTGCAACTTCTGAATCACGATCGCTTGGACCAGAACTTATTGCAGCAAACGAATGGGACAGACTGAATTTTGACACTATTTTAAAAAACAATAGTTTTGATGATAAGGAAATAGCGTTGGCTAAGGCAGTAATTATTGGAAGATTAATTGAGCCTACAAGCGAACTGGGAACCTTAAATTGGCTTAAAAAGCGTACAAGTCTTATTGAAATGCTACCTTTTAATTTAGAGAATATAGATAAAAATCCAATCTACGAAATTGCAGATCAATTGATTCTAAGTAAGGAGAAAATAGAAACTGAACTACGCAAGCAGGAAGATTTTCTATTTCCAAATGGCATGAAGATATTTTTATATGATTTGACTAATACCTATTTTGAAGGTTCTTGTTTGGGTAATGATCTTGCAGCTCATGGTAAGTGCAAAAGTAAAAGAACAGACTGCCCGATTGTCACACTTGCACTAGTCGTAGATAATTATGGATTTCCAGTATTTAGTGAGATATATTCTGGTAATCAAGCAGAGCCTGAAACCTTAGAGAATATCATAACCAAACTTATGGATACTCAGCAAAATTTGTTTAAAGCTATAAAACCGACAATTGTTATGGATAGAGGAATTGCAACGATAGATAACATTAAATTGTTAAAAATGAAAGAGTTCGAATATATTGTTATAGAACGCCGGGCTACCGAAAAAGATTATAAAGATGATTTCGAAAGAGCTAAAGAAGATTTTGAAAAAATAGAAAAGCCTAAAAAAAGTGCCTACGGCGATGAAAATGATGTCTATCTTAAAAAGGTAGAAAATGATGCTGATACATGTAGAGTGCTTTGCTTAAGCGAAGGCAGAGAAAGAAAAGAAATGGCTATAGATATTAAAAAAGAAGATAGATTCTGTACTGATATTTCTAAACTCAAAAATTCAGTTAATAAAGGCACAATAAAAGAAAGTGGTAAAGTATTTGAGAGAATAGGTAGACTAAAACAGAGATATTCTTCAATTACTAAATACTACGATATTAAAGTTATTCAAGATGAAACAACTAAAAAGGCTATAGATGTAACTTGGATAAAGAAACCTACGCGCCAGGAACGCAATGTTCTTGCAGGTTGTTATGTTATAGAAACAACCCATAAAGAGCTCGCAGCTAATGAAATATGGGAGTTGTATATGACTTTAACAAATGTAGAATACTCTTTCAGATCCTTAAAAACAGACTTGGGGTTAAGACCAGTTTATCATCAAAATGCTGAAAGAACAAAAGGACATTTATTTATTTCTGTTTTAGCATACCATTTATTAATAAATATAGAACGAAGGTTACGCGAGTGCGGCGATACTCGTAAATGGAGTACTATAAAAAAACAACTTTCAACACATCAAAGAACCACCGTTATTTTTACCGATTCAGAAAATGTAATTAATCATATAAGAGTGTCAGGTATACCTGAAATTGAGCATCAAGAAATCTATAAATTACTTAATGTAAAAGATATTACCAAACGCATACATAAAATGGCAGGAACTAGATTGTAGTGACCGAATTTTTTTAAACAATAAGTATATAGCTAGCTTTGCTATATACTTACGGGAAAGTCGGGCTAACATTAATCTCATTCATAATTTGTTCTATAACATCTAAGAATATTTATATAAATATTCTTAGATGGGAGTGTGTACTAATGAGTTTAACAAGTAATGAAATATTAAAATTAATAAACAGTATTGAGATTTTAAATTGTGGTTTTTCTACATTAGAAGAAAGGGCGTACGTTTATATTAAACAATTGATATTTTCAAACATATCCTGTATTATTTTAATAAATATTGTCTTAGAAAGAGGTTATTTATATGTCAAATATTCCATACATACGAATTTCATCAATTGAACAGCATACAGATAGACAAGAACTAGCACTATGTAAATTTAAAATTAATAAATATTTTTTTGAAAAAGTTAGTGGCAAAGATACTGAAAGAGCAGAGTTAAAAAAATGATGGAGTATGTTCGGGATGGTGATACTCTTTATATAGAAAGTATAAGTAGACTCGAAAGAAGCACTAAGGATTTACTTAATATTGTTGAACAACTAAAAATTAAAGGTGTAGAGCTTGTTAGTCTTAAAGAGAATATTGATACAAAAACACCTCAAGGCAAATTTATGCTTACTGTATTTGGTGCATTAGCAGAGCTTGAAAGGGAAAACACCTTACAAAGACAAAATAGAGCAGTACAGACAGTAGATAAGCTAACAAATCCACTTGAAAAAACTGTTGCTTTCGATGAATTATCTAGTAGTTATGGTGTCGTTAGAAGATTTTTGCCTAAATTTTTGTTAGTTACAAATCTTAAAGCCACTTCAGCGGCACAATCAGTATTAAATGCATGGAATTTTTTAAAAAATAATGAATTTAAGATTTCCTAAACCAAAAATTTGACCTCTTTCTTGTTAGTTTTCTCAATAATTCTTTTTCCTTAATAGAAAATTCTTCTTCTGTTATAATTCCATCATCTAATAATTCTTTATATTTCATAATATCAGCTGTTACCCTTTGTTGGTTCCACTCTAATTTCAATAACATCACCTCGATTGTATTGTACTATATTATTATTAGTTTTGCAAACATGCGTTCGTATTTTGTCCCGTATGGACTTTTATGTAATACCCTTCTTGTTTACCATGGTTTAACTTCCCCAAAATAAAGAATGGCATATAGCCTCAATGTGAATGTAACTAAATTATGATATTCTCACCTAAAGGGTACCAAGCACCTTTTTTCAATATAGTTTCATCCATTAGCCCGAGTGACGATTTAACAAAAGGAAAAAGTTTCTTTATGGCAGAAGTAGAATCAATTCTTCGAATAATTAGTGCTTTAGAAAAGGATGTGCCAGTATTTTGCCCAATAGAAGAGACATTGAAAAAGAGAGATAATAACCTCTATAAACCCACTTAATAGGTCATAGAAGTGTCTCAAGTAGTTTGATATGTTTTATGATACACCTTATAATAATCTCATGGTAAATAATGAATAATATATATGCTTATATAAGTTATGTGACTTGCTAGATAATGCGAGAGTGAATACAAGGAACAAAACACAGATAGGCAGTATGAAGCCCTAAAACAATATTCTGTATCTAATAACATTGAATATAAAATTACATTCGAGGATAGATCAAGTGGTAAGGATTTTGAAAGATCACAGTATAAAGCATTAAAAGAAATAGTTAAATCAGGATATACTATTATAATTAAAGAACTTGATAGATTAGGACGTAACTTCATAGATACACCTAAGGAACTGCAATACTTCTTTGAGAGGGCAATAAAAGTAATAATACTTGATACTCCTTTAGTAAGCACAGGAGACAACAAACTAGACTATACCATAAACAATATGCTTATCAACTTCTTATCTTATATAGCGGACAAGGAGAGGGAGAAATACAGGTTAGAGTTATAGAAGGACTAAAGAATGCCAAAGACAAGGGTGTTAAATTAGGTAGACCTACTAGAAATTTACCTAAAGACTTCAATAAATATTGTAGTAAGTGGAAAAATCGAGAAGTAACAGGCGTTGAATTCGCAAAGATGTTGAACGTAAGTAGAGCCACATTATATAGACACATAAAAGAATACGAAATATAAGAGAAGGATTATATCTTCTTTTTTTTATGGAATGAATTAATTATCCTAATTTATAATACATTGAATGTAACAGGTCAACACGTTATGTTACATTCAAAATGAAATTTTTAAGCTATATTTATAAAAAAATAAATTCAGCTAAACATATTTGTAAAATAGACTTTACATTTTCCGCTTACATATATATAATTTTATGTAAAGTTAGTTTTACATTTAGAAGAGGTGTTTAAATGAGAAATCACATAAAAAGTTTAAGAGAAGAAAGCAACTTAACACAAGAGGATTTAGCAAAATCATTGGGAACCTCAAGACAGACAATAATATCCTTAGAAAAGGAAAAATATAACCCTTCAATTATGCTTGCTCATAAAATATCCAAAGCATTTAATAAAAAAATTGAAGAAGTATTTATATTTGAGGAGGAATAAAATAATGGAAAAGCAGAGGCTAAGTACTATAATTATGGGTGCTGGAGTATGGTCAATTCTTTTTATAGGCATAGGAATTTTTAAAATTGCAACTAAAAATAATGACTATTGGGTTGAGTTCTTATTAGGCGGGTTATCTTTTATTTATCTTATTTATGTATTGAGGAAAACAAAAAACAACACAAATGAACGATATGAAGATGAAAGAAAAAAATTTGTTAGTGAAAAATCTAAAGTTATGAGTTTTGATATACTTTTTGTTTCTATATTTATTTTTAAAATTTTAATTAGTACAGGAAAAATTAAAATGGATTCTAATTCAGTACTTTCAATAATAATAGGTGGTGGACTTATAATACAATTAATTAGTTATTTGGTTTGTAAATCTAAATATTAATAAGTGAACTCTTCAAGAATAAGAGATAAAATTTAAAAACAGGGTATTTTATAATGTCTAAAGAATGGGTAATAGACTCAAAGTGAATGTAACTCAATTGGTATTGTGTTACATTCAGAATATCAATAGGGGGTAGCATACGCAAAAATGATATTTCGTACGTTAAGGAAATATAAACCCCATAAATGCAAATACTTTACTCGTTAAGTAATGGTAATAATAGTATAATTAAATAAATGTTTTGTGTCGCAACAGTAAAATATTCTTTTACAATTAAAATTAAGGAAATAATAGGGGGTAACCATGATTACTATAAAGAAAATAATATATGATGATTTAAGTGATT
>Ga0209430_1001761_pt1 | contig 15205 bp, 8 predicted proteins | sample BarGraIncub1133A_FD_184504 | JGI IMG/M metagenome (GOLD analysis project Ga0209430, IMG submission 184504) | Arctic peat soil microbial communities from Barrow, Alaska - Barrow Graham LP Incubations 11-33A (SPAdes) (version 2) | ecosystem: Environmental > Terrestrial > Soil > Wetlands > Peat... | reverse complement strand
TTTTTCATAAACCTTCATTGATTTTTATCTCCTTTTTTCTCTTTTATTATATATCAATTCGGGTTTACCCTCTCAACTAAAATGATAACACTCCACCATACTCTCGTCAACTTCGGTTTCATCATAAGGAGCCGCTTTTTGTCCATTTCCCAGTAAGCCAGATTGTAGCCCTTTGAAAGATTATTTTCCATCAGGCTGCACGGAATCAAATCCACACCTACGCCTGCAAAGTCCGAAGAAATTACATGATTTGGGTCGATTATAATTGTACGATTCCCATCCACTACAACAGTTGTTTTGATTTCCCTGTTCGTAAAAATCCCCCCTAGTACAGTATTTAATCACTTTAGCAAAATTACATTCCCACCTATACCAAATCGCACAAAATTCCAATATTCACTAAAAGTGTTTTCAGGGGCATCAGTCCTATCTGCGAAATTTTTGATTCCAAGGTACTGATCAGGACTTACAATATGGCGGTCTCCGTCAATATGCCTATGTGGTCCAAACATGTTATATGTGCTAGGAACAATATTAATAGCGACTTCATGCACACCTTTTTTCAAGCCCAGGCTATTACTTGTCCATTGGGGACCCCAGCACCATCCTATGCCTATCCTATCAACATAAATTTTGGCGGCATCTGCATGAATATCTCCAATCTTTATACTCACTTCTTCAACATCTTCCGTAATTTCTAAAATCTTTCTAATGGTAATTGGCAATTTTCCAAAAGGCAGTCCTGAATTGATTAAGTCATTGTAATCTAGATCGGATAAAGGTTTAATTACAAAAGGGCCCTTTGTCTTTAATCCTCTTCCCTTATTTTTATAGAATTTTTCAAAACTTTTTACTGCAAATTTGCCACTGATTAGTGCTACAGGATTCGTTTCACCATTTTCACACTTTTCAAGTTCAATCAGGTGTGGACCTGGTTTTTTTAAGGATTCTTTCTCAATTTCATATATGAATCCATTGACCTCATCATTAAAAACACCTCTTAATTTATGTCCATTAATTGTCACTTGTTTGACTTCATCAAAACAGATCAGCTCCAATTCTCCAATTTGATCTAAGTTTTCAATATTAAAATGAGATATTAAATTACCTGTATCTCCTACTTTAAATTCTAAAACTAAGAGATTTGATTCTGGCATATCCACCTTCCATGCTGATTGCTCTGGTATAATAGATTGCGTATTTTTATAAGCATCTGTCTCTTTTAATGCTACTTTAATACCAGACAGCTGCTGCCAATTTTCTGGTATTGATACCGATACATCTTCTGCTACTAGATTATTTATCAATTCATTACCAGATATACTCCACTTGCAGCCTTTTGGGATTAGGACATTATTATATTCCCTGTTTCCTATACTCAAATACCCATTTGATATGACCCCATATTCTTCTATAATCCGTTCTTCAGTAAATTCATAATTTATCCCTGCTTTATGGCAATCTTCCACAAGCTTAAGAAAATCTTTAGTAATTATACCGCTTTCTGTATCAGGAATATTTGTACCATCATGGATATTCATTTTTTCTGTATCGGACAGCTTAAATTTTGACATAATCCCTCGAGTTGGAGTAACAATAAGTATTTCAGCATGCTTAGAAATGGCAGTAAGTCCTTTTGCCTTCTTTTTAATACTTTCCAACATTACAGGAAATACTTCTTTCCAATTCAAGTGACAGGGCATTGATGGTGGCCAGTCATGTATTGCAGAAGATTTTAATCTAAATTGATTAATATGCAATACAAAATTATTAACACCATGTCCCGCAAGCCACAAAATGTAATTAGTAAAGTCTTCTGGCGTAATTCCCCAACCGCTGCCACCCATACACTCTGCAAGGCAATCTCCTGTACTAAACTGAGCAGAAATGGAATACAACATTCTTGGAAAGTAATTGTTTCCAGGATATCTTTCAAGTGTATCAATAGCAGGTAAATTAATGCTTTTCAATACACGCAGACATGAACCAGTATATTTTATCTGAAAAAAAGGATTCTCTTCTGCTTTAAGGTGAGCAGTATACTTTTTGCCATTTTCAATACACCAATCATTTATAGGTCTGTAAAATCCATCAATTATAGCATCTGAAAGCATCTCCCAAAACCTTATTCTAAACTCTTCATAACCTTCTCCTTCGATAAATAATAATGGTAGTGAAGAGTTTATTTGTTCATTGTATCTGTCTTTATAAAGTTCACCAATACGGTTTATCCAGGGGAAAGAGTTTAAATCCTCACAATTTTGATTCCTTAAGGGAAAATGAACTTCATCGCTGAAAAATCCCGAAACATATTCAAAGGCTTCTTTACAAAGTGCTTTTTTGTAGCTTTCATGTGTTATTTCAATAAACGCTTCACTTGCCTTAGAATCAAGAGAACTTACTCCTTTTTCTGAAACAAGTACAATGTGATGCAGTTCCCCATTTGCTGAATCAGTCTTATATACTTTGCTTCCTTCCATCTTGAAGGAATATAGTATATCTTCATTATGAATATCAATTTGATCATCCTTTTTTATAACAGCCCATTGGCTGCATAACTCAGGATGACGAATTAAAACCTCTCCACCGGCGGTTCCCGACGGCCATCCGTTTTCATCATATATCCAGAATTCCATATTAATAGATTTCGCATAAAGCACCAAATCATTAATTATGGACATATATTTATTACCAAGATACTCTGGCTTATTGGGGTAATATCTTGGATGGAATATGACACCATTTAAACCAAATGCCTTCAACTTTTTCAATTGTGCCTTAAGTTTATCCGGTTTAAGCTCATCATTTATAGACCAAAAGCTCAAAAAATTAAGGTCTTGTTTATTTTTAACTCTCATAATTCCACCATCTCCTTCTATATTGGAGTTTATGTAAAGTAAACACAAATTTTATTGTAGTTAATTTCATTATACGGTATTACATTTCCATAAATAACTTTATTACCAATCAAAATCTTATTTTCAGTTCCTCTTTCTACATTGATATCATAAACACTACCCCTGATATATCTTTCAACTTTATACCCCTGCCAATCTGAAGGTATACAGGGACTTATACTTAATCCTTTAAGAGTCGGTTTTATTCCCAGTATATATTGTGTTGCAGCTACATACATCCATGAAGCAGTACCTGTAAGCCATGAATTTGAACCCTCACCACAATTTATTGAGTCATTTGAGCAAATTGTTTGACAGAATACATATGGCTCCGTTTTAAATATTTCAGCACTGCTGTTTCTATTAACAGGCAGGATATTTTCATAATATGCATATGCATTTTCAGGTCTCTTTAATATTGCTTCAGCAACTATAGCCCATGCATTTGCATGTGAAAATATGCCATTCTCCTTTCTTCCCGGGTTATATCTTGATATAAGTCCATATGTCTGATCATATGAATCAAAAGGTGGCCATAATTTCTTTATACCTTCTTCGGATGCTAGATATTTTTTAACACTGTCCATACATTTTATTGCTCTTTCACTATCAGCTATACCTGAGATCACACACCACAACTGTGAATTTAAAAATATTTTTGCTTTATCACTTTTATGTGTACCAATTACCTCACTACCAAAGCCCCTTATATACCATTCTCCATCCCAACACTTTTCATTTACTTTTTCAGACATCTCTTTTGACTTAATGATAAATTCCTGCATATCAGAATTTTTATCCATAAGTTCTGCAAGCTCAGCCATTAATTTTAAAGCATATACGTATAATCCTGCTGTAACTACTGATTCAGGTTTTTCACATTCCATCCATAGATGCAGAGTATCATTCCAGTCAGCAGTAAGTATTAGAGGTAAGCCGTTGGGTCCTGTACTTTCCGAGGTAAATTTCAAAGCAGTAACAAGATGATTATAAAGCGTATCCGAGTTATCTGAATCCGCATAGTTTATATTCTCATTTAAAATATCAAGATCTCCTGTTTCTGCAATATAAGCGTGTACCATCTGTACAATCCAAAGTTGATCATCTGAAAATCCTTTCAGCTCCGGCTTTTGCTTTAATGGAAAATACTGATGATAACAATCCCCTGTTTCAAATTGACAGGTAGAAACTATTTGCTTAATCCTATCTCTTACTCTCTCAGACATTTGTGAGTTTACTGCAAGTGTATCCTGACAAGAGTCTCTTGTGCCCATACCTCTTCCTTCTCCATTTTCGTAAAAGGAGATATACCTTGACCAATCAAAGGTCGTTTTACATTGGTATTGATTCCATACATTAATCATTGTATTTAGTCCCGGGTCAGGTGAATTTACTTTAAATGCACTTAAATAAGTTTTCCATACACTTTTCACTCTATCAAGTTCATTGTCAACAGTATTATCATTATTGAAATAATTACAGATATCTGCCGCTGACTCTTTATTTTCGGCAAATCCCAATGTTACTATAATACTTTTTTCTTCCCCTGGCATAAGCTCTATTTTGGTTCTGAGAGCAGCACATCCTACACCACCTCTTAAAATTGAGTTGGATAACTTCTCACTTTCAACACCAAAAGGATTGCTTTCCGACCTGTACATGCCGATAAACTTATCCCTGACACATTCAAAATCCAAAACTTCGCTACTCATCCCCATAAATGCTCCACCAGATCTGTCCCCAACATAATTACTATTGGCCTTCATATCAAAAGCAGGATGTGGCTCTATAAAATCATAAAATATAATTCCTTCATTAAAATTACCTTTTGTCAAATGATTTGACCACTGCACATTTCTTGATTCGGGTTCACACCATGTAGTAAATTCCGAGTATGAAAATAAAGAAAAAGATTTCTTTATTTTTTGATTATTTTTAATTTTAAGTCTCCATACCTCACAGTCATAATCACAGGGAACGAAGTATTCTACTTCATGACTTATATCTCTATATTCGGATTTTATTGCTGTATAGCCCATGCCATGCCTGCATTCAAATTTTTTCAAATCACTCATTACAGGCTGCCATGTTGGAGACCAGTATTTACCATCGTCCTCGTCTTTTATATAGAAATACCTTCCTGGCCTGTCTACCGGAACATTATTATATCTATACTTAGTAATTCTCCTGTCCCTTGGGTCCTTATGAAATGAAAATCCTCCTCCGCTCTGACTCACAATACCACAATAGCCCCTAAGATTGGATATATAGTTTATCCATGGAGTGGGAGTATCTGGACGGGTAATTATATATTCCATTGAATCTTGTGAAAAATGACCATATTCCATTGTATTTTCCTCCTATAAAAACTATTTAATAATTGTTTAACCAAATTCTCAGTGGTATCCTATCACTCAGAATTCAATTTTTCCAGTACCCTTTAAAAGCTTTAAAAAGGCTGCTGGCATACTATGTATGCCGGCAGCCTTTTTTTTCACCAACATTGTCATTACTTTTTATAAGAGCCAAAAATTACTTAGCTCCGACTTTTACCTTAGCGTCACTCCAAGCTTTCATATACCATTCTGTAACTTTATCAATATCAGCGGCCTTAAAGTCAGCCATTGTTTTTGCCTTAAGCTCATCAAACTCAGCATCGGATTTTGATAATATCAATGCTGCTGCACGCTTAGCTGCGATATCAACAACCTTTGCTTCTATTTTTTTGATATCGTCTGGTGGTGTTCCAACAGCTGGACTGATGAGACCATTTATTGTCAATTCAGCTGTTTCTTTTGCTGAACTGCTTAAATTTAATAATGTACCCTCACTACTCATCTTTGAAAAAATCTCCCCTGGCCATCTCACTCCATATTGATCACAGAAAGATTTTTCAAGAGGACTCAAACGTGATGCATATATTTCATCTGTTTCAAAAAGACTTAGTGGTGCGCCATCTGCAGGATTGATAACACCGTTGCCCATACCCATAAAGTTCTTTTCAAGTTGTATACCTGAACTATCCCATTCTGTTCCGCCAGTACTTTGTAATTTTACTGTTGCATCCTTAATTACAGGTTTTCCGTCAACAACATCCCAATCTACACCTTTAACTCCGCTCCACAAGGTTCTGCAACCATCATAAGAGAAGAAGTAATTTAAGAGATCCATTGCTCTATCTGGAGTTTTACTGCTTGATGAAATACAATATGCTTTATCCTGCCAACCAAAAGGACTAATTTGTCCTGTCCATGCATAACTACCTACAGGAATTGTCATATATCCTTTGCCATCTTTAGCATTATTTTTATTAAAATCACCAGTTGACCATTGAGATGGTGCAAAAAGTACCTGTCCTGCAGTACCTTTAGCCATAAAATCATCATATTTCATAGTGAGTGCGTCAGGATCAAGGATACCTGCTTTTTTAGCTTTATTTAAGAATGTTATAGTTTTCCAGTATCCTGAGTCTTCAGTTGTTAATCTGTTATAAAGCGCTGTTGTATTGGTCTTCCATGTCATTATGCCACCTTGTGCGTTGGCTTCTCCACCTTCAAAGAATGGGTAATAATTGTAACCCCATAATCCACTTTCCCAATCATTCCAGAAGGATACTCCATATGTTTTCTTACCGTCATCTGTCTTTGGATGTTTTGCAACCATATCAGTCAAAACTTTTATAAGATCATCTTGATTTTTAATTTCAGGAGTACCTAATTCCTTATAATAATCCCATCTTACTGTTGCTCCTATATCTACTAAATATTGTCTTGTTGGGGCTGCTACAACCTGGGGAGCGATATAATATACTTTCCCTGTTTCATTACTCCAGAATTTTTTAGCAACATCAATTTCACTCGAAATGTTAGCAGTTATATCCTTACCGTTGGTATTAATTAGATCGTCCATAGGAATAACAAGGTTTCCTTCAATCATCTGTTTTGCATACTTTGAAGGATCAGCTCTAACTATATCAGGTAAATCGCCACCTGCAAGAAGGACCTTGAATTTTGTTTCATCGCTTTCAACCACCTCAAAAGTGATTCCTGTTTGATTTTCTATTTCCTTTGCTATATGGTTGTCAGGAAATGAGTTCCATTTTGTACCTGTTTCCATGACAAGTATCCTGAGCTTAACAGTATCTTTCTTTTGTGTTGTTTGTTCTGCTGTAGTTGTTGTGGTACTTGAAACATCCCCAGAAGTTGATTTTTCTACAACACTGCTTCCACCACAAGCTGCTAAAGACATAACCATAACAACAGCTGTAGTAAATGCAATTAACTTTGAAACCGTTTTTGATTTCATAATTTTAATATCCTCCTTTAATTTATTTATATATGATTCACATTGAAGTTTACCTTCATTGTTTTATCCTAAAACATAATTAACCTTTTACCGCGCCCATCATTATACCCTTTACAAAATACCTCTGCATGAATGGATATACAAGCAGAATAGGTAGAGTTACGACCATGGTCATGGTCATTTTTATGGCTTGGGGACTCAGTTGTCTTACAATTCCCCCCTGTGTTAATTCTCTCGAAGACGCCCTAGAAATAGCCTGAGACTGACTTAAATAATTATAGAGTATAAGTTGCAGTGTTGTCAGCTTTGGGTTTTCAACAAGGAAGAAATTATCGGTCCATGCATTCCACTGTGCCACTGCACAAAAGACTGCAATGGTTGCTATTATTGGCTTAGAAAGAGGGAAAATAATTTTTACAAATATTGTTATATACCCTGCTCCATCTATTTTTGCTGATTCTTCTAGTGCTGGCGGCATCTGTTCTATAAAGGTTTTAATTAGTATAATGTAGAAAGCAGTAACAGCACCTGGCAAGATATAAACCAGAAAATTGTTCCTTAGTCCAAGTGCTTTCATTGTCAAGTACCAGGGAATAAAACCAGCATTAAAGTACATAGATACAATTACAAACCTATATATCGACTTTCTGAAAATCAGCTCTTTTTTTGTGACAATATAGGAAAAAAACGTAGAACATATAACAGTCAAGAGAGTCCCAAGCACAGTTCGTGTGAGTGATACGACTGCTCCACTTGCCATACCCCTTAGTGCAAAAACATCTTTATAGCTTTGAAGAGAAAATCCCGCAGGTAAAAATGTAACACCACTGTGAATCATGGAAGTATCGCTGATTGAATAAATTAAGATATAATAAAATGGATAGACTGTAATAATCACAAGTAATGTGAGTATTATGTAATTTATAATATCAAAGGCCAACCCATCAAATTTCTTATAAGAATTTTTCATTGAATATTGCCCCTTCTCGTACATAATAAAATCGCTATAACATTTGTAATCCAAGTCTGAAATCTTATATAATACTATCTTCTCTTACTCTTTTCGAAATGGAATTAACTATAAACAGTAGCATAACGCTTACAATAGTCTTTAACATACCCACAGCAGTAGCAAAAGAATAATCATTTATTACAAGTCCTTGTCTATATACATATAAGTCAAGCACCTCAATTTTATTAGCCACCATCGGATTGTAAAAAACAAGATATTGCTCCATACCGGACCCGGCATTTAATAGACTACCTACTGACAAAAGAAGTAATACTATAAAGGTTGGAGCCACTCCAGGTATAGTAACATGAAGAATACTTCGGAATCTACCCGCACCATCAACTTTTGCAGCGTCATATAGTTCGCTATCAATTCCTGATATTGCCGCTAAATATATAATCGCATTCCACCCCACTGTTTTCCATATTAGAAGCAAGGTTTGGAATAACCATACATTTTTTTCATCCCCGAGAATATTCACAGGTTCTTGGATTAACCCAAGATTCATGAATGCTTGATTTAAAACACCTTCTGATGAAAACATAGCAAAGGAAAGTGAAAAAATAATAACCCAGCCTATAAAATTCGGTAAAGTTGTTATCGTCTGAACAACCTTTTTAAATTTACTACTTTTAACTTCCGTAATAAGTATAGCAAGGCCCACAGGCAACGGAGATGCAAGGATTGACAAAAAGCTTAATGCGAGTGTATTTGCTAAAACCCTTAAAATATCCTCACTATTTACAATCATATCTGCAAACTTTTCCAATCCGACGAAAGGAACTTTATTAAGAGGAATCCCTGGCTTATAGTCGAAAAAAGCATATATCCATCCTGCTAGTGGAAGGTAGTTAAATAAGAAAACTGCTATAACAAATGGTAGAGCCAAAACAAACAAATACATGCCATCTTTATTAATCCTTTTTTTTGTATTTGTCTTGTTTGAATATATACCTTGCATATGTAATTTCACTCCTTAATAGTTTATGAGCTAATTATATAGGCATTGGCCATACTAAGAAATGAAATAATTAATGACTTTATTGAAAAAAAGTCCAAAATAATCTTATTGATAAGATACATATTGAATAATTTTTAGAAATGTTTAATTTTTTAATGAATCACTGGTATTTTTACGATTACTTTCGCCCCGCCCAACTCGCCATTTCCTATCCATATTCCATATTCATCTCCAAAGTTCAACTTTATTCTACGGTTTATGTTATATAAACCTATGCTGCCTTTAGAACTTTCTTGAGTTGTATTTTCGGGGTTTTCCAAGCTGCCTTTTATTTCTGCAAGTTTGTGTATATCAATTCCTTTCCCAGAATCTGATATAATTATATGAAGTATAGTTCCCTTGATAAATGCACTAATATTAATTTCATCTTTATTCCCCTGCTTTTGTATACCATGGTTTATTGAATTTTCTACTATAGGTTGCAGTATAAATCTTGGTAATTTGCAGTCATAAAATTCTTCTTTTATATCTAACTTAAAACAAACACTATTACTAAAACGCCAATTAATTATCTTAATATAATTTTCAAGATATTCCAATTCTTCTTTTATAGTACACATAGGTTCAGTGTTTTTGAATAAAGGCTTAAGCATATTTCCAAGTGCAATTATACAATCAACAATGTTCTTTGCTTTAATACCTGCAGCCATCCATTTAATCATATTGAGTGTATTATAAAGAAAATGTGGATTGATTTGATACTGGAGTGCTTCAATTTCAAGCTCTCTCTTTCCCTCCTGAATTTCATCGTTTTTCCTGATTAGGTCCACTATACTAACGGACATCTCATTAAACCTTCTGATTACTATACCGAATTCATTTTTAGGAATCTTTGAAAAAGTCAACCCCAGATTTCCTCTACTAACATCACTCATTTTAGCGGCAATAATGTTGAGAGGTTTGGTTAGTTTTCTCAGCCAGAAAAAAGAAACAATAAATATTGCAAAAAAACTCATTATCAAAACAATAACAATAACCTTGCGCAAAATAATTATGTCTCCAGAAAAGTATTGTAGAGGCACCTCTCCTACTAGGTATAATCCTGTGCTTTTTAGTTTATAATAAACAACCTGTATTGGGTCACCAGAATTTTTTGAAGTGAAGCTACCGTAATCTTTTTTTATATCAATAGCAGAAAACATTTCATAAGCTTTGCCAATGCTTTTAATATTACTACCAGATATTACTTTTCCGTTTTCATCAACTATACACATAGAGCCATCTCTCAAGCTACTGGAATTTGCATATATAGATGATAGATATTTTTCATCTATATTAAACACAATAGTTGCACTTCTGCTTGGTTCATATATCGGTCTCAGTCCTCTTGCAAAACTTAAAACAAATGCATTGTCAACAGTTTCATAATTCCTGTAAAAAGACTCTGTAATCCCACCTTCAAGTATTGCTTTAGGAAAAGCTTTCTTTACCTTATCATACATTCCTGATTCAAAAAAATTGTTTCCAGTATTTTCTCTGACTATGCTGGTATACGTGTCACTTCCACCAATTCCACCCTTATTCTCGGTAAAGATGTAGATGGAGCTTATATAGTCATAATTTGAGATGAATTGTGTAATCCTATCAAGAATAAATTTTTGTGTTTCTAATGCTTTAAATTCTGATGAACTATAATTGTCTTGAAGGAACTGCTGAATATTATCATTAAGTGAAAATATTTTAGATAGCCTGTCCACATTATTCAATACATTCTGTATATTATAATCGGCCTGACTAAACTGCTGTAACAGATATTTTTCACTGTTTTTCTTTAATATATCCATTATGTATGAATAACTGGAATATGCTCCAATAGACAGAACAATAAGACTGATAATCATATAATAGAGTATCAGTTGGGTACGGAGACTGTAAAAAATGTCTAAAACTTTTTTTAACTTAATTATCTTCATCTTCAATATCCTCGGTCAATTCCTTCATCCACTGTCTGCGAAACTCATTGGGACTTAAACCAGTAACTTTCTTGAATACCTTACTGAAGTATGTATTCTCTGAAAAGCCTGTTTTCTCAGCTATTTCATAAGATTTAAGATATGTTTCGAGCAATAGTTCTTTAGCTTTATTCACACGGAGTTCATTTATATATTCCACAAAATTTACTTGTAATTCTTTTTTAAATAAGCTACTCAGATAAGCCGAACTTAATTTCACACATTCCGCTACCTGCTGGAGACTTATATCTTTACAATAGTTGAGGTTGATAAATTTTACCGCATCAGATACTTCTCTAGTTAACGCCTTATTTCTCATCACATTTTCAGTTATATCTGATACAAATATTTTATAAGCGTCTACAATATCATCCAAAGTGTCACATTTAGAAATTTTGTTATTACCAGCCACAATAGCCTTTTCGGAATTCTCGCCCTTGATGTACATGAAATTTGAAGTCCATTGGATCAACTGATAGAAAAACTGTTTAATTTTTTCCTTTTCTTCAGGTAGTACATTTACTATTTCATCAATTCTTTTATTGTATTCTTTTATGCTTCCTGCATCCATATGGCTTAATATCTTTGGTATTGAGCGCAAAGTTTCAATCTTTTCACATAATTTCAGCTTTAAATTTAATAGGTTAAAGGAAAAGAACATTCCCGGTCCAAGAATAAATTTTTGCTTCAACGCTATATCTGCTTCCTTGTACATCCTTTTAAGTGAGTCATATCCATTCTGTACACCGCTGATACCGAAAGAAACAGAAGCACTAAAAAAAGTGGCAATCACACTTTTAATATTATTTAGAATCTCATTGAGCATCTGCAGCAAGGCTTGTTCACTAAAAACATCCTTAAAACTGAAAATCAGAATATAGTGACTATCATTATCGTAAATTGCCTCTCCCCTTTTTCCGTCAAGAAGTAACTCATCCAGAACATTCAACATTGAAAGCTTTATAAGCTGTCCCTTATGGTCTTTAAAGCGACTTTTAAGAATAACATAATTATCTATTTCTAGTATACATAACACCAAGCGTGCAGGGTTCAGATTGAGTTTAAGTTCTTTGGAATGCACCTCAAATTCCTCTGCAGAATTTATACCATAAAACACAAAATCCTTAACTAGTTTCTCTTTTTCCAAATATATGTTACTACTCGAAACAGTATTTACTGGTTCAGACTTTTTTAGCTTATCTAATTCCTTTTGGGCCTTTTTTAGGATTATCTCAGTATCTTCCTCAGTCATAGTCAATTTGGGCATATAATCAAGAACACCTAAATTCATGGCTTTACGGACTAGCTCAAATTCTTCAAGGCATGACAGTATTATTATTACCGTTTCCTTGTCATTCTTCCTTATTTTTTCTATGAGCTCCATTCCACCCATAAGCGGCATTTTTAGATCAGTTATAATCATGTCAGGCTTATTATTTTTATAAATTTCCCATGCAATTTGGCCGTCAGGAACATCTGAGATGACCTCCATATTGAAATTTTCCCAATGGATAGAATTCTTGAGGCCAAGACGCACTAACATTTCATCTTCTGCTATCATCACTTTGTACATCAAGACACCTCTTAACTCTAGTTGATTTATTTTACGTTCAGATATATCAAGATATTTACTTTTTCATTGTATCACTCGACTATAATTATTGTCTACATTTATGAATTCGCAGCTAGAACGAAAATAATATACTATTGGTATAATCGCAAATTAAATAAGCCTCCTTAATTATTATACCTAATCAAGGAGACTTATTGTTTTACAATTATTTCGTTAATTAATTTTTAAAAATTATTGAGTAACCACAATCAAAGCTTTTTTTAGGCATCAGCTTCTGCAAGCCTTCCTTCTTATCAAAGTCAGGTGCATCACCAACAGTGGAATCAACCCCAAACCAAGGCTCGATACACACGAACGGTCCGTCATTCTGAGAGGACCATATGCCCAAATATGGGAAGCCTTCATATTCCACTCTTATTACGTAATTATTTTTCGAATTCCGGATTTCCACCCAATTTGATTTAAGCCCATCTAATATAATAGGGCCATCATAGAACAAGCTATGCGAAAGTTGTTTCTCCCTCTGATTGTTTAAGAATATCTTTTTCTCACCAGTCAAAAACCCATCGGCTTTTAGCCTTCCGTAACTTGTCTCCTCTGCTTCAAATACCAGAGCATAGTCCTCCATATTTTCGTTCTTAAGAAGTGGGCAATTGAAGCCAGGGTGAGCACCTACAGAAAATAACATTTCTTCATTACCCAAATTATTAACCTGGTAGCTGTGCTTTATTGAATTGCCTTCTAGCTCATATGTGACAAAAAGTTCAAACTCATATGGATATCGTTTTAATGTTTCTTCCGAATAACCAAGCCTGTATACTAGCTTATTTGGTGCTTTTGAAAAAAGCTCAAACTCAGAATCTCTAGCAAAGCCATGAGATTTAATATTGTAGGTATGTCCACTTAGTTTATAGGTATCCTCTGGCACACCACCAATTAAGGGAAACAGATTGTAGGATTGTCCTCCCCAATACTTTTCATCCCCTTGCCACAAATATTCAAGGCCTCCAGCAATACTCTTTATACTTGTCAGCTCTGCACCCAATCTCTTAACTTGTAACTCTAAAATTTCATTTTTAATTGTATCAATCATTTTTCGCTCCTCCTTTAATGTAGATTATTATCTATATTATAATAAAATTAAGAATAATAAAACATAGTGCTATAAAAAATAACCGATATAAGTGAATCTTTCCACATATATCGGTTATTTTTATTGTATAGAAGTTAAGTTCATTTTCAAATCATTAATCTATTCTTTATACCTTCAAACTAACTTTTTTGCTTTCTAATCTGCTTAAGTATAAATCGTCTGCTCTTGAGAAATCAATCTCGTTATTAATCACCTGGAAGTCAGGATAAGCGTAAACACCCATTTCATCTAGGTCAACGCCCTCAAGCTCAACCTGTGGTTTAACTCTTATTCCCAAAGTCTTATTAAGAAGCTTGAAGAATAGATATGATCCGCCAAATCCCCAAACAATAAGTACTCCAACTGTTATCAACTGAGCACCAAGCTGTGATGCATCACCATAGAATAAACCCTTAACTCCGCCTGCTATGCCATTTAGACCATCACCGTAAGTGCCATCTGCGAATAGTCCAACACAAATAACTCCAAAAACACCATTTACCGCATGAACTGAAATTGCTCCAACAGGATCATCTATCTTGCACTTGTTTTCAACAAATGCTACTGATACGCATACAAGTACTCCAGCAATTGCTCCAATTATTAATGATGATGTGGCATTTACAAATGCACAAGGTGCTGTAATTGCAACTAAGCCTGCAAGTGCACCATTACATGTCATAGATGGGTCTGGTTTACCATACTTTTTCCACATATAGAACATAGCAACTGTTCCGCCCACAGCACCTGCTATCATTGTATTTGTAGCAACAACAGCAAGTCTGAAGTCGCCTGCATTCAAGGTAGAACCTGCATTGAAGGAGAACCAACAGAAGAAAAGAATAATTGTACCTACAACTGCCATTGGTATATCATGCCCAGGGAAAGCCCTAGGTGTTCCATCCTTTTTAAACTTACCTATTCTAGGCCCAAGAATCATAGCAGATGCAAGAGCCATCATACCACCCATTGAATGAACTACAGCTGAGCCTGCAAAGTCAACCCCGCCATGTCCAAACCCAAAGTTCTTGCCAAGTGTTGCTATCCATCCACCACCCCATACCCAGTTTCCAAATAGAGGATAATAAATCATTGATACAAACAAAGAAGAAATAATTAGTGTAGAATATTTGACTCTTTCAGCAACACCACCTGTTGGAATAGTACAGGTAGTATCCATAAATACCATCTGGAAGAAGAATAATGCGTATATGCCTGCATCATAAGTGCCTGAAAGCATGAATCCCTTGTACCCAGCTATTCCACCAAACCCTGGAATTGAAATCATTCCATCAATCAAGTAGCGCTCCCCC
>Ga0209430_1001760_pt1 | contig 15205 bp, 15 predicted proteins | sample BarGraIncub1133A_FD_184504 | JGI IMG/M metagenome (GOLD analysis project Ga0209430, IMG submission 184504) | Arctic peat soil microbial communities from Barrow, Alaska - Barrow Graham LP Incubations 11-33A (SPAdes) (version 2) | ecosystem: Environmental > Terrestrial > Soil > Wetlands > Peat... | reverse complement strand
CCCAGCTCGTTCGGCCCGGCCGCGGAACCCTGCTGGAATACGTAACGATCCATGTGCCGATGGTGCCTGGTATGCCCGTACCGTGCATTGCTGGAGACATCCGCTTCGCGGAAGGTGTCATCGAAGAAGGTGTAATCGCCGTCTCTGACGAGTCAAGTTTGCAACTGGGCATGGAACTCAAGGCGGTGGCCACACCAGGACCTTCAAGTGAGGTCTATACCTGCCAATTCGTACCCGCAACGATGAAGGAGTCGCAATGAGCAACTGGATTGATGGTAACGAAGGGGTCTACGTAGCAGGTATCGGTCTTCATCCCTATCAATTTCCGAACGACACACCGTACACGCACCTTGGCCTTACCGCAGTGCGCGCAGCCTTATCGGATGCAGGGGTAGGCTGGAGTCAAGTGCAAAGCGCCTATGTTGGAACGACATCAATCGGCATGGCTGCCGGACGCGTGATGTTCAGGCACCTCGGCTCAACGGGGTTGGCCGTCACGCAGGTCGAGAATGCGTCGGCCTCCGGCTCGTTCGCCTTTCGCCAGGCTTGCCTGGAAGTGTCGAATGGCGTGAGTGACGTGGTGCTCGCAATGGGAGTCGACAAACACGGCGATGGTCGCCGGGCGGCCAATAAGGATGGACTAGAACGACTCAGCGATACCGCCAATATACCGGCTGTCAAGTTCGGACTGCTGGCAAAAAAGTATCTGCGTGAGCGCAACTCGGATGTCACATCAATGGCAAAAGTCGCGGTGAAGAACCACGGCAATGCGGCTCTCAATCCATATGCACAATTTCGGAAGCCACGCACACTCGAACAGGTACTGGCCTCGCCAAAGGTTGTTGGTGACTTGACGGTTCAGCAATGCTGTCCGCGCGGCGACGGTGCTGCCGCCGTCTTGCTCGTATCTGGCCGCGCTCTCCAGCGATTGGGTTTGGATCCAAAGCGCTGCATCAGGGTTCGGGCTTCCATTGCAAGCAGCGAACGTGATGAGACCACTTATGGCGAAGGAACTGTTGAATTGGTGCGTTCAAGTGCCCACGCCGCATGCGAGCAAGCGGGTATCAATGCGACAGAGCTTGATTTGGTTGAACTGCACGATGCATTTTCAGTGGAAGAGTTGCTTTACAGCGAAGCGATCGGTGTGTGCCAAATGGGTGAAGGCGCTGCGTTTCTAGAGCGCGGCGACTCACAGATTGGAGGGCGTTGCGCCATCAATGCTTCGGGTGGTCTCATTGGCATGGGCCACCCACTGGGCCCAACAGGGATTGGACAAATCGCCGAAATCACCAGACAACTTCGTGGCGAGGCGCTGAACCGCCAACACCCTAATGCACGCTGGGGTCTAGCCCACATGATCGGACTGGGCTCCGTTGCTATCGCTCACGTCCTATCCATCTGACCCGCGCGACAACACCAGTACATTAAGTAGGAAAATATATGGAAGAAGAAAACGTCATGGATCTCGGCACCCTTCTTTACGAAGTTCGTGGCAATGTGGCTGTGATCACACTGAATCGACCGACCCGGATGAATACCTTGGGCGCAACGATGAAGCCAGACTTGGCAAGAGCATTTTTTGAGCTCGCCAGGACCGACGAAAGAGTGCGTTCAATCCTGATAACTGGCAGCGGCAGTCAGGCCTTTTGTGCCGGTGCCGACATCAAGGAGCGTGCGTCAACTCAAATTTGTGGAACTGACTATTTCGTAATGCAAAAGGCTACTCATGATCTTTTCCGGAACATCGAGGAATTTGAAAAACCGGTGATTGCCGCGATCAATGGCGTAGCGCTCGGCGGAGGCCTTGAAATTGCTCTGTGTTGCGACATCCGCTTGGCGGCTTCAACAGCTCGCGTAGGTCTCCCAGAAATCAAGCTCGGGGTGATCCCCGCTGCTGGTGGCACGCAGCGCCTTCCTCGTTTGATTGGGGAAGCACGGGCCAAGGAGCTAATTCTTACAGCTGATTTGATTGATGCCGAGACCGCACTGCGTTATGGCATCGTCAGCCGCGTGCTTGAGCCCGATCAACTGATGCCAGCGGCAATGGAACTGGCACAGCGCATAGCGGCACATCCACCCTTGGCAGTTCGCTTCGCTAAGCGGGCAATCAACCGCGGCATGCAAACGGATTTAGATTCAGGGCTGGAATTTGAACGGTATGCCGCAGCCATGATCATGGACAGCGAAGACCGCAAGGAAGGCATGCGCGCGTTTGTCGAAAAAAGAAAACCATTATTCAAGGGCCGCTGAGCGCCCACATTAACAACTAAGGAGAATTCATGAAATTCGGTTTGGACGGAAAAGTTGCCCTTGTAACGGGCGGTGGACAAGGCGTTGGTCGACAGATCTGCATTGACCTTGCCGCAGAAGGCGCGCAAGTTATCGTAAACGATCTCGTTGCCGAAAGAGCACAGGCCGTTGCTGATGAAATACAGAAATCTGGTGGTCGAGCACTTGCGGCGCCAGCAGACATCACGAGCTTCGACGAAGTCGAGGCAATGGTGGAAAAGGCTGCTTCTCACTTTGGTGCCTCAGTTAGCGTACTCGTCAATAACGCCGGCATCATTCCTGAGCGCCGCGAGAAAGGCGGACGCACGCCGGCGTTCCTCGACATGCCAATGGCAGATTGGCAAAAAATCATTAACCTAAATTTGTACGGGACCATGCATTGCTGCAGGGCTGTTTTGCCTGGCATGGTGAAGCAGAAGAGCGGCCGCATCATCAATATCATCTCGGAGGCAGGCCGCATAGGGGAAGCCAATATGGCAGTCTATTCAGGCGCCAAAGCCGCAATTGCAGGTTTCGGGAAAGCACTTGCAAAAGAGCACGGGAAACATGCAATCACTGTCAATTCTGTTGCACTCGGCGCGGTTTCGCACGCCGGCATTAAAGACGGACCGTTGCACGTTGATGCCACTGTTGAAAACAATGAGCGGCTCGGAAAGATGCTTTCGATGTATCCAATTGCCAAAGGCCTAGGGCGTTTGGCCAGACCCGGCGATGTATCAGGCGCGGTGGTATTTCTCGCCTCTGATCAAGCAGTGTTTATTACAGGACAGACAATAGGCGCATCCGGTGGCTTCACGATGATCTAATTCGTGTGGTTACTCTGGATTCGGGCAAGCAATCGCGGTAGAGACACCCATTACTGAGCGCCCCCGCACAGATCCCAGCGTGCGCAATTTACGCATCAAATGTGGTCGACCACATTTGATCATAAATTCCTCAGTTACCCCATTTCCGGGATGAGCGATTGGGAGAGGTTTGACGGCATCAGCGCTGACTGAGCATAGGTTTTTTGTTTGGTAGCGATGATTTTTTCCACGATATAGCGTACCAGAGCCATCCACCGTTTTCGTTTAGTCAACTGTGGTGCAGTTGCAAGAGTAGCTTCGTCAGTAGAAAGTGTGGGCGAGCTTGGTGATTCTGAAAGTCCGAAAGTCGTAGGATTTTCTGGTTTTGTCGCGGTAGTGGAGATTGGCCGAAAGAAGTTGCGTTGCCGGCCTGCTGATCAAACTGCGAGACTATAGAACTGCTGTGCTTAGAACTGCTGTGCTGCGGACATGACTGTGCCATCGTGGCAGTCCATCTGCCCCTTCTTGATCATGAGCATTGTCTCGATGTCGGCAATGATGATCCGAGCATTCCAACATGACTTGAATCCGAGCATCGGACATGTGATTCTTTTGACGGCCCGGTGGTCCTGCTCGATGATGTTGTTGAGGTATTTGTTTTGACGCATCAGGATGTCTACGCAGGCGTCAGCCTTGACGCTTTCAATGGCGGCCGTGTTGGCGCCACTCTTGTCAAGAGTGATCTTTTCGGGCAAGTCGTGCAGGTTTATCGCTCGTTCCAAAAATCGGCGCGCTGCTGCTTTGTCTCGAACGGCGCGGTAAAGGTACTTCCAGTGGCCGGCCACTTTGATGTAGGTCTCGTCCATCCGCCAACTCAGACCAACTGGTCGTTTACGTCGCCGGAAAACTCCGGCCAACACCGGCAGCAATTTTGATTGCCCAGCGATGCACGGTGGAGTGATCAACGAATACGCCGCGCTCTTGCATCATCTCTTCGATATGGCGCAAGCTCAACGGGTAGGCCACGTGCCAGCGCACGCAGGTGAGCATGACTTCCAGCGGATAGTGAAGCCGTTTTAGAACCTTGTTCAAGGTGCCGTTGATCAAACTTTTGCGAAAATCAAGCATCGCCCGGATTGTCGTTTATGCTTATCGCGACAGAACCAGTTTTACGCAGCTGTGCCCACTGCTCGCCGCTCCAACCCAGTAAGTCGTCCGCGCCCGACGTCCGCAAGTGTTGCCCGCCATCGATCGCCACCATCTCGCCGTTGATATACCCAGCAAAATCCGAAACCAGATAGGCCGCCAGATTGGCGAGTTCGACCGGCTCGCCGTTCCGGCCGAGCGGATTCATGGTGTTTGACCCGTACGTCTTCTGCCGCTGCATCGGATTCAGATTGGCCGACGCACCCGCCGTCGGAAACGGGCCGGGTGCAATCGCAACCACGCGAACGCCCTTCGGCCCCCATTCGACCGCCAGACTCCTGGTCATTGCCAGCAGCCCGGACTTGGCGATCGCCGATGGCACGGTGAAGGCACGGCCGGTACGCGTCGAGGTCGACAGGATGCTCAGCACCACGCCACCGCGGCCGTCGCCTATCCAGCGCCGACCGGCCGCCAGTGTGCAATAGAGTGCGCCGTGCAACGTCACGCCGAGCACCGCGTCGAGCGCGTGCGCCGACAGGGTTTCGGTGCGCGCAATGAAGGTGGCGGCAGCGTTGTTGACCAGGATGTCGAGCGGCCCAGCGGTCCAGATCGCCGCCATCATCGACTCGACCGCCGCCGGATCACTGATATCGCAGGGAATCGTTGCGACTTGCGCGTCAAATTCATCGCGCAATTGCGCCACGGCATCGGCCAGAACTTCGGCGCGGCGCCCGCAAATCACCAATTGCGCACCCAGCTCGACGAAGCGTCGGCCCATGGCGGCACCCAAGCCGGTACCGCCGCCGGTGATCAAGACCTTCTTGCCCTGCAACAAATCATCTTTGAACATCGCTCCGCCTTGTGCGTGACGGTCAACGGGTCGCGCTGGTTCCTTGCGTCAGGTCGCTCCAGAAGCCCGAACTGCCCCGTTGGATCGCCTGCCGTCCCAATTGCGTGGCCCACTCCGAATCGGCGCCGAACTCGGCGCGCCACGACCACATGCGGCGCGTCGCGTAATGCAGCGAATGCTCGTACGTGAAGCCGATCGCGCCGTGTACTTGATGGCTGATGTTCGCCGCCAGCCCGGCCGCTTGCCCGCTGCGCACTTTCGCGACCGCGACGTCGAACCAGCGCGGGTGCACGCCGGCCGATTCGCAGGCGGCGAGCACCGCAGTCTGGGCCGACGTCACTTCGCCGGCCAGTACCGCCAGCGATTGCTGGATCGCCTGAAACTTGCCGATCGGACGACCAAACTGCACGCGGTCATTCGCATATTGGATCGATTCCTGCAATACCGACTCAGCCGCACCGGCAATCATCGCAGCTCGCGCCAGTGCACCGTAAAGTAGCGCCGGCTCATTCGGCAAGCGATCGCCACATACGGCAAACGCGTCGCAGGCGGCGGCATTGAAGCTCATGCCATCGCGCGGTTCCTTGGCAATATTGAAGCCGGGCTGCAGCGACACGCCCGTCGCATCGCCGCGAATCACGCCGATCACCTTTTGGTCACCCACGCTGCCAGCGACAATCACGTTCGATGCATGGGCGGCCCACGGCACGGCGACGGCGCTGCCGTTCAGCAGCAGACAGCCATCGACTATTTGCAGGTTCAGCTTGTCGCCCGTCTGTTGCTGGATAACGGTCAGCGGCCCGGGGCACGGTGGCAAGCCGACGCGCACCAGCAAACCGCGCGCGATGATAGTTTCCGCCAGCGGCAGTGGCACTCGGTAAAATCCGAGCGCTCGAAACACCGGAAAGGCATCCGCCCATTTACCTTCCAGATCGTCCGTGCCTTCGCCCACCAGCACATCGCCGTAGCCGCTTTCCTCGACCATGTCCCACAAGCTCCGCTGCCAGTCGCCCGACTCGGCAGCATCCAGCAAGCGCCGGTCGACCGTTTGCGAAAACATTCGATTGACGCTTTCGCCGATCATGTCTTTGATGTCACTCATCTTAGTTCCAATCCTTTAGCTATGATTCCGCGCAAAATTTCCCGCGTCCCGCCGCGCAATGAAAACGATGGTGCTGCTTGCACCGTGTATGACATCACTTCGGCCAGCGTCGAATCGGTCTGCCCGACCTGCACGCCGAACAAGTCATGCGCGACTTCTGGAATGCGCTGTTCCAGCAGGGCACCCTGATCCTTGACGATCGACGCCAGGAGCGCCGGATTCTCACCGCGCGAGAGCATGCCGGCCACGCCCAGGGACATCTGGCGCAGCGTCGCGAGGTCTGCCACCACGCGGCCCAGCACTTGCTCGTGATGCGCATCATCAGGGTCGGCGGCGTCCAGCATTTCGAGTATCAGTTGAATGCTGCTCAGGTAGCGTTCGGGGCCGCTGCGTTCGAGCGTCAATTCCGCGGTGACCTGGGCCCAGCCGTCGCCCGGCTGGCCGATCAGGCAGTCCGCCGGCACCTTGGCGTTCTCGAACACGACTTCGTTAAAATGCGCTTCGCCCAGCAAGTTTTTGATCGGCCGGATCGAAATCCCCGGCGTATTCATGTCGATCAGAAATTGCGACAAACCGGCATGTTTGCTGTCATGACCATGCTCGGTGCGCAGCAGCGCGATCATGTAATGTGCGTAATGCGCGCCGGAGGTCCACAGTTTGCTGCCGTTGATCACCCAACCCTCATCGGTCTGCTCGGCGCGGCTGCGGATCGATGCCAGGTCGGAACCCGAGTCCGGCTCGCTCATGCCGATACAAAAGCGCAGCTCACCGCGCGCGATGCGCGGCAGCAGTTCTTGCTTGATGCTTTCGCTCGCATAGCGCAGCAGCAGCGGTCCGCTCTGGCGGTCGGCTACCCAGTGTGCGCCGACCGGCGCACCAGCGGCAAGCAATTCTTCCAGTACGACGTAGCGTTCCAGCGCTGAGCGCTCGTGGCCGCCGTATTGCTTGGGCAAGCGCATTCCGATCCAGCCGCGCTCGCCCAGCTTGCGGCTGAATTCGGGATCGCTGCCGGACCAGCTTTGCGCCCTGTCGCGCGCCGGTCGGTCGGAAATAGTTTCTGCAAGAAAGGCGCGGACCTCAGTACGCAATGCCTCGCAATTCGCATCCAGTGTACAAGGTAATATTGCAAAGTTTTGCATAAGTTTTTTTAGACAAAAAGTGACGCATGCGCCACCATGCATCGATTAAGGAACGGAGTTGCGGTGTCAGGTATGAGCTCAAGTCGCGAATACTCGACGCCACTCATTCAGTGCCGACGTTCGGGCAGACGGCGCCATTCTTCGATTCAGCCGTCAGTCGCCAACCAGGCTCCCGAACAATTGCCACGAGCTGCCGTCGAAGCGTTGGAACCGGAACTTGCGGATGATCCGGTAATCGTCCGGTGTGGTGTTTATCTGGATGCCGGGCAGCAGCAGCGACAACTGCAGATCCTTCAGGCTGCTCGCCTGCTTCATGATGTTTTCGCGCGTCAGGTTGTCGCCTGCGCGCTTGATCACTTCGAGCGTCAGCTCGGCCACCACGTAGCCCTGCACCGCCAGCGGATCGTTCGGATTGACCTTGGTGTTGTACTTGGCCATCCAGACGCGCCAAGCCTGCATTGCCTTGTCGTTCTCCCACTCCTTAGAACCCGGGTCCTTCAAGTAAGCCGGCGCGACCACGCCGACAGCTTTTTCAACCCCCGCGGGCTTGATCACCGAAGCGATTGAGCTCGATACCGTGGGCAGAATCATCATCGGTTTCCAGCCAATGTCGTAAGCCTTGGCAATGCCTTGCGCAGCGAATTTCGGTGTGCACTCGTTGAAGAAGGTGTCGGCGCCGGCCGCCTTGAATGCCGTCAACTGGGAATCGATCGTCGCGTCCGCGGTCGAATAAGTCGCCTCGGCCACGATTTGCGCTCTCTTGCTATTGGCCACGCCTTCCTTGAAGCCACGCATGTAATCCTTGCCGGCGTCGTCGGACGGCACGATCACGGCGATCTTTGCGTCCGGCTTGGTGGCCGCGATGTAGCGCCCGATCGCCAGGCCTTCGGTCGCATAGTTTGGATTGAAGCCCATCGACCAAGGGTATTCCTTCGGTTGGGCAAAGCGCGACTGGCCGGAACCGACAAACAACTGTGGGACCTTACTCGTGTTCATGTACTTCTGGACCGCCAGTTGCGAGCCGGTCCCGATGCCGCCCGACATGAACAGCACCTTTTCCTGTTCGACCAGCTTGCGCGTTTGCTCCACCGTCTTCGGCGGGTTGTAGCCGTCATCGAGACTGATAAATTTGATCTTGCGCCCGTTGACGCCGCCTTCAGCGTTGACCTTGTCGAAATACGCAGCCATCGAGGTTGCAATGATTTGATAGGCCGAAGCCGGTCCGCTATACGGCGCGGTATTGCCGACGAGGATTTCGGTATCGCTGGCGCCCGTATCGTACTTTTTTTCTGCCAGCGCCGCGGTCGATGCCAATGACAGGCAGAGCACGACCGCAGGCAGCATGAGTGGGTGGGTGGATTTCATTTCGTCTCCTGGTTAAGTGGGTGGGTGGATTTCATTTCGTCTCCTGGGTAGAGATCGCACTGTGCTTCGAATTCGTCTTGAAAACGCGTGAAAGCAATATCTTCAGTCCGCCAGCGACCCCGCTCGGCATGACAAACAAAAAGGCGATCAACAGGAAGCCGTACACGGCACCGGGCGCCGACTTCGATATTTGCTCGGCGAAGTTGGGAAGAAAACCGATCAGCACCGCGCCGAACAGTGCGCCGCTGAGCGTGCCCAGTCCGCCGATGACGACCCCGACCAGTAAGGTGATCGACAGAAACATGGCGAAACTATCCGGCGACACGTACTGCATCGCGATCGTGCTCAGGGCGCCGGCCACCGCCAAGTACATTGCGCTGACGCCGAAGGTCAAAGCCTTTAAGACGACGACGTTGACGCCCATCGCGGACGCCGCCACCGGGTGATCGCGCACCGCCACGATCGCGCGCCCCATACGACCGCGCAAAAGATTGTGCACCAACGCGAACATCAGTAGCGCGACCACCAGCGACACGTAATACAGCCATTGGTCTTGCGTGATCGGCAAGCCGAACGGCACTTCGGGTTTGGAAATCGTGATGCCTTGAAAACCGCCGGTCCAATCCTCGAACGCCTTGTACTTGAGCAGTTGTGGCACCGCCACCGCAAGCCCAAAAGTGGCCAGCGCGAGGTAGAGGTTTTCCAGTTTCACAGTTGGCAATCCGAACAGGAAACCGAATGCCATGCCGACTCCGGCGGCAGCGGGAATGGTCCAAATGTAAGGCACCCCGTAATGGTCGATCAGGATGCCGCTGACATAAGCGCCGATTGCGTAAAACGCGCCGTGGCCGAGCGAGATCTGCCCGCTATAGCCCATCAACAGATTCAAGCCTAGCAAGGCAACCGCATAGCTGGCGATCAATGTCCACTGGAAGACCTGGTATGGAGCGATCAGCAAGGGCAACACGAATGCCGTCAGCACGAACGCACTCTGGATCAGCAGTAATTTTCGGTTGCGCGCGGGGCGCATGGCCAGTATGTTCATTTGCATTTCTCGCTCCAGCCTTTCGCCGTCATACGCGTTTCACCGTGTGCTTGCCCCAAATACCGGCAGGTTTGAACAGCAGTACGCATACGATCAGCACCATGGCCGCGGTGAATCGCAGCTCGTTATCGATATACACGCCCAACAAATCCTCGATCACGCCAACGATGAAACCGCCGGCCACCGCCCCGAGCGGATTACTGATGCCGCCCAGCAGCGCCCCGGCGAATGCATACAGCAGCAGCCCGACCATCATGTTTGGGTCCAGGAACAAACTGGGCGCCACCATCATCCCGACCACCGCGCCGATGGCGGCGGCCAAGCCCCAGCCGATTCCGAGCATGCGGCTGACCGGTATCCCGACCAACCGGCTCGAAACGCCGTTGTCGGTGGTTCCGCGCATCGCCAAGCCCATCTTCGTAAATCGGAAGAATACGTACAACAGGATCAACACGCAGAGGGTCATGCCGACTGCGCCGACCTGGTGCAGACTGAGGTACGGGTTGGCAAGGAATGAAAATTTGCTAAACGGGCTCGGAAACTGCTGGATCGAATAACCCCAGATCCAGCCGGCAATGCTGTTGAAAATCAGCAGCAAACCAATGAACACCGTCACCACCGACAATTCCGAGGCGTGACTGACAGGCCGGATCACGAAGCGTTCGATCGCCATGCCAGCGACGAAGGACAGCGCTACAGTCAGGAAGAACGCAGTCCAATAGGAAAAGCCAGCCTGGATCAGTGACAACGCAATATAGGTCGACACCATCGCCATTTCGCCTTGCGCGAAGTTGACCATGCCGGTCGAGCGGTAGATCATGACCAGCGCCAGCGCCAAGCTTGCGTATAGGCTACCGTTGGCGAGTCCGACAAAAACCTGGTGGATGAATGCGTCCATCTTGTTCCTCAGTAGCCCAAGTAACTCTTGCGAACCGCATCGTGTTCGCGAATCTCGACCGATGGCCCGGAAATCACGATGCGTCCGGTTTCGAGCAAATACGCGTGATGCGACATCGCGAGCGACATGGCCGCGTTTTGCTCCACCAGCAGCAAGCTCGTGCCGCGATCCCGGTTGAGCATCTTCAACAGTTCGAAGATCTCTTTGACCACCAGCGGCGCGATCCCAAACGAGGGTTCATCCAGCAACATCAGCGAAGGCTTCATCATCAGCGCGCGCGATATCGCCAGCATTTGCTGCTCGCCGCCAGATAAAGTGCCAGCCTGTTGGTGGCTACGCCGACCAAGCTGGGGGAACAGCTCGTAGATGCGAGCGATCTCTGCCGCGACTTCCTGCCGGTTGTTGCGCGTGTACGCGCCAAGCTGCAGGTTTTCCTCGGTACTCATGCCAAGGAAGGTGCCGCGCCCGTCCGGCACGTGTGCGATGCCGAGCGACGCGATCGCCTCGGTCTTCTTGCCGGAAACGAGCTCGCCGCGGAAACGCACCGACCCCGTGGTGCGCACCATTCCGGTCAGCGCTCGCAAAGTGGTGGTCTTGCCGGCGCCGTTGGCACCCAGCAGCACGGTGATCGAACCTTCCTCCACCTTAAAGCTAATTCCTTGCAACACCCGCGTTGCGCCGTACGAAGCAGTCAGGTTCTCGACTTCCAGCATCGCGCTCATGGTGCCTCCTCGCCGAGATAAGCGCGGATCAGTTCCGGATTTCGCTGCACTTCGCTCGGCGTGCCATCGGCGATCTTTTGTCCAAAATTCAAAGCGACGACGTGATCCGACAAGCTCATCACCATGTCCATGTGGTGCTCGACCAGCAACACGGTCAAGCCGAAGTTGGCGCGGGCATCGAGGATCAATTGCTTCAGCCCGGTCAACTCTTCGTGATTCAGACCCGCGGCGGGTTCGTCCAGCAGCAGTAGGCGCGGTTTGGCCGCCAAGGCGCGGCCGAATTCGACGCGTTTCTGGATTCCGAACGGCAAGTCGCCGGCAGAAATCTCGAGCCATTTGTCGAGCTGGAGGAAGTGCGCGATCTCGCGAGCCGATTGCGCTACCGCGGCTTCCTCCCGCCGAACCAACGGCAGGCGCAGGAAATTGCTGAGAAAACCAGTGCGCGTCTGGCTGTAGCTGCCGACCATGATGTTTTCCAGCACTGTCATGGTCTTGAACAGCGCCAGGTTCTGGAAGGTGCGGCCGATGCCCAGTCCGGCCATGTCATGTTCGCGCTTGGACAGCGTCGCCTCGCCGCCGAAGGCAATCGCGCCGGCGGTCGGACGGTATAACCCGCTGAGGCAATTGAACAACGTGGTCTTGCCGGCACCGTTCGGCCCGATCAAGCCGCAGATTTCGCCGTTCGCCACTTGCATCGAAACCTTGTCGAGCGCGACGATGCCACCGAACGTGATGCTCATCTCGCGCACGTCAAGCAGCGGCTCGGCATGCGCCGTCGCAGAAGCGGAGCGCGTAACGGCAGTCAGCACTTTGGTGCATCCGTGGTCGGCGCGGCGGTCGCTTGAGTGACGACGATTCCGGCTTCGGCCAATACCTCGCCCGTATGCTGCCCAAGCAGCGGCGCATGGCTGCGGATCGATACTGGCGTAAGGCTGAACCGCGCGGTCGGCCGGAGTTCCCGGATCGGACCTTCGGTCGGATGATCGGCTTCCTGGAACAGCCCGACCGATTTAAGGTGCGGGTGTTGCGGCAAATCGTCGAGCATGTAGATCGGCGTCGCGGGAATGTCGAGCTTAGCGCACAGTTCCATCCATTCGGCCGTAGTGCGCCACGGCGTCAGTTCGGTCATATGCTGGTACAAAGCGCGAATATTGGCATTGCGCTCGTGCCGACTGTTGATGTTGTACTTGTCGGCCAAGTCAGCGCGGCCAACCTCGAAAAAGAAGGATTGCCAGTGCTTGTTGGTGTAGGGCAGCATGCTTATCCAGCCGTCGCTGGTGCGCGCTGGCTTGCGCCCGCCTTCCAGCAGCCGAGCATAGCCTGCCGGCACATCGGACGGACGGAAAGTCATTCCGCCCATGTGTTCCGCCAGCAGGAATGCGGTCATGGTTTCCAGCATCGGTACTTCGACGTATTGGCCGGCGCCGTGGCGTTCTCGGTACAGCAACGCGGCCAGCAGCGCGTTGACTACTGCTAGGCCGGTGGTCTTGTCGGCGATCAGGCTCGGCATGTAGTCGGGCGCTTCGCGGCCGATTGAACTAACGCCGACCAGCCCACAGGCGGCCTGGATGATGTCGTCGAAAGCCGGTTTGTCGCGGTCCGGGCCTTCCTGGCCGAAGCCGGTCGCAACGCAATACACGATGCGCGGATTGAGCTTGAACACAGATTCATAGCCGAACCCGAGCCGCTCGATCGCGGCGACGCGCATATTGTGCACGATTACGTCGGCGCTCGGAATCAGCTTGCGCAGCGCTTGCGCGCCTTCCGGCGTTTTCAGGTCGAGCATGATCGAGCGCTTATTGCGATTCAGCGCGAGAAAGATCGAACTCATTCCCTGATGCAGCGAAACGCCGTTGGCGCGCATTAAATCGCCTTCGGGACCCTCGATCTTGATCACGTCGGCGCCATAGTCGGCCAGCACTTGCGTCGCCAATGGTCCGAGCACGACAGAGGTAAGGTCCAGCACGCGTATGCCGTCCAGCGGTCCGGCGCAGCGCGCATTAGATAAGGCTTGGTCGTTCATATCTAACGGCGTTGAAAGATGGGTTGGCGGCGCGCGGCCATGGCGGCAACGCCTTCACGGAAATCCGCAGTTGTGAACTGTTGAAGCTGGATCGCGAGTTCGCGCTGATTGGCTTCACGCACGCGCTCGGCTAATCCCAGGCGCAGCGTCTCGCGCGTGGACTCGACCGCCAGCGGCGCCGAACCGGCGATCTCCTGTGCCAGCGCAAGCGCGCGCTCTCGCACCTGTTCCTTTTCGACCAGTTCGTCGGCCAACCCGATCAAGCGGGCTTCGGTGCCATCGATGCGGCGGCCGGTATAGAAAAGCAGCGCAGCCCTCTGCTCGCCGATCAAGCGCGGCAGGCTCAGACTCAGACCGAAACCTGGATGGAACCCGAGGCGCGTGAAGTTGGCGCTGAAGCGCGCTTCCTTGCAAGTGATGCGGAAATCGGCCAGCACCGCCAGGCCTAAGCCGGCTCCGATCGCCGGACCTTGCACCGCCGCGATCAACGGTTTTTTCGCGTTAAACAGTCGCATAGCCTGCGTATAGAACGGCGAAGGATCGCGTCGTACGGTGCTGTCGCCGGCGGCGCTGAAATCAGCGCCAGCGCAGAACGAGTCGACCCCGGAAGCGAGCACCACCGCGCGGCAATTGGTATCGGCATCGAGGGAATCGAAAGTGTCAGCGAGGCGACGCATGAAGTCTGGATCGACAAAATTATGCGGCGGGCGAACCATCTCGATGACGGCCACGTGCCCGTCGTGTGCGATGCGGATGTCTTCGGTGCCGCTCATGCTGCGACCCCAACGGCGTGCATGCGCCGGCAAAGCTGTTGTTGCATTCGATTGGCCTTTCAAGTAGTCAAATCGGGTGTGAAGAGATTATGTACACCGAACCCCCGATCAGACACACCGTAATTTCGATAAGTGAAATTATTCAAAAGGCCTGTTCTGGAACTGTCGACAGACAGCAGCGATCAATCAATACCTGTCGCGCAGTCGCAAAGCCAGCGTCGCGACCTCAAGCGTCCTTTATCGATGCCGCCAGCCGCAACAGCATCGGCGCATAGTGACGCACGCGCTGCTCATCGTTCTTGCCGTCGACTTCGAAGCTGAGGTTGACGCCGTAAAGCACATCATCCGGCCCGATTACAGCGGTGCCGAGGCCCATCAATTTCGGCAGCCACTCGACATAGCAATAGCCATGCTGCGCGTATTGGTTCATCGCCTGCATGAGTTCCTTCTTCAAGGCCGACCATTTGTGCCCGTACTTCTGCGCCAGCTCCTTCAGCGAGGCCTCGCGCATCGCCTTCGGCATCTCGGCCAGATATGCACGGCCGATCGAGGTCAACTCGATCGGTACGCGCGAACCGGACGTAACCTTCCTGGTGCGCGAAACGCCATCTCGACTCAGGCGTAGCGAAGCGAGATAGATCATGCTCAATCGATCGGGCATTGCGAGGCCGACGTTGACACCTTCATTCCTGGCCAGCTTTTCCATCAACGGCAAGGCCTTATCGATAATTGGCGTGGCGGACCGGAAGGCATCGGCCAGGCTGAGAAATATGGCCGGAAGGCAGTAAGCACGGTTTGCCATGTCATACAACAAGAAGCCGGCGTCGACCAGGGTGTGCGTCAGGCGGCTGACGGTCGGCCGCGGCAGATGGGTGCGTTCCGCCAGTTCGGCATTGGTTAGGGTTGATGTGCCGACGTGGAAAGCGCGCAAAATATGCAAGCCGCGATCAAGCGACTGGCTACCTTCAGTCTCGCGCGTAAATCTGCCAGTGTCTTGCGTCAGGCGCCGGGTTGACTTCGGTTTCGGGGATGGATTGGAAACGCGAGGAGGCATCGGGTAGTCAGATC
>Ga0209430_1001759_pt1 | contig 15207 bp, 17 predicted proteins | sample BarGraIncub1133A_FD_184504 | JGI IMG/M metagenome (GOLD analysis project Ga0209430, IMG submission 184504) | Arctic peat soil microbial communities from Barrow, Alaska - Barrow Graham LP Incubations 11-33A (SPAdes) (version 2) | ecosystem: Environmental > Terrestrial > Soil > Wetlands > Peat... | reverse complement strand
AAGCAACAGCAGTTGTATTTCCAGTTGTTTTAATTCTTGTTAACTTCTGGATTTATAACACAGAAGAAGAGAAGCCCGTTATGAAAGCATTTAAAAATGCGGTTTCGCTGAAAAATCTTTCATTGCTTGCCCCATTTCTTATAGTTTCAATTTTTTTTGGATTAATGGCGTATAGAATTCAAAATGGAGAAAACTTCCTGGGGATATTAAATCTCAGCAAGAATCATACTGATATGGTTAATGCAATTGGTCCCTTCACCGTCATGCAGAGGTTTCAGATTGCTGGTTATGGGTTTATCGAATATATAATTAAATTCTTTATTCCGATCAATTTATCTGCATTATATCCATATCCGACTCTCCAGGAATTTCGGCACGGAACCTTTGCAATTATTCTTTTAATAGCAATGGCATTAACGATCTTTATTGCATTTTTTGTGATTCGTTCCCTCAGGGAAACTAAGTTATATGCTTTTGGTCTCGGCTTTTATTTTATCACTATAGCACTGGTGCTGCAATTCATTTCAGTTGGTATAGCCATTATGGCAGAAAGATATTCTTATTTACCCTATGTCGGCCTATCATTAATTCCTGCTATACTCATTTCAAAAAGTTCAAAAACCAAAAGATACTTTTTACTTATTATCGCAGGTTGTTTCATTATTACACTTATTGTCCTGTCAAAACGACAAATTGAAGTCTGGAGGGATACAGAAACTTTATGGACAAAGGTGATTAGCAGATACCCGCACCAGGAATTGCCAAGAAGGTCCAGGGGGAAATATTACAGCAAAAAGTCATTGGAGGCAAAAAGCGACACTGAAATAAAAATGTTTGAAGACAAAGCCTTAATTGATTTTACGGAAGCAATCAGGGCCGGAACAAAAAGTGCAGATGTGTTTCAGGGTACAGGAGTTATCTACGGATCAAAAGGTGATCTGAAGAATGCTATTTTGTTTTTGAACAAAGCAATTTCCATTGACCCAAAAAAAGGAGCTGCATATTATAATCGGGCATTAATCTATGACAAACTAAATCAAAAGGAAGAGGCAATCAAAGATTATAATATAGCCCTGGTTTACAATCCCGACTGGGCACTGGTGATACTCAATAACAGATCGAACCTTTTTCTTGAGACAGGGCGATTCATGGAAGCGAAATTGGATTTGGACTACCTTATTATCCTCAAAAGCAATAATTTTCTTTATTATTCCAACAGGGCATATGCAAGGTTGAAAATGAACGATATCTCAGGAGCTGTATCTGATTATCAGAAAGCATTGCAACTTAAGCCAGATGATCAGTTGAGCAAATTAAATTTACAGAAATTACTTTCTGTAAAAAAGTAAGTTATTGATTCAATTCACAGTATGAGTCTGATGAATAAAAGATTAAGTTCTCTATATGGGAAAAGTATTTTGACTAAAGAACAAATCTGGGAATTAAGTGTTAATAAAGATAATTAAACAATTAAAAATGGCTTTTACATTACAACCCGGTCAGAAAGTGATAGATTTTAAGCTTCCTTCAACTGAGGGAAAGGAATACATTTTGTCAGACTTTGGAAAATATAAGTATCTGGTACTTTTTTTCACCTGCAATCATTGTCCATATGTAATTGGATCAGATGAAATTACACGAATAACTGCTGAAAAATTCAGTAAACGGGGAGTGGGATTTGCCGGCATAAATTCAAACAGCGAAAACACTTATCCCGAAGACAGTTTTCCCAACATGGTTAAAAGGATGAAGACGCATAAGTTTCCCTGGGTCTATCTTTATGACAAAACCCAGGAGCTTGCAAAAGCATACGGAGCTTTACGAACGCCACACTTTTATGTTTTTAATGAAGAGAGAATACTTGTTTATACCGGACGAGGTGTTGACAATCCGAGGGACACATCAAAAATGTCAGTTAATAATCTTGATCTGGCGCTTGAGGAATTGACCAGCGGTAAACCCATTTCTATACCAATGACAAATCCGATAGGCTGCAATATTAAGTGGGAAGGCAAAGATGCTCACTGGATGCCCGCCGACGCCTGCGACCTTATATAATATCAGGGTTCTAAGGAGCCAACCGCTCAATAATCCACAGATCTTTACTTTTTCTATAGGTTATCCGGTCATGCAGCCTGAATTCTCCATTCTGCCAGAATTCAAACCATCGGGGAATAAGCCGGAATCCACCCCAATGCGCGGGTCTATCAACAGGTTTTCCTGAAAACAGATTTTTATAATAGTTATATCGTTTCTCAAGATGTTGGCGGTCTGGGATCACAGAGCTTTGTTCACTTGCCCAGGCTGCAAACTGGCTTTCTCTTGGTCTGGTTTTAAAATATGATTCAGAAATTTCTTCAGATACTTTCTTCGTTACACCCTCAATCCGTATCTGCCGGCCAGATTCCTGCCAGTAAAAAAGCAAAGCAGCCTCCGGATTTGATGATAACTGAAACCCCTTTCTGCTTCTATAATTTGTAAAAAACACAAATCCGGTATCGTCAAAATCTTTTAAAAGGACGGATCGGACAGAAACCCGCCCATTAGTTGTAGCAGTACCAAGGCTAACAGAATCTGGAATAGCTGTACCAAAAGTTAAGTGTTCATTATACCATATTTTGAACTGAACAAAAGGGTTCGGATCAACCGTTTTTTCTGAAAAATTCTTATTGTTGGTCATTCGTCTTTATCACGTGAGTTATTAAACTCAAATTTCTACTTTTTTATAATTGTGAACTCTTCTCTTGGGAATACCTCTAAATAACAGTAGTTTAAAAGCATTGTTTTGAGGAACGGGAATATAAATTTATTTCTATATCTTAAACCCCAATAATTTACACACCGGGAAACACGACAAATTCTGTTTTTTCAGATAATCCTCCAGGGTTTAAATTATCAAATGAATTATATAACTTACTAAAGATCCAATTTTATGAAATCAATCTTACCAAAATTACTATTATCACTAATATTGTATATAAGTGGTCTGACCGTTGTTTTCAGCCAGCTTTTTGAGTGGCGCGGACCCGGAAGAACGGGGATTTATGATGAAACAGGATTATTAAAAAAATGGCCCGATGGCGGACCTAAGCTTTTATGGGAAACTGTTGGAATGGGAGATGGCTATTCTTCTGCTACTGTTACTAATGACGCTGTTTATATAACAGGGAGAAAGGACAGCTCGGATGTTCTTACCGCGCTTACACTTGAGGGTAAAAAGAAATGGGAAACAATTTATGGTAAAGCCTGGATGACTAACCATACAGGTTCAAGATGCACACCAACATACTATAATGGTAACCTGTTTCTGATCAGCGGAAGTGGCGATATTGTCTGTGTCGGATCGGATGGTAAAATCAAATGGTCGAAAAATCATTACAAACTGTATGAAAGCAAACCGCTTATGTTTGGAATATCAGAATCTCCGGTTGTTGTTGATAATATGGTAATTGCATCACCTGGAGGTAAGAAGGCATCGCTGGTTGCCTTTAATATTAATGATGGTAAAATTATCTGGGAAGCAGAACCACTTAATCAGGAGCCGCAGTATGTAAATCCTAAACTTATTGAATACGCCGGGAAAAAGATGATTGTTACAGTAATGGGAACGGATATTTTCGCCGTCAATTCCAAAGACGGAAAAATTCTCTGGAAAGTTAATTATGCAGAGATAAATGCGGCAACTGGGCGCGTCTAATCATTTGTCCAAACCGGTTGACACATGGGTTTGTGTGGACTGGAATAGCGGGAAAACACTTTGGACATCGAAGTGGTTCAGTAAAGGATCTGTGATTTCAGCAGACGGCATGCTTTACCTTTATGAGGAAAAGTCAGGTCATGTTGCCCTGGTAAAACCTGATCCAGCAAAACTAGACATAGTAAGTGAATTTCAGATCACAAAGGGAGAGGGGCCATTCTGGGCGCACCCGGTAATAAGTAAAGGGAAGCTTTGTTTCATAGCTTTAGCAACACCCAGATATACAGCCCATTATATAAATGTCTGGCTCTGATTTTGGAATTACTGGTTATGACGGGATATTCGGAATCAGGAGAAAGGGGAAAGGAATTATAAACTCAGGATATTGTGATTCAAACTGAAAGCGAACAACGCTGATGACATCTATCTGACCTATGTCGTGGGTGGAAGTTGCAGGTGTTGCTCTGAGTCATTAATAGATTCAGATGTCATAATAAGGTTTATTGGGATATCGAGCACTGATGAAATGTTTTCACCCTGTGCCAGGATATCTTCATCATCTTCTTCGTAGTGCCAGTTGATAACTAATTCTTTATTTTTCAATTTAACGTTCGAGATTTTCTTGAGAAGAGAAATGAAGATCATTGAATTGACTCCGTTAAAATATTCCGGATAAATATCTACAGACGTCAGATCAGCCGGATTATTAATATAAGCATCAATCCAGCTCTCTATTTGCTCATAAAATCCTGCAGCGTTTTTATTCATCGATTTTCCCTTTATTACTATAATACCATCTGGATCCAAAACAACTTCAGGAGTACTTTCAGTAGGAGCAATATTTTTCCGTGTTAACAACATAATTGTGAAAACAATTTTTAAATCTTAATATTAAATCATTATTAAATTCCCTTGCTCTTGCGGTAATTATAAAATAAGATATATATCCGATTTTAGAATACCCTAGGAGTTCCCAGCATCATTATACGGGCTTTTTGAAAAAAGGATGCATTTTATTAAGGTGGTTTTGATGAAGCCAGGTGCACCAGGGATAAATGGTGCAAAGCGTGTGATGAATAGAATAGAAAGAATTATACAGTGGTCTGTTTTATATCAGATTTGAGTTAAAAAATATGTCAAACCATTAATCACAGTCATGTTCAAAACCTTGAAGCCTGTCGACTCAAAAAGCTTTGAGATATCCTTCCTGTCAATTTCAATTTCGCTTTTGGAATCCAAAAAACCAAGGAATTTTTTAAACATCCATGAAGTCAATCTGATTCCCTTTTGAGATTTACTTTCAGAAAAGCATCCTATAAAGTTGGTTTTCGGAGATAAACTATAGCACACAGAATGTAAAAATTCATTCAAATTTGTTATCTGGTTCAGTTTTTTAAGATTAATTAAAGTCGTTACTTCTTTTAATTCAGCAGAATCATAATAATAATGACTTTTTGTAGAGAGTACCAGCATATTGGCTTCGTTTGAAAGACCATGACTCTGCAGGTAATCTACCAGGTTTTCATCCCCCTCTGCAATCACATTATCGATAACCGGTTTAATACTGGCTTTTTTATGGGGAAGTGTGTTATACAGGAAATTTGTCCTGACATTATCGTCAATGCTAATGTCAGCTTTCTTTAAACCCGGAATATATTTCATCTTTAATTAAGTTTAAATCAAAGAATAAACCTACGTCATAACAAATGTATTTCTTAAAAGGACCTCCCGGATTAAGATTTAATTAATGTCAAATTAAGAAACGGTTAAATAAACTCCTCGCGAACTTTTTTCCATAAACCTGTTTAATTCTACTTCGACGAGTACATATCAGTACTATTGTTCAATACAAACCGATATGACAGCTACAATTATAGTTCAGTAAAATATTTTATAAAATAGCTCTTCTGCAGGATAATGAATTTACTGCGGATTCTCTTACAGGGATTCAATCCGGAATTCAGTATAATTGACCGGAGGAAATGTATTAACTTTTACAGAATCTATAAAACCAAATGCCGGACCCTTTTTGCACCATTCAACAAAAATGTCAAGCTCTTTTATGGATCCTTCAGCTTCTATATAAACGCTTCCATCGGATAAATTCTTAACGTAACCTTTAACACCCAGATTTCTGGCCTCTCTTGCAGCGCTCCATCTGAACCCGACTCCCTGAACATGTCCTGTGACATGAATTTTATAAAGTATTTTTTCCTCCATTAGTTTGATCACTATTACTATTGATTTGCAGGTCGCGTAGCAATAAGTGTATAATATAAACAAAACTAAACAATCTTGGAAAATTTATTGACATCCGGATGTACTTAAGATTCCTATCAACTATTTCAAATTAGATATTAAAGTTCTTATATTGCTGAACTTTTTCACTCACAGGTTTGTTGAACTCTTATTTTTCAAATATTAATTGAATCAGATAGACTTAATTCTTATTTATGAATTGCATTATATTTGCTGATAATGTAAGCAGCAAACTTCTTGTGGAATTTGTAGGGAAATCCTCCTCTCTAAATCTTATCGGAACATTCACCGATTCAATGTCTGTGAAGAATCATTTATCAAAACAGCGTGATATTGACCTTCTTTTTCTTGATATAGAAATACTGGAAATGGACTGCTTTGGTTTTATTGGTAGCCTTGATTACAAACCTAATATTATATTGCTTTCATCCACTTCTCATTATGCCATAAAAGCATTTGACATAAGTGTTGTTGATTATCTGCTTAAACCAGTCACCTATGCAAGATTCTGCAGATCCGTTGATAAGGCAATCAGGTTTTATTCCAGCAGTGAAGTCAGTAATAATACTGATAATGAGATATTTATTAAGAATGATTCATCGCTGGTAAAGTTGAAACTGAAAGACATAATATATATTGAAGCTCTTGAGAATTATGTTATTCTTACTACCATAAATAAGAAGTTTACCATTCATTTTACAATGAAAGCAATAGAAGATCAATTGCCTTCAGAGATCTTTGTCAGAGTACACAGATCATTTATAGTGAACAAGAGCATGATAGACAACATAAAAGAAAATTCACTGGATCTGAATGTTGGGGAGACTCTAAAAAGCTTTCCGGTCGGTAAATCATTTCGGGATCTTCTTTTGAAAAACATAAACCTGATGGTCAGATAAATACTATGGTTTCTTTAACTATTTGACCAATTTCATCCATCCCATGAAGCTTTATACCAATACTGAACTTTACACCGTGAACAATATCTTCTATTGGGCCAAAAGCATCTATAATATCCTCAAAATCTCGCATTTCCTCAAATTCATCAACTGGCAGATACAAGTGTACAATTAAAACGTATTCCGGTTCCTTTATATGGATCAGGACTCTGAATATTTTAGCCAGCCATAATATTGAAGCAGTATTAAAATACTCCAGATTGAGCCTCAGGTTGGTAGTTGGATTAGGTTTTTTAATATATTCTGTCACCCAATTCAATACAGGATCATATATTTTTGCAGCATTTTCAGGAATTGACTTGCCGGAGAAAATAAGATCACCTGTCAATTGATCAAGATCAATTTGTGGAGTTTTTGGAGTTTGTTCTATTATTAGACTCTTAAATTCCATCATGATGGGCACCTTTAGGGACTTTTATTTTGCGAACAAATGTTTACTTAAAACCTTAATCAAATCTATAGCTTATTTCTGTAAATTAATCAACCTTTGTCAAAAACCTGGTTTCAATCATCAAAAAATTCGTCTCTTTATGTAAAAAAAACATTTTATCTTTAATTTGGTTTAAAATATTTGTGCTATGAAGAAAAAAACAGTACTTCTCTTTTTGGCGATTTTTATTTGCGCTGCTCCGGTCCGGAGTCAAAAGAAATAAGTGATGCACTCATGGCGATGAATAAAGTCTGGCATTATCAGACCGCATTGGATTGGCAATGGCTTGTTCAGAGGAGCGCTAAAATGTTTAATCCTAAAATTGACACTGAAAATATGGAAGAAATGGAAGGTATTGTGGAAGGGATGAAAACAGCAGGCGAGAATAAATAATTGCTATGACCGGATTTCAATTTGTATTATTCCGGCCGGCTAAATAATGTAATTTAGTAAATTAATAACAAGTTTAAATGAAGGCAATTGTAATAGGAGCAACCGGATTAGTGGGAAACCTGATTTTGAAAGAAGTCCTGAATGATAAGGATTTTTCGGAAGTGAGGATTTTTGTACGAAGACCTACCGGGATAATTAATCCGAAACTGAAAGAAATTGTAAGTCCTATGAAAGACATAGGTGCATTGAGCTCTGAAATTCAGGGGGATATTCTGTTTAATGCTTTGGGAACAACTATAAAGAACGCAGGCAGCAAGGCAGAACAACAACGTGTAGATAGAGATTTGCCCGTGAATTTTGCTAAAATTGCTTCAGAGAACGGGATTAAAATTATGCTGAATGTTTCAAGTACCGGTGCAAATATGAATGGTGGATTTTATTTGAAAACAAAAGCAGAGATGGAAAATGGCACTGAGAAATTCTTTCCTGGAGCTATATTCCATTTCAGGCCGGGTTTTTTGGTCGGGAACAGGAAAGAATACAGAATAGCTGAGAAAATTGCTTTTGGAGTGATGAAAGTAATAGATCCGGTTTTGGCGGGATCCTCTAAAAAATACAGGAGTATGCCTGCAGATAAACTGGCAAAAGCAATGGTCAGTTTAAGTAAAAATCCTGCTGGCAAGCCAACAGTTTTGTATTATCCGGAAATTATGCAGTGTATTTGAAAATCCAGTCAAACTATACAGCACATACCGTAGTACATTTAACCACAAAAGCTTACCCTGACAGGTGAAGTGGATCGCAAAGTAAAACACTGAAAAAATTTCTGGTCAACGATCATAAAAACCTGAACTCTCCGGGCAATTATCAGATATTTGTGTCATCAACGTATTTTCTAGTAACATAATTGTAAATTTAGTTGCATATCTGAAATATCAGTTATATCTTTGAAAAAACAGTTAACGAAATGAAACGACTCACAAGAAAAGAAGAAGAAGCAATGAAGATCCTCTGGAAAGCCCGTAAGGGGTTCATTAAGGAGCTGATTGACCTCCATCCGGAACCGAAACCGCTGTACACTACTTTTTCATCGGTTATCCGCGGACTCGAAGAAAAAGGTTATGTTGACCATAAAGCTTATGGTAAGAACCATGAGTATTTTCCGGTTGTAAAGAAAGAGGAGTACCGAAAACTATTCATGAAAGATGTTGTGACTGATTACTTTGGATCATCTTACAAAAATGTTGTTTCCTTTTTTGTCAACGAGAAAAAGTTAAGTGCTGAGGACCTGAAAAAATTAATTAAAATCATAGAGAAAGGGGAGAAGGATGAATAATTTACTGTTATACCTGCTTAAGGTTTCAGCCGGGACAACACTGATTTACCTCTCTTATCTTTTATTATTCAGGAAAGATACATTCTATCTGAGAAACAGAATTTTTCTGATCCTGACTTTGCTATTACCAACTATTCTTCCGATTCTAAAGATTCCGGTTCTTTCAAATAGTGCAGTTCCTGCAGCATCGGCAAATGCCATTGATAATATTATTTTTTCGGAGAATGCATTTGAAACAACAGTGTCAATCCCGAATAATTCTTTCGATTATGCCAGTTTCTTGTTGTGGATATATTTTATAATTACCGGATTATTACTTTTAAGAATAGTCGGCAGCCTCATCAGTACATATAGGATAATTAATAAAGGAGCTGTTAAAAAGAGTCAATTCCCCAAAGTCGTAATTTCCGATGTTCAGCTTCCTCCGTTTTCCTTTTTTCCTTATGCTGTTATCCCTGCTGAAGATTTTAAAAACGGGAATTATATTGATATCCTCGAACATGAGTTTGCACATATCAAGCAGGGACATACTTTTGATCTGCTCTTAAGCGAACTTTTTATTGCATTCCAATGGTTTAATCCCTTCGTCTGGCTCATAAAAAGGTCAATAATATTAAACCATGAATATCTGGCGGATCATGTTTCATTAAGCAATAATAAAAGTTCTAAAGAATACCAATACAGGCTTCTCAGTTTTCAACCCGGACTCAGAACTATTTCATTAGCTCATAATTTCAATAGTTTAATCAAAAACCGTATTATCATGATTAACAAAAAACCAACCCGAAAGTATGCTACACTGAAGAATATTCTGATTCTGCCAGTAGTAGCAATTGTAGTTTATGCATTTGCAACACCTGAATATCACTATTCTGCAGCTACAACAAATGATAAAACACTAAACATTTATCAACCTTCAGTGATTCTTCAGAAGGAAGTTAAAGGTATTGTCGTAAAAGAAGACGGAAAGCCTTTAGTGGGAGTTAATATAACAAGCACAGGAACAATGGGTAATGCTATGATGGTTACCACAGATAAGGATGGACGATTTTCAGTCAGGAACGTTCAGGATGATGCTTCGCTTTTATTCTTTTGCCGGGGGTATAAACAGATGACTCTCAAACCTGATTTTAAGAAGGGAATGAGCATAAAAATGGAAAAGGATCCTGATTACAAAGCACCGGCAGGAAAAGATGCCAATTCTCCTTCAGCTCAAAGACCAAATCCAATTGTTGTAATTGATGGTGTAATTTCCGAAAAAAGTCTTGGTGATGCGAGAAAAGATCTTGGTTATAACATGGGTATTTTTAAAATGTTAATGGGGAAGGAAGCAACAGATAAATATGGAGAGAAGGGAGCTGATGGCGCTTACGAAATAACAACAAGAAAAAAAGCTCTCGAAATGGGTCTCAAGCCTCCTTTCCCAAGGTTAGCTCCTGAGGATTATCCGACATTTCAGAACAAGAAGGCTTCCGCTTTTAATACATGGGTTGCCGGCCAGATTAAATATCCTGCTGAGGCCCGGACAAAAAATCTTGAAGGATGGGTCTCAGTAAACTTCAAGGTTGAATTGAATGGTAATATCAGCAATGTGATATCCACAATGCCTGTTGAACGGATACTGAGCGATGAAGTTATCAGAGCTGTTCAGTCTTCGCCAAAATGGGACCTTCCAAAGAATCCAAATGTAGATGAGCCATTTTCCTCAGGGATCACATTGAAATTTAAACTTCCCGACCAGATAGTGGAAGACGTTCCTTTTGTTGTTGTTGAGGAAATGCCACATTATCCCGGAGGTGATGTAGCGTTGCTGGACTTTATTAAAAATAATACCAAATATCCCGAAGAAGCTAAAGCAAAAAAAATTGCAGGCCGGGTAATTGTAAGATTTATAGTAAATACAGAGGGTAAAGTTGAAGGGATATCAGTACTTAAAGGTATTGATCCCCTGCTTGATGCTGAAGCAGTAAGGGTTATTTCCATGTTACAGGGATTCAAACCCGGAATGCAGGGTGGTAAGCCTGTTAATGTCTGGTATATGGCACCTGTTAATTTTAGTCTTACTGAACCGGAACCGTTTTTCTCACAAAAATCTCTGGAAGAGATTCTGAAATTTTTGGCAATTAACACAGGATATCCTCAGGAAGCAAAAAATTCTTCAGATACGGGAAGAATTTTTATTGTTGTAAAACTGGAGAAAGGTGGTATTATTAAGGAATGTAAAGCGTTTATAGAAAAAACCGGAATCAGTGTTCCTGTTCTTAATGAAGTTGTAATAGTCGGTTATAAGCCTTCAGCAGGACAAGAAGCGTCCAAAACCGTGAAAACAACAGATAATGAACATCTTAGCCTGAAAACTGAATGTGTACGTGTTGTCAACAATCTCGGAAGCGTTGATATTCCGGAATGGAAAGATAAAAATATGGATTTTGCTTTAGCCTTTAAATTTATACTTAAATAATCAGTAAAAATATTTTTGGATTAATACCCTTACATTTTTAGTTAGTCAGAAAAAGGTGCGGATCAAAGTCCGCACCTTTTAATTTAAAAACCTCAGGAACCACTGAAATTCAACAGTACTAATTCCATCCATACGGGTTAAGTCCTGGGTGAATGGATTTTTATTTGACTTGTGTTATTGTCTTTCGTAACTTTATCCAGATGAATAAGTTATTTTGGAAAACATTATTAATGAGGAGGTAATCATGGACTCAACAACAACAAGTATTTTTGTATTTGGCATCTATTTAATCTTTGTCGGGGCAGGATTCCTGTTAATTCCAAACATATTACTGCCTTTATTCAGATTTCCTAAAACTGATGAACCATGGATCAGAGTTATGGCGACTCTTGTATTGATCATTGCATATTTTTACCTGGTTGCAGCGCATCATAATATTATGCCGATATATTGGGCAACAGTATATGGAAGATTTTTTGCGTTTCTGAGTTTTATGGTGCTGGTTATTACAAAAAAGGCACAGCCTATGCTGATAGTATTTGGCATAGTTGATGCTCTGGGTGCTGTGTGGACTCTTTTGACATTGCTCTGATAATATTAGTATTGTTGGAACACTTAACTTGTCGAAGGTAATGTGCTAAAACAGTTTGCAGGACTGTTTCTTTATGCTCATCCTTAATAAAGAATACACATCCTGTTATTTCCCGCTTTCTTTTTTGTCAAGGAAACCATCATTCAGAATCTGTTGAAAATGCTCTGTCACCGTTTGTTCCACAGGGATATATGTCATCCCCAAATCTTCCTTACTGTATGAGTTGTCGAATTTGATCGGATAGCCGACATTTCTGCTCACGTATTTCCGTGTAAAACCATATATAGGAGCGATGAGCCAGAACATAAATTCAGGGACCTGTCTCCGGGGGAACGGAAAACCTTCTCCAAAATGTTTTCGCAGAATATTCGCAATGTCAAGTAATCTTGCTTCTCCGCTGACTAAAATGTGCCTTCCGCTTGCCGTTGGTGCGAATCCCGCCTTGATGTGAGCGAATGCCACATCACGTACATCAACAATACCATTCCACAATTCCGGACCCCCCATCTTATAAGTGCCATCACCAAATTGAATCATAGTGCTAATACTCATTGAGTCTTTTCTCTTTGATATTGACGGACCGAGAATCCATCCGGGATTTATTGTCACCAGATCCCATTGATCCTGCTCTTTTGCAATAACCCATGCCTCCTTCTCAGCAATTGTCTTTGAATAGGAATACGGCTGGTGGTCAGCGCTACTTGTTACGTTCCAGTCTTTTTCGGTGAATATACCTCCCGGGATTTTCTGTATGTCCGCATTGTCGCCAAAGATCGCTACTACGCTGCTGGTTAGGACTACGCGTTTTATTGAGGGAGTTCTATTTGCCGTTTCAAGAATATTTCTCGTTCCTTCTTTGGCCGGGCGAAGCAGTTCTTCTTCAGGATTCCTGATCCGGGTTATAAAAAATGGGGATGCCGTGTGAATCACAAGCTCGCATCCCTGCATCGGCTCATCGAAGCTTCCGGAATCCAAAAGATCTGCCTTAAATAGTTTCAATTTCCCTGGCGATCCTTTTGCCAGGGCTGTAAGATGCCCGACTTTTTGAATATCCAATGGATCGCGGACAGTTGCATTGACGCTGATTCCTTCTTCCAGCAACATTTTGATTATCCAGGAAGCCATATAGCCTGTTCCGCCGGTAACCATAACCGGCATTTTCTTATCTATTACTTTCATAGTCACCTCCTTTTGCTATTTTTCTATTTTCGGACTGCTAACCACTAAGGTACTAAATTATACAGAGGCAGAGTGTGTTGATTTGAATTAAAAAGTTATTGTTTTGCCTGATAGGAAAGATACACTTTGAAAATTGTTAAAAAAAGAAGCATCAGATTGTTAAAACTAAAGTCTTTTAAACAGGAATGAAAATATTAATACGGAATAAAAATTAATTATTATGGAAGCATCAAATATGAAAAAGCATGTAACTGTGGTTGGGGCTATTCAAATAGGTTTCTCAATCATCGGCCTGATTTGCGCTATTGTGGTTTTCTTTGTACTGACTTTTGCAAAGGGACAAGTGGGCGATGATGAGACGGGCAAAATGGTGCTCATGTTTTTATCAGTCAGTATCCCTTTGCTTATCGGATTTTTATCGACACTTGGATTGGTTGGAGGAATAGGACTTTTGGCATATAAACCGTGGGCAAGATATCTGGTTATGATTGTTTCTGCACTAGGTTGTTTGAACATCCCATTCGGTACATTAAAAGGGATTTATGCATTTTGGGTTTTATTACAGGACGAAACAATTAAATTATTCAATAAAGAATAAAAATTAATTGATAAGAGACAAGTATTTAACTCCGGATTTTGGAGGTTAATATGATCTGACCAACAATGGTCATAACCGGTTGCTTTTCCACCGGTTAAATCCAAAGAATTTAAAATGGCATACCGACATGTAACCACACCTGCGGAATAAATAGTTCAGTGTAAATGATTAACTTAGCAATTGATTAAAACACATTTTCGTCAGGAAGTTCAAAAGACTAACTTGAAATATTTTATTTATCTAAATCAGTAAAAAATGAAATCACCGGCAATCAAACTTATAGTAGCCATTGTTGCCACTCTGGTATTAAACTATCCGGCAAATTCGCAGACAGAACAACAAAAAAGTCAATCAATTAAGAATCCTTTATCTGATAGTGTTTTTTTTCATTCTCTGGTTGCGCTTTATGCCGAATCCATTAACCAGGCTGATACAGTATTGGCATCAAATCTATGGGCACCTACTGCTGAAATTTCATTTATAAGTCCAGCCGGGACTGAATATGGATGGGATGGAGTGAAAAAGATTTACCAGATGTTTAAAGATAATTTCTCCACCAGGAAACTATCCTTCTTTGATATAAAATTTGCTTACTACGAAAATGTTTCATGGTTAACTTTTTACTGGATCTTTGATGGAACATTGAAAATAAATAACAGTTCTGTTCAAACCCGGGGACGGGAAACTCAGATCTGGAAAAAAGTTAACAGGGAATGGCGCCTTGTTCATGTACATTACTCAGAGATGCCGGTAAAAGGTTGAGGTTAAGGTTAAGGATAAGGTTGAGAATGCCGTCAAGAGAAAGAGAATCTCAACCTCAGCCTATAATAATATTTTCTCAATGCGAAATCCTTTGGCCGGAGTTAGACTCTTGTTATTAAGTTTGTATATTAAGTTCAGACTGAATGACCTGATTTGGCAGAGGGTTTCGATTTTTACAAGTTAAGTACAATTCCTACAGGACAATGATCAGATCCGGTTAAGTCTTCGAGAATAAAGGCATTTTTTACTAATGGCAGGAGGGACTCGCTGACCAGAAAATAATCGATTCTCCAGCCAATGTTCTTTGATCTTGCACCGGCTCTGTAACTCCACCAGGAGTATCTCTGGGTCTCGTCAGGATGCAAACGACGGAAAGTATCTGCAAGTCCACCTGTTATAAGTCTGTCCATTCCATCTATCTCCTCCTGCATATAACCGGCTGTTTTGTTGTAATTAGCTTTCGGGCGTGCCAGATCAATCGCTTCGTGAGCAACATTAAAGTCACCACAAACAATTACAGGCTTGACCCTTTCAAGATCAT
>Ga0209430_1001758_pt1 | contig 15214 bp, 14 predicted proteins | sample BarGraIncub1133A_FD_184504 | JGI IMG/M metagenome (GOLD analysis project Ga0209430, IMG submission 184504) | Arctic peat soil microbial communities from Barrow, Alaska - Barrow Graham LP Incubations 11-33A (SPAdes) (version 2) | ecosystem: Environmental > Terrestrial > Soil > Wetlands > Peat... | reverse complement strand
TAAAAAGGTAAACAGACTTAATCATTTGGGTTCCCCAAATCTGTTTTATATCAAAATTTGTTTTATCAGATGAAGGGTATTCTGCACAAAACATCATCATAGAAAGTTGAAATTCTGATTCAAGTCCCTCTGTAGAGCTAAATGCCTTTTGTTGAACTCTAGCAAATTCTGAATTTAAAACTAAATATGCTTTAAATAGATTAATCTCAAAATCAACATCTGACTGAGTTTTCTCATCTTCATCTTTCGAGAAAAAGTATTCAAATAACTTAAGGCTGGTTAGGGGATTATTAATTAAAACAAACATCCCTTCATTTTCTAGTGTTTGAATTCTATTTGCTACATATCTTGCAAAATGATTATTTTCATTACTAAAGAATTTACTCAGAAATATTTGATTATCTTTTTCTCTTGTTGAATCAGGTTTGAGACTAAGTAAAAATAATGCAGATTTCAATATAACATCTCTCCCTCCACCTTTCATATATTCAACTGGCGACATAGGTATTTCGTCAGGAAATAATATTTGAAACTCTAGTACTTGTTGAATTCGAAATGTACTCATCAGTTTAGTCTTAAATTACAATCAAAAAAATTCGAAAACTGTTAAAATACGCGCTTCTACACTTGCTGCTAATATTGCAGTAAAGCTTAATAGACGCGTTCTATTATAGCCGCTAACGGGTAGGTAGGGCGCGGGCGGAACGAAGGCGTATTTCGCCTGAGTGGCAGCCTGTGGCTTACCTGGTGTTATGGCTAGGTTTTTTTATTCTTATTTTTTCGGTGCTCTTCATTCATCTGATCGTGCACGTCTTAGCATGCCCTAATCTTATCTTTCTGTTTTTCTTTTATTTGCATCCACCTACATCGCCTCTATTTTTCAAATTGTCTCTTTTCCCTTTCAATAAATGTTTTTAAATCAGTAGGCTTTTTACTTGTCAGTTGCTCAAAAAAATCTGAAATCCTAGGCTCATTTTGAAATCTAGGTAAAAGATGGAGCAAAAGCATTACAACAATCATCCCCTTTTCCAATCCATCACTTTTCTTAATTCGGTAAAAGCTGAAAGGATTGACATTCCTGAATCTTATCGGATTTTCAATTGCTTTATTTATCAGCGAAGTTACAGCCGCAAAACTTTCATTTTCCAATCCGGTTATCTCGAATGCTTGATTTTTATAATCATCAAATTTGTCAAGCAGAATTGCTCCTGCCTCTCCAATATTATCGATGTCAATCCAGTTAAATTTTGCAGATCCCGATGGTAAAATAATCTCTCGTTTTGTTTTAATATCTCCAATTAGAGCCGTTGTCAGATTTTGCATGAAGTAACTTGGACGAAGAAAAATGTAATCCAATCCATGCTCACTTATCAATCGCTCAATCTTGTTATGAGGGATCACTTTGCTCTTTTCTGCTCCCTGAACTGATAAAAAAACAATCTCGTTTACGTTTTTTTCCTTAATCCTTGAAATCAAGGGTTTAAAATATTTGTCAATATCTGATATATGCGGTGGTCGTAGTAGAAAGACCTTGTCAATATCTGTCAGAGCACCATCAAAAGTATCAGAATCCTCAAAATCAAAATGAACATACTCTAGTTTAGGATAGTCCGCAAACACTTTTTTTGCTTTCTCAATATTCCTAACACCAGCAATTATCCTATTTGATGTATCATTCTTGTACAAATAGCGGATAACCTCAGATCCAATGTTTCCAGTTGCTCCAGTTATCAGTATGTTACCCATTCAACGTGTCTTTTGTATTGCTTCTTACCAAAATCGCAGTCTCAATTCTCTTTCTTTGATTCAAAAATAATCTTTCTCCAAGATGTTTGATTCACTATTGCAGAAATTAAATCTCAGACGTCTTTCTCTATCGGCCGAAACCGAAGTCTCAAATCAACCCTTCTTGATTTTTCCACCGCTCAAATTGACGCGTCTTTCTCTTGGATGTTTGTTTCAAAATTGCAGTAACCAAAATGACCGGTTCTAAACTTAGCCATAACACACGTATAATGGCAGGAGCGTTAGGAATTGCGAATATATTGATTTTGTGAGAAGTTCAATTCGATGAGCATTCGCAGTTAATCGTTGAATAATACTATGTTTTGGCTTACCTGCTTGAGTTTGTTTGATAGTATTCATAGAAAGGCCTTCTTTAAGTTTAAAGGGTAATATTTTATAGGTGTGTTTTAAAAATCCATTTCCCTGCCTTTTTTCAGTCACTAACTTATAAAACCCACATAAATCTGAGCAGAAAAAACATAGCAATGTTACAACTTTATTTTTAATTTGTGTACAAAATATTCATGTTTAGCGACATGCTACGAAAATCCTTATAATCAATAACAACGCTTGTCCTTTCAATAAACGGAAACATTGAAGAATGCACCCGAAAATTATTCTGTGGACATCAATACGACGCATTCATTGCAGTCCTGAGTTTCTTACAGATTATTGTCCACATTTTCACATTTCAACATATTAACGGGTTGCAAATACCTCACAAGTTTATCTTTACCTGCAAAAAAAAATCCATTATGCAGAAGGTGAACGTACCCTTAAACGGTATTACCCATTCCACAAGCGGCAACGTATGTCTGGATGGCGATATGAGCGAATTAACAAACTGGCGGCACAAGGATGGCTCCCTGCAACCTACGTTTGATACCAAGGAAGTGTTTTCAATGGCCGGTGCGCCCTACAAGAAGGTGTTCGTACACCGCAACGGAACCTATGAGAACTGGATAGGGCTTTCAGCTACTGCCGTTTTCTGGTTTGCCACCACCAATAACCGACTATTTACTAAGCGCATAGCCCAGACCGTAACAACGTCCGAGACTATCAAGATTGCGCCCGTTACTAATTTTACCAACATTGAACAGATGGGTAATATCCTGATCGTAACCAACGATACGGGCATAACATACATTTTCTTCAAGGATGGCGCGTATATGGTCCTTCCGTTTGACAACATTTTTCCTGAACTGAAATTCACCCCTTCCTTAAAGGCGGCCAACGCTGAACCAGAATACATTGAAGCGGATATGATGTCGGCATATTGTAGCGACTGGAAAGCAACCTTTGGAAGCGACTTCTATCTCCAGAAAATTAAATCATCGTCCTCGACAGCCCCCTCTGTGCCCACCTTTGATTTTAATTCAGCCGATGAAGCCGTTAGGCTTATCATGGATGATTACATAAGAGCCGCAGTAAATACAACACACGCCATGGCTGACGAATACGGATGGCTGCACGGTGTCCGATACGTCAGATATGCGGTCAAGCTGTTTGACGGAAATTACATAATGCACTCCGCCCCTATCCTTATCGTTCCTCCCAGAGGCATAAGCGAGGAGGAGTTCATTATCAGAGCATCCGGTATTGAATTGTATTTCCTGTCCTTCTATAATTTAAAGATCGCATTCCCTCCTATCTTCGGGTTGTCAAATCTTAAGGGTATCATTTCAGGTGTGGACATTTTCGTTTCACAACAGATCGTTCGAGGCGACTATGATTTCAAACACATGCACAGCTTATCAACCGGACTGGACGCAAACGATGCAAAGATACCCAAACGGACTATTGAAGGCGTTACTTATGGCCACGTAAGCACAGCCCTGTACGAGTTTTTTGACAAAAAGGATTTTGTAAAAAATATGGCAGACGCTTCCCTTTTCTACAAGATAAAATCTCTCTCGCTCGACGAACTGGCAAAAGGGGATTTAGGCTCGGTTATTGACACAAAGGGAACCCGTGACAACTTGGCCACAAACGAAATGCTACCAGACGATTCCTTTTCACATAACGCTATGATTCCCAAATCTACATTCATGTATAACGGAAAGTTGCATATCGGGAGCATTAAGACAAAGCTTTTCAAGGGCCATGCCCTTTCAGGTGTTGGCGTAAAAGCAAGCAACTCATTTAGGACCTATGGCAATATATCGTTATGCACCACCACCGAACTGGGTGACAATGGTTCGATTGTCGCAAGGGTTGGCTCTACTGGAAATTCATTGATTACTGGATATATGGCGATTCCACCAAATGGGGTAGCCCACCTCAAAGGATATGAAAGATACTGCATGTACAGTGGGTCATACGTTTTTATGTCAATTTCAGGTGTTCGTAATAGCAGTAATGAAACGGTCCTGACCGCTGTACCGTACTTCCGATATATAAAGGTTAGCCGATATGTTGGAGAGAGTGTTTCTCTGGATTATAATGATGGAGATTTCTGTTTTATTACTGATAGTTACTGGAGGACGAATTACGAATTTGCAATGACCGAAACACGCATTAGGACTTCGGACGGTGTTCGTAACGTGTATTCAGACCCGATTGCTTGGGAGTACGTTGGGAACTACATAACGCCCTACCTGTCATATCCTGATGCAAGGGCCGAAAGCATTACCGTATGGCTTATGGACACAACGGACACCTTCTGTAAGCATAAAACCTTTCTTCTGAAACCTCATGCCCTATTAAATCTGGCTTACTATATCGACCCGAATTATAAGTACATCGAGGTAAACAAAACAACGTACACCGCTACCGGCATCGTATCTGATGTGAATGGGAAAACGGCCCTGCAGGTGGCAGCACTTCCGGTGGCCTATGAGGTCACCCCTGCAAAATTGAAAGTGTCTAAGGTTTATAACCCTTTGTACTTTGATGCTGTAAATACCTATGAAGCCAATGGGGAGATCGTAGGAATGGCTTCAATAAACGAGTCGGTTAGCGAGGGCACCGCCTTTGGCATGAATCCATTATATGTTTTCACAAAACAAGGCATCCAGTTATTGGAGGTGGGAACGACCACATTCTATACGCGGCTTGTAGATGGCCCCAGAGACGTATGTGTGAATAAAGACGGGATACTGCCCCTCAATAGCGGTGTTGTGTTTCCGACCGAGAAAGGATTGATGGTAATATCAGGAACGACCACCAGAAACCTATCGGATAGCCTTAGGGGTGTTTGGAGGGATAACCTTATAGTGGAGTCACAATTTCAGGTTGCGGTCAATAACAGCCGCATAGCAATGCTAGTGGATAGCCTTACCGATTATTCATTTGATGATTTCTTTGAATCGTTTCTTGAAAAATGCGCCATTGGGTATAACCATCATGAGGACGAGGTTGTTTTATCTGGGTTTACGCCTATCGGCAAAAGGGTATGCTTTGTCTTAAATGTCATTACTGGAAACTGGCACAAATCAACCATCGGAATAGGCTCTTTTGTGTCCTTCTATCCGAAGTTGTACCGGATAATGGAATCTACGGAATCCTTATCAATCCATGACATGAACACAAACGGGCTACCTTTGGATACCCTGCTTGTCAGTCGGCCTATCAAATTCGGCTCCACGGCCTTCAAGAAACTCACAAAGGCATACCTGCGTGGGGAGATTACGACGGGTAACATTGCCAACGATGGAACGGTTACCGTTTACGGGTACACGGACATTGTTCAGAATGAAAGGATTTTCAGGCTAATGGTGTTCGGTTCACAGGACTGCGAATCATGGAAATTCATTGGAGGTGTGGACCGAATGGGCAGCCAGCACGATATTTCCACCGATCTGTTTCCTGTAACCTGCAAATACTTTCGCGTGGTGTTTGCCGGTAAGCCTTTCTACGGAACGAGGCTCGACGGTCTGGAATTTCTTACAGATGAACGTTACGGAGACAAGCCCAGATAAAACGGCATGGTGTATAAATAAAAGAAGGGGCTTTTTTAAGGCCCCTTCTTTGTTTGCGTGTGGTTTGATTAAAACCACGACAATGGACGAATGACGGGCTTCCGTCTGCGCGATAGCGACCCTTCCACGGCATTGATGGCATTCTGGAAATTGACGAAATCGGCTTCAAACTCCTTGTTGTCTGAAATCCTCCACCATTCTTTCAGGACATAGCGGTAGATTGCATCCTTGATGTTGTCCGTCAAGAGCGACATGTAGTTGATGGACTTGTCGGCAGAGGCTTCCCAGTCGGCATGTATGAATTTAAGAATTGCCAAATCACCTAGAATTTCAAAATCAGACTCCTCCATATTTTTCGTATATCCGAGCATCTTTTGACGTATCATGACAATGGACTCCAAGAATAGTTGGTCAAACAGTCCAATGAAGCGCAGTCGGTCCTCGATCACGTAGGAAAGCGAGGTGATGTTCATTTCCAGTTCTGCCTTAGCTTCGTTCTTATCGTCCGTAATATTTGCCATTGTGTACCATTTCGACAAAGCGCCATTCACGATAATGCTTCTGCAGATGCTATAAACAAGTTGCACCGCACTGCTACTGATAGGCAGCTCCTTCAATTCAAAGTAGAACTCAATCGTTTTGGCCTGCTCGTCATACTTGTACGTGGACATGGTTCCAAGCGTTCTCTTGGAAAGAGGGTACAGTGAGGTTTGCACCTTGGCGGCAGCATCATTGATGATGTTTTTCAACAGTGCCGCGCTGTCAGCTTGTGCCGACAACAGGTTTTTAACCGTAATGATGTACTCGAAGGCATCCGTTTTGTTCGTTTTGCTGTCCTCTGGTAGGCCACACATGGCATAGAATTGGCCCATTACGTGGCTGAAAAGGTATTGTTCCACATTTGAGGCAATGGAGCCACCAACGGAACCCGGAAAGCCGGCCGTAAGGGTGAAACTTTCGCCATCCTCATACTCGGAAATAAGCACGGCCAGTTCTGCCAACATGTCTGAAAAAGCCCTTGAATAGTAGGAATCGAACAATTCGGAATCATCATCGTTCATCACAATAGTATCAAAGGCAACCCCTTCATTTTTTGCAGAAATGATTTTTGCTTTTCTTGCCGAAAGGTGCTTGCAAAGGGTGAAAATGTTATCATGGTCGGTATTGACCGTGTGGGAGGAACTTTCGCCTGCCGAGAATGCAATCTTATCCATGATGGATACACCGTTTTTATCGGTCATGTTGCGGCCCTTCTGTCTGGTGAGCGCGATAATGTCCTCTTTCAGACCGATAAGATCGTAGGACAGGGTAGCTATTTTAGCTTTGTCGGAAGTGGACGATAAGGTGCATTCAATCTCCATGCCGTTTAAATCCATGCCATCAACGTAGGTTGTTAGCTCATCCAGTGCCCCACTCTGTCTTGAGCGAACAAGCGTCACCGTTTCGCGCACTCTTGAGCATACCCAACCGGTTTCTTCATGCGAGATAAAGAAGTCGGCTATCTGTTTGGCGTTAAATTCATCGTCAGTACCGCCATCCGTCATTTGACCGTAGCTTACAGGTACAGCAAGAATAACGCCATCAAGGTGTACCAACACCGGTGCCCAATCGGTCTGGGCTTGATTGCTATTGTTCACACCGAGTAATACCCTTAAAACCACCTTTTGTGATGTGGAATTGGGAATGTCGGCCTCCGTTATCAAGATACCACCGATATCCCCAGAAAGTTGCGCAGAGGCTTCCCTAAGATCATCCTCCATGTCAAGGGTGTATAACTCCTGATTGGTTCTGTCCTTGCCCACGAACCGGCTTTTTGCTGCGGAGAAAAGATAGGCTCTTTTGCGAATCTCGCTCTTGCTGATGTTGATTTTGTACATATATTTTGTTTTTACTGGTTTATTGACTTGTTTTCAAATCAGGGATAGAATCAATAGGAATAACGGAACGGCCGCGTACAGATACCCGTTTCGCTTCGCCCTTACCACCTCCTTGTCCTTTTGCACGATTACAGAAGCCTGTCGAATGTTACTATCCTTTAGTTCTGAAATAGTAGAGGAATCGTTTGCTGAAATCCTTTTCATCTTTATGATCTGGCCTTCGCGCTCACGTAGTATGTCATGCAGCAAATTTGCCTCATGGTAGATTGAATCCCCCTTCATTATCAGTTCACAGGCTTTCCTGATTGTCGATGCCTGGGATAGAATCACCGTATCCCCATCCACCACCCGTAAGGATTGTGAATAGCTTGACGAGACTATCAACAGGCATAAGCTGAACGCGAGCAATATTCTTTTCATCTTCTTTTCGTTGTTTTTCAAGTTCGTTGTTTAATACGGCAATCTGGTAGTCGTGCTGTCTAAGGGCCACCCTGAGCAAATCCGTTTCATGCTGCCGGATGATGGCTACAGTATCCACAAAGACCGCCACGGGCTTCTCTGGTGATACTGGAACCTTTTTTGGCACGTTGAACAGGTAGATTATCAACAAAAGCATAATCAAATGACAGGGCAGAATCCATTTTCTTTTCATTTTTTCTTCGTTTTTCTGGTCCCTGCAAGACCGGTGAGGATAAGACAGCCAAAGGTGAGATAGGCCGCGTACTTGCCTAAACTTTCGGGCAGCGTGGTTTTTGGCATTTCCGATATTACCACCCAAGCGGTAGGAACGGATATGCTAAGAGCGAGGGAAAGGTCACGAACAGCCTTCCAGACTTTCGGTGTTGTGGCGTTCCAATCCTTTTTGAATTTTGTTATAAACTTCATGGTATCAATTGTAAAATTTGTTTTTGCCAAAAATATACAGGAATGCCTCGGAGGTACGCCTGAAAGTCAGTCCGGCCAGTACTTCGTCACCTGCCTTGTTCCACATTCTGAAAGCCTTGTCAATCTCGCCTGCCGGTGCATGTAGCTTCACCAGTTTAAGCAACGTGCTTTTTTTCAGGTTGGCAAAACCTACGTTATAGGTGAACGACACAAGGGCCGCCTTTTCACCGTCATTCAGTGTCAGCTTTAGGGAATCAACCATGCTTATGCGTACCGCCAAATCTTCACGTAGGGCCTTGATTGCATCCTCCACCGTGCTGATCTTGTTGTACTTGCAGGCCAGAACTTCATTCTCCTCCCCTTTTAGCATTACGCCTTTAGGTGTGCAGATAACGCGGCCATAACCTGCGGTCCAGTATCCTGCCGGACACATCTTCGGTTGAAGCCCTATCTGTTTGAGGTTTCCATCATGCAATGACTCGTAATGCTTTACCAATACTTCAAGCAGTTCGTTCATCCTTCGGGTCCTCATCTTCTTTAAATGCTTCCTTAAAATCAATGTCAAAATGTCGGCTTGCCTTATCTACCATCAACCTCTGCATGACCTTCGCCCACGGGCTGCCATTGCAGGAAGATGAATTTTCAAGCATGGACCAGACCTGAACGGCACAGAATATTCCTGCAATGAATTTCGTTCCGTACATTTCAGGCTGTTCCAGTATATGAGTATCCACAAGCGAGGCCAGAATGATGAGTGAATAGATTTCGAGCATGGTGCTGAATATGTTTTTCGCAAACTTGCTCTTAAACTTTCCGTCATTGGCCTTCGGGTAAGCCTTCTTGACTCTTTTTGATAGTGCCCATGCCGAATAGCAGTCCATACAAACGGCCAGTGCGCAAATTCCTGCGAAAACAGCCGTGTTTGAGAGTATAGAAGCAAGCCCTCCAAGAGCTACAAAAGCGATTTTTGAGAAGTCCATCCGTTTTGGGATAAAATTACGTTTCAGCGTATAAACCATTTCGTTTAAATGTTTGTTTTTTGCTATCATTTAATTAATAACTCCAGTTTATCAAGCCTATTTTTTAGGGCATTGTTCTGGTCTGTTAGTTCCTGTACCGCTTTGATCAGATAGGGTACTATCTTCTGGTAGTCCACGGTAAGGATTTCCTTAGAGTTCGGTGTCACGATGTCCGGCAACACCTCCTGAACGTCCTGCGCAATCAATCCACCAATACTATTGTCGTGGTTGTAGTACTTGTTCAGTTTTTTTGCTTCATCATTCCATTTGTGCATTACGGGCCTCAATCGGCTTATTACCTGCAAGCCGGATTCCATTTCGACGATATCCTTTTTAAGCCTTCGGTCCGAGGAAGTGTTGGCGGCATATACATATCCGTCGCAGTTGATGTCGCTACCGCACCACAAACTGCCATAGAAATTGGTTCCAGCGTAGAATTCATTGGTAGTATAAGGTAAATTCTGATTTATGCCACCCTCAAGCGTGAGGGTTCCATCGCCACCGATGGAGGCGACACTTGTGCTGCCATTCTTGAATATCCAACCACGGGTAGTTGCGCCTGTCATTTTTAGGTATGTAGCCCAGTCTCCACTTGCGGTGCCATGAGTGCCAAAGGAACTTGTCAAGGCCATGAACATGCCATAGTTTACCTGCCCCGTCGGAGAATCACCGAAAAGGCTTAAGCCGTTGCCTTGCGTGCCATTTGCCAATACGCCTATATTGGTGTTTGTGCCCCCGATTATGCCACCGCTTGCCGTTACCTTGCCTGTTAGGGTCGAAGTGCCGTAGACGGCAAGGGTCGTGGTAGATTCCAACGAATGGACCGAATAGTCATAATTGCCCGTGTAGTCCTGCAAGTATGACGCAATAACATCAGGGTCGCCAATCCCGTAAAGCACGTCACCCTTGTAGATACTCTGGTCGTCAGTAATGAAATAGACGGTATTGGCGTCCTTCGAGGGTTTCGCCCAGAAGGTTGCCGAAGTACCAGTCCAAAATTTTACATTAGCCATAAAATGATCACCCTACATTCCAGACAACACTCGACTCTGTTACGACAATGCGGTTTTGTAGCCTGTTCAAGGCCCCTTTTATGCTATCACCTACCACGATTGCGCCCACGTTTGCATCAGTAGCCCAGCCGGTCATAAGCATGGTCAGGATGTCAGCATACGTGGTGGTAAGAGCGTGCCCTGCGCTCGTTAGGTTCGTAAGAATCTTATACGTGGTAGAGGCGTTTGCGGTTGCCGATACAGCCGTTTCGGAAGGAAGAGTAACGGTTTTGGTATTAATGGCCGTTACGCGACCGTAGGTATCCTGCGTGATGGTGTCGATCATGGTGACCGTGGCGCCAAAAGCTGGAGAGGCGACTGACGTATTGTTTGTACGAGTGATGGTAGGAAGATAGACCGTCTTACCGCCTGCTCCTCCTGTTTCAGCCAGACCCACACCAATGGTTGCGACAATGCCTGCAAGGTCGATGTTCGTCTGGATTATAGTCCATGTAGGCGTTGCTGCCGTTGCGATCAGGATATCCCCAATTTCACAAACGACACCTGCCCATGTTGCGGCCGTAATTACGCGGTAGGCATCACCGATAGAAACACCTGCGGTAGGAACGGCAGTCACCGTACCGGCAGTACCAAGCGTTCCCTTCATAGAGAACAGTCCGGCCACCTTTGAATCCACGTATTGTTTTGTGGCAGGCTGCATGGCGGCCGCAGGGTCGGCTGAAAGCACGATTGGGCCGGTCATTGTGCCGCCTGCCTTCGATAGGAAGGTATCAACATATTGCTTGTTTGCGACATGTAAGGCTGCGGTCGGATTGGCATGAGTGGTCATAAATCCGGTCAGCGTACCGCCTACCAATGGCAGGAAGGTGTCCACGTACTGCTTGTTGGCAACGTGCAGGGCAGCAGTAGGGTTGGCATGAGTGGTAATAAAGCCGGTCATTGTGCCACCTGCAAAAGGAAGAAATTGGAGATCAACTTGAGCCATTATCTCGGAATCCTTGTTGTAGATAGCAGCATCCAATTTTGAAAAAGCCCCGTGGATTGTATCTCCATCAAGAAGGTAGTCGCCAAAAGGATTAGTCGGGGTAGTATTATCTCCAATAGTCCTTCCAGACAGGTCGATGGACTGGGCCGTGCCGGTTGCATCCGTATAGGATAGCGCCCTGCCACCTGCGGAAAGCACCGGCTTGGAGGCGATGGCATCCTGATAAAGGATTGAATACGTTGATGTGCCCGTACCGACAACGATGGATATCAGTGTGCCGTTGGTCACGATGTACACGCGACCGTCCACAAGGGTTGTCGCTGTCTTTCTTGCTGCGAGTTGGGCTGCGGTAAGCATCCCGAATGTTACATTTGCCATTTTTTGTATGTTTTTTTAGAAATATTTTACCCAGTTTAATTTTCCAAAGAGTTCACCGCTTTCGTTTGTAAGGATATTGATGTGTCCTTGTTCGTCCGAAAACTCGCTTTGTTCCTCCAGTTTGATTGATATGATTGTTTCGCCAGTGGTGTCGTTCGGTACAATCTCCAGACCGACAGCGTTCCCCAGATCATTGGTAGGAGTGACAAGCGCACCGCTACCCCCTCCCAGAACAGCGAAAAATGCACTTACTTCGCTCATTGTATAAATCCTATGTGACGTTTGTACCAGATGCTTGCAACACCGTCTTTCACGGTCCTGTATTTGCAGTATAATGTTCCATTTTTCCACCTCGATGTAGAGAATACGACATAGTAGAATCCCTCTTTCAGGGGTTTTACCTTCCCGTCGGAAAGACAGAGCAGTAATTCGTTAGCCTCATTCGTGTAAAGGACCACCTCGATATCGTCGGCATCCGACAATAGCACGCAATCCCCTACCAGTTTTATGGCCAGTTTCATTGAAGCATCGTGTCACGCTTGGCCATAAGTGCCGCAGCCGTGGGTTGATCTTTCATCACCAGATATACGTTGGCTGCCACATTGCAACAGAAAGCCTCTGACAGCCTATCTGATATTACTGCAGTGGTTGGCGTAACTTCCACATCGGAAGTGCTTACCGTAGCCTGAAAATTGGCATCGTCCTGCACATTGTTCAGACATGAATAGTAATAAGCATCCATCACTACGGGAACGGTCCTGACAAGGGTGACAACCGAACCTGCTCTTGTGGCAGTCCATCCGGTGTATGCAAATGTCGCCAGTTCGCTTGCCGTGTACGCGGTACCCGAAAGCGTTTCGTCACCATCCGAATTGGTTAATGGTACCGAAAAGACAGCGTTATCAAGCATAACAAGAGCCTTTCCACCTGATATAGCACCATAAGTGACAGTTATTGTAACCGTCTGCCTATGGTTAGAGATAAGTTTGTCAAAGTCTATGATTGGAACGTACTTCCATCTGGCTTTCTCACCCTCTACGCCTACATAGGCTTTTATGCCATCACTGTTCAGGGTAGCCACGGGCCGCGTCTTGGTGCCTCTGGTGTACGTGTTCTTTTGATGGTCATATACTGGGCTGTCAGCCGTTACCGGCATTACCTCCCTTGCCCATGAAGGCATGGAAACGTTTACCGTGCGCAGGTATCCGGTAGGCGTTGGAATTAACACAATACCGGTGCCGGTGGCCGCTAACGGTGACTCGACGGTCAGCGAGGGCAGCAGATGAACCGGTGACACCATGCCAAACTCAATCCATGTCGGATTAAGAAGTGACTTGATATGCGATTCAATAGGCTTGTCCTCGATGGTGCCTACCAAAAAACCCGAACCCGACGGAGTATTCTCGTCGAGTAGGGTTTTCACACGGTCTATGATGTCCGTCTTAGTCATTATTTCCAGTTCGGAAACGTTACACCAAGTTCTTTAGCTGCCGCCAGTACTATTTCTTTCGTGACGTTGGCCGGAAATGTAATAGCGTATTTGGTCACAAGCAGGTTCTTGGCCTTCTGGAATCCCGTGATGCCTTCCTCCACCTTGTCGGAGACGATGATGTCAGTCGCACCGGACTGGTTCACCGTGTCGGCTAATGCGGCCACTACGTCCGTAGCATCTTTGGCTACATTGGGTTCGTTCTCGTTCTGGGTGACCTCTGTGGATTCTGTTTGAGTCAGTACCGGCTCTGGCTTGATTTGGTTTAACGCAACATCATTCACGATGTTTTCCATCGGAATCACATTGTCGGCTGCTTCTGGAAACTTGCCTGAAACCCAGATTTGTCCGGATTTGAAGGCTGCGCTTGCTTCGATTTCTTCCTGCAAAGCCTTGTCGTTCGTAATGAAACGGGCATTGACGGTCATGCCTCCACCATACGTTCCACCTTTGAAGGTGAGGCGTTGGGATACCCCGTTTACAGTAACGGGCATACTATATGAAATGTAATTGCACTTATAGACGATTTTCATAATGTGTGAATTATTTTGATGATTTGTTTTAATCTAAAAAGGCCCGTAGTTTTCTACGCTACGAGCCTTTTGTTTATTCAGAAGCTACCGACTAGGCCGCTTTCTTGTCGATTACGAGGTGGCATTGCGGATATTTCAGCGCAATACAGAAGGTTTCGGTAGTGATGTCAGCCGTAGTGTTGGCCGTACCGTTTGCCTTGTTGTCCACCGTCATGCGGTTTTCAGCTTCGTATTCGTATTTGACAAGGTAATTGGGGTCAATCATGATGCCCTTGATGCCCAAGCGATCCAGTTGTTCGTGATGGATACAAAGGATTTTGCCGAAGTTGGTGCGGATATAGGTCCACTCAATGCCCCAATGTGCTTCCACACCTTTGGAAATGTCGCGGTTGTTTTGCAGTTCCACCTTGGAGATATCGGCCATCAGGTCGGAGTCCATGAACAGGACACGCATATTAGAGCCGGAATTACCAGTGAAAGCCTGTTTGGTCAGATCAATGAAGTCGTCCGTAGTCCAACCAGAGGCTGCATACTCGAATTTATTCTTGATAAAGCGCAGGATACCGTTGGAGGTGTAAACATCACCCTTGTTGGGAGAGGAGTCATAGGTGACACCTTTGATACCGGCAAGAGAAGATGCTTCCATTTCCATTTTCCATTCTAGGACGGCCATATCCATTTGATCTTCCTTGGACCAATCAACTGAGGTTTCGGCACGCTTCATCCAGTAGGTTTCATCAACCTGACACTTGTAGGTCTGGCAGAAGTTCTGTTCCTTGGTAGGATTCACTGAACTGGCTTCGGTCTGTACGTCCTTTTCCTGTGCGGCACGGCCCATACGTTTAAGTTCTGTTCCTGCAGGGATGGCAGGAACGAATTTGGTCTGCACGCCTGCAATCTTACCACCATTCACGGCCATAACCGTAATTGCGGAGTCGGTTTTTGCTTTCACATACAACATCAAAGGGGTATCGGTGCTGCGCGTTCCATCGGCTTCGTAGCCCAGAATGGAGGGTACCAGAATGGTAGAGGTGACAGCGAAAACAGCCGCGTTCTCAACGGTGATAGAGACTGCTGCGGAGTTTGAGGCAATAGGTGTAACGCCTTCGCCCAAAGCAAAGCCACCGCCTGCGGCAACTTCCGTTTCGAACGGTTTGGTGTCCACGGACATCCACTCAATGACGATGGAGTTAGTCTTGCGTTTTGTTGCATGGCGCATGATTGTGTCCAGAGGTGTCTTGTAAGGCAGAATCTTGACTACCTCGCGGTCAAGGGTGCTTAAAATCAGGTCCCCATTATCACGACGGGTCTGGTCAATGCTGATCGGCTC
>Ga0209430_1001754_pt1 | contig 15228 bp, 15 predicted proteins | sample BarGraIncub1133A_FD_184504 | JGI IMG/M metagenome (GOLD analysis project Ga0209430, IMG submission 184504) | Arctic peat soil microbial communities from Barrow, Alaska - Barrow Graham LP Incubations 11-33A (SPAdes) (version 2) | ecosystem: Environmental > Terrestrial > Soil > Wetlands > Peat... | reverse complement strand
CTTCCACCCACGAGCTCATTGCGTCGTCGCCCTGGCCGAATGGGATAGCGGCGAAGTGTTCCATGAGGTACTGCAGGACCTGTTTTGCCTCAGGCGAGCCGATGACTTCCTGCGACTTCTCGTCTGCGATGACGACGTCTGGCTGGACGATGTTGCGAGCGAGCCGGAAGAGATCCGGGAGGACCTGCGCATTGCCCTTGGTGAGATCGATAGCAGCCAGCGTCTTGTCTTCAGGGAGTCCACCGAATGCTGCAGCATACTGTTCGGCGAAGTCTACCTGGAGGATCGTCAGAATGGCTGCCGCATCTTTTCTGGCAAGGTACATGTGGTTCATCCATGTCAGTTTTTTCTTGTCGAAGACAGCGCCAGACTTGCCCACACCCCCAAACGAGAACTCCTTGATCAGCTCGTCTACGGTGAAAAACTCACGGTCGTCCTTGGGGGACCATCCCAGGAGCACGAGGTAGTTGATGAGTGCCTCGGGCAGGTATCCTTCAAGGCGGTAGTCGCCAACGGAGACGGCGCCGTGTCGCTTCGAGAGCTTGCTGTGATCTGGGGCAAGGATCAGCGAGACGTGGGCGAACTGCGGGACGTCGAAGCCCAGAGCTCGATAGATGAAGACTTGGCGTGGCGTATTGGACAGGTGCTCTTCTCCCCGAATGATGTGCGTGATATTCATCAGCGCATCGTCGATGACGGTCGCGAAGTTATAGATGGGAATACCATTTTGACGGGTAATGACAAAGTCATCGAATTCCTCTGACTTGAACTGGACGTCGCCCCGAATGAGGTCGTGGACGACGACGTTTTCCTCTGGAATGCGCAGGCGGATGGCGTATGGCTTGCCTTCCGCAATGTACTTCTCGACCTGTTCAGCGCTCAGGTGGGCACAGGTGCCACCATATCGATAGATGCGATGTTCTGCTTCCTCTTTGTGGCGTTCGGCCTCGAGCTCGTCCTTGGTGCAGAAACACCGGTACGCTTTGTCTTCATCGAGCAGCTGCTGGAGGTACGTATCGTAGAGGGGTTTGCGCTCAGTCTCGCGATAGGGACCGAAGTTACCGCCTTTCAGGAATCCTTCGTCCCAATCCAAGCCCAGCCAGCGAATGTCGTCGAGCATCGAGTCGATGTTCTCTTCGGTCGACCGTTCGAGATCAGTATCGTCAAGGCGCATGATGAACGTTCCGCCCTCGTGTCTGGCATACAGGTAGTTGAAAATCGCTGTCCGGGCATTGCCGACATGGATGTGTCCGGTAGGGCTCGGTGCGTAGCGTACTCTGACCATGGTTACCTCCACAACTGATTCTTACATATTCTATGGTCACGGACCCAAAATGCAATGATGGAGCCGGCACCGGGGTGCTTGTGGTACAGGTCGCCATCCTGGCTATACTGGTGCCATGGATACAAAACTGATTGCCATCACGACAGCTTCAGATGAAATGGAAGCAAACATGATTGTCGGCCTGTTTGCTGCTGCCGGGATTCCGGCGATGGCCAAGCGCTCGGTCAAGGATGGGTACGGCTCTATCTACCAGGGGCCCTTCGGGTCATTCGACATCCTGGTGGACGAAGAGAATGCGACGGCAGCACAGACAGTTCTGGATGCTGAAGATGTGCCCGGCGAACTGGACGAGAAGCCGGACACTCCTGCAGACTGAGCGTTTCTTGGCCTTAGCGGCTGCCTGATCGAACCTACGGTCCTTCGGCCTTCGGGCCGAAGGTCGCCACCTCGAGGTCAGACCGGTCGGATTGAGGCCGGTAAACTGAGGTTGTGGATCGCCTGATTTGCAGCATCTTCTGTCAGATAGGGGATCTGTGTCTCATTGGGTCACTGATGAGTGTGAAAGACTGTGATCGCGACAGTTGTGAGACAGGCACGGCAAACACCCGCATCACGACAGTCATGACAACCACCATGATCAGCGAGCTGGCGCCCTTTCTCTTTCCTGGCAGGAACACTTGGCGACCTCCTGTTGAAGTGCTGCCTGTCAGTAGAGACCGTACCGCGGTTCAATCGGTGCGATTACGCTATTCCCCTTAATTCTACTTGACCGATGCGTTCCTGCAAGTTCCCAACCAGTCTGCCAATAGGGAGCAGACGCACAGCCTTGGAGATTCGCCATGATCACGCCGGGGTATAGGGTCAGACGCGAGCCCGTATTTCGGTACCTCGCGTGCCTTGTTGCGGACGCGCAAGCGTGAGGCCCATCGTCATTGCAATCCAGTCGATTGCTGGTATGATGCTACACGTTAAAGTAACGTCCTCATCCTTACTTTACTAATCTTTGAAAGGGGGTGGTGGTCGAAATGCGCACCGAAGGTAGACACATGGTAGTCGAGGTCTCTGGGTGTAATCCGGATGTCCTGAACGATCTGGACAGAGTTAAGGAGATCTTGCGCGAGTCTGCTCTGCAAGCGAATGCAGAGATCCTGGAATTGGCGTTTCACCATTTTGCTCCTCAGGGGGTTAGTGGCGTAGTAGTGATCTCCGAGTCGCATCTGTCCATTCATACATGGCCTGAGTACGGATACGCTGCCCTAGACGTTTATACCTGTGGAGAAAAGACCGATCCGTGGCGAGCCATGGAGTATGCAGCTGAGAAGTTTGAGGCAACGACAATCGTCAAGACGGAGATTGCTCGCGGGCAGGAGATTGAGGGACGCCCAGGCGTTTATGGGCACTCAGTCGTCGAGTCAGAGGTTATGAAAGATGGCATGGCAGTGGTATCATGACTCGTTTGAGCCCGGGGAGGTTCACCTCCACGCGCTTACCGGTGTTATCGTCACGAGGAAGACCAGGTATCAGACAGTAGAAATCGTCGAGTCTGAGCACTATGGCAAGATGTTGATTCTCGATGGCGACTGCCAGAGTTCCGTGAAGGACGAATACATCTATCACGAGTGCCTGAACGAGCCAGCCATGGTCTGTCATCCAGATCCACGCAGGGTGCTTGTGATTGGAGGCGGTGAAGGTGCGTCTCTGCGCGAACTGCTGCGCTTCAAGTCGGTTGAGCACATCGACATGTGTGACATCGACGAGGAAGCCAACCAGATTTATGAACAGTATCTGCCGGAATATCATCAGGGCGCGTTTCACGACCCTAGGGTCGGCATGCACTTCGAGGACGCCCGCAAATTCATCCAGCGTCAATCTGACCATTCTTACAGCGTGATTATCGAAGACCTGACGGACCTCTTCGAGGGTGGGCCGTCCGTTGTTCTGTTCACCAGGCAGTTCTATCAGCATGCATTCCGCGTCTTGGATGAGGGGGGCACTCTCTGTGTCACTTCGTCATATCTGAAGCCGACGAATGTTGCTGTCCACAAGAGGATTCTCGATACCATTCGTTCGGTTTTCCCGATTGCTCGTTCGCTGTATTCCTATGTTGGCGCGTATGATGTACCCTGGTCGTATATCCTGGCTTCCAAGAAGACTGACCCACTGGACATGGATGCCGCGACGGTCGACAGGATTCTGGCTGATCGCGTTGGGGACACCAGCGCACTGAAGTTCTACGACGGCGTGACACATGAGCGCATCTTCCGCATGCCCAAGGACATACGAAGAATGCTTTCGACACCCGGCGAGCCTCTCGAAGACGGCAAGTCGTTCGGCATAACCCCAAAGGGAAGCTAGAGCTCCCGGTTGAGGACGCACGTTTCAGCCCGCCCCTGTCGGGGCGGGCTTTTCGCTAGCGAAATTTGTGTGACATCTGCTATGATATAAGAAAAGGAGCGTGCACGATGGTACGAGTGTTCACGTCGGCCAGGATCCTTGATACTGGACGTGGAAGCGATGACGCGACGCGGGTCGTGGATATCCTCGTGGACGGAATGAAGATCGGGCGCATCGCGGGTCACGTGGATCCACCCGAGGGCGCCAGCGCCGTCGACGCGTCGAGGTACCTGGTTACTCCTGGGTTTGTCAACGCCCACGGGCACCTTGCCATGACGCTCCTGCGCGGGCTTGCTGATGAGGTGCCTCTCGATGTGTGGCTGCAGAACTATATGTTTCCACGTGAAGCCCTCATGAATGGTGACGACGTTTACTATGGTTCATTGCTAGCACTGGCCGAAGGCATCATGTCCGGGACCACGACGTTTGCCGAGATGTATTTCTTCGAAGACGATGTGGCCCGGGCAGTGGACGAGGCGGGCGTGCGAGCCAATCTCTCGACAGGTACAGCTTCTCTCGACAACGAGCCGGGCAAGCTGGAGAAGTCCGAAGAGTTTGTCGTACGCTGGAACAACAAGGCCGGCGGACGGATCAAGACCAGTTTTGGGCCGCACGCTCCGTATACGGCGACGCCGGAATTTGTCCGGGAGAACTTCGAGCGAGCCCGCGAGCTGGGCGTCATCGTGCAGTTTCACCTTCACGAGACACGCAAGGAAATCGAGGATTTTACTGCAGCGTATGGGGCATCCCCCATCTCGTACTACGCTGACCAGGGGTACTTCGAGAACCCGCCGCGGCTCCTTGCTGCTCACTGTGCCCATATGACCGCCCGCGATGCGGAAATCCTGCGTGATGCAGGGGCAAGCATTGCCCTGAACATCCAGAGCAACCTCAAGCTCGGGTCCGGTATCGCCGACTACAGGCTCCTGCTGGACAGCGGAGTGAACCTTTGCGTCGGAACGGACGGGGCGGCCAGCAATGACAACGTCGACATGCTGGAGGAATTGCGGGTGCTGGGTCTGGTCATGAAAGGTTCGACCATGGACGCTTCGGGTATCAGTAACGCCAGTCTCCTTGCGATGGCCACGAGCAACGGGGCTCAAGCGCTTGGTTTTGACGGGGTCGGGACACTCAGCGAGGGAGCCGCAGCAGACCTGGTCTTCTGGGATCTCGAGGATGAATCCTTCTGTCCGAAGAACAACGTGGTCTCCCATCTCATCTGGTCAGCAAACAGCCGGGCTGTCGACTCGGTCATGGTTGCCGGTTCCTGGGTCATGGAGCACAGGCAATTGCTGGGCATTGATATCGACAAGGTGCGATTTGAGGTGGCACGGAGGGCGCGGCGTCTGGCGGGTAGATGAGCGAAGGCGTGGACGAGGATCTCCTGGTGGTTGCCGGAACAGTCTTGAAGCTCTTGGCTCAGCGGGGCTGGTGTCTGGGCACGGCTGAGTCGATCACTGGGGGAATGGTCGGAGAGACCATCACTGCTGTACCAGGAGCATCGGTATCATACATGGGCGGCGTGATCGGTTACGCGGACCGGGAGAAGACAGCGCTGTTGGGGGTACCGGCAGAACTGCTGGAGGAGTGTGGCGCTGTCAGCGCCGAGGTGGTGGAAGCTATGGCTCAGGGTTGCAGGGAGAGGCTGAACGTACAGGTAGGGCTCGCGACGACAGGAGTAGCCGGACCGGCATCGGACGACAGAGCTACGCCTGTTGGAACTGTGTTCGTGGCCTGCGCAACGCCACGGGCATGTGCAGTGGAGGGTCTAATGCTGGACGGGGATCGACGCCACATCCGCGTCGAAGCGACACGTGCGGCTCTGCGGCTGGCCATCCGGCTCATAGAGACAACCCCGCCGGGGGCGGAGGAGACGACATGACACCAGCGAGGCTCAGTCGCGTGGAGGAGAGCGGGGCCGTCAAGTGTCTTGCCTGCGCCCAAGGGTGTATGATCGCTGAAGGGAGAACCGGACTGTGTGGCGTACGTCGTACCGTTCAGGGAAAACTGCAATCCATGGTCTACGGTCTCCCGGCATCGGTTTCCCTCGATCCGATTGAAAAGAAGCCGCTGTATCACTTCCTTCCTGGATCGACCGCTCTCTCACTGGGCACGTTCGGATGCAATTTCACCTGCGCCTTTTGCCAGAACTACGAACTTTCGCAGGCGCGAGATGTCGATGATCAGTTGTCGCGCTTGCCCTTCCTGGACCCGGAAGCCGTCGTGCAACTGGCGCTGCGGCAGGGAGCGTCATCGATCGCCTGTACATACAATGAGCCCGCAGTGTGGGCGGAGTATGCCCTGGATATAGCCGTACAGGCAAGAGAGGCTGGCTTGCGCACGGTGTTCGTGTCCAATGGCTTCTACTCCCGTGAACTTCTGGATGAAGCGCTGCCGCTGATCGATGCCTACAATATCGACCTGAAGTCGTTTACCGATGACTTCTACCGACGTGTATGCGGCGGACGTCTCCAGCCTGTGCTCGATGCCATACGAGCGATCCATGACGCGGGAGCCTGGGAGGAGATCACGTCGTTGATCATCCCGGGGCTCAACGACAGTGAGCATGAACTGAGGGCCATGGCCCATTTCGTTGCGTCAATCGACCCGGCGATGCCATGGCACGTCTCGCGGTTCTTCCCGATGTACCGTATGCAGGATACGCCGATGACGCCGGCTGCTTCAATCGAGAGGGCGGTGCAGATCGGACGTGAGGAAGGGCTGCTCTATATCTATTCAGGAAATCTTTCGATCCACGATGAATCCAGTGATACGGTGTGTCCACAGTGTGGGGCCACAGTGGTAGAACGGCAGGGCTACGCGGTGACAGCCAAGACGGGCCTGACCTGTCCGAAGTGTGGGACTTACCTCAAGGGGGTGGATCGATGATACGGAATGCCGTCGTTGCCGGACAATTCTACCCGGCGGAGGCTCGTGAACTGCGCAGCGATGTCGAGGGATATATCGAGGGCGCACATTTGCCGGCAGACACAACTGGCGCGGCGTGCAGGGGGTTGATCGTTCCTCATGCCGGGTACGTGTACTCGGGTCCGGTGGCGGGAAGGGGCTACGCCTGTCTCGCAAGCCTGGACCAACCTGTGCACACCACCGTGGTCGTCCTTGCCCCGAGTCACCACGTAGGGTTCACGGGTGCAGCGCTTCCTGATGCAGACGTATTCCGAACGCCACTGGGAGATATCAACGTGTCAGATGCAGCGAAGCTCCTGATGGGGGGGCCCTCGGTTTTCACGTCCGGCCAGGCCCACGCAATGGAGCACGCCGTCGAGGTACAGTTGCCATTCCTGCAGGTATCCCTCAAAAACTTCAGTATCATTCCATTGGTGCTGGGAGAGGTGAACGCGGCGAGCCTGGCTCAGGAGCTCCTGGCACTGAATCTTCCACAAATGCTGGTCGTCGCCTCCAGCGACCTCAGTCACTACGAGCCGTATGACAAGGCAGTGGAACATGACCGTACCACGATCGGGCACATATTGAAGGGAGAAGGTGGCAAGCTGGGTGGCAACGATGCGTGTGGGTTCATGCCAATCAGGACGATCCTTGCCATGGCACGCGCATGCGGTTGGAGGTCCCGGCTCGTCGAATACAGGAATTCCGGTGACACTGCAGGGGACAAGTCCGCCGTCGTCGGATATGCGTCGATTGGCTTCTGGGAGGACCTCAATGGACATGAATGAACATGAACGCCTTCAGTTGCTTCTGCTGGCGCGTGAATCGATTCGTATGCGGCTGCTGGACGCACACGAACTGACACCAACGCGTGAAGGATTCCCTGACGACAAGTTCTGGCAGGATCGAGGAGTGTTTGTTACGCTGACCGAGCACGGAGAGCTTCGAGGCTGTATCGGAACGATCATGCCTGTCTGTCCTCTGGTTCAGGCGGTTGCGTCCAATGCGCTTTCGGCGGCCTTCAACGATCCACGGTTCGAACCCGTCGAGGAGGCGGAGTTTGCAGGTCTGCGCATCGAACTCTCGTTGCTTTCTCCGCCGGCTGAGCTCGCGTTCTCTTCGCCGGCGGACCTTCAATCGAAGCTGGCGGCAACACGTCCCGGCGTCATTCTTCAATGCGGAGCGTGTCAGGCCACATTCCTGCCACAGGTCTGGGAGCAGCTACCCAATGTCCAGGGATTCCTCGAGGCTCTCTGCCACAAGGCTGGGCTTCACACGGAGAGCCTCTCTCAGCCGGGGCTGAGTGTCTTCACCTACACTGTCGAAGCATTCTCCGAGGAGTGCGGGTAGGCGGGCCACCGACGGACGAGTTCTCTGTTCTCCCTTCGCCATTGCCCGGAAAACAGGGGGAAGTGTCTCGTCGGGTGATCCAGTGGCTTAATCGCTTTCCAGATGTCGACACGGTACTCTTTCTCCAGCTCGAAGCACTCCTGCGCAGCTTGCTTGTGGTACTCCGGTGCGGTACCTGCCATTAATTTCCTCGAAGCGCTGCTTTCATCGTTGCTACCGTGGCTGGTATGCCTGAACCGAGAGAGCTGAGGCTGCTAGCACGACGCGTGCGCGCTCTGGAGAACTTTGTGAACAGAGGGTCCGAGAACGAGGCTGCGAAATCTATTCTGTCCTTGCCGCGTCGCAGGTGCTTCTGCTTGGCGAAGGCTTCGGCGCTTGGTGACAGCTTATCCCAGTCGGAGCCGATCGTCAGGAGGTTGGAGATCGCCCCGGTTCCGCTGACCCGCTTGCGAGCCCACTGCTTTCCGACTGTCTCCAGGACCCAGGCCTCGGTTGTGTCAGCGACGAGGAAGCTGTTGTTGTAGAAGAACCGCTTGGTGAACCCACAGTTGCCACCCTGGCCATGTTGTTCCAGCAGGGTAATGATCACATCTACGGCTGAGCGAGCACTGTCGCTGCGTTCCAGAGCCAGCCTGAGCAAGTCCATGCCAGTCAGCCCCGTTTTGCCGTATCCCCCACGGGTGAAGACCGCCTCATTGCCTATGGCGACACCATACTCGTTGACGCCCATCTCGGCATCCCACATCCAGAAAGGCCTGCAGAGCAGGACAGCGTTCGTTTCCCGGACCTGATCGACTTCGGTGTACGTCGTCTTGAGTCTCGGCTCGTTATGAGTCCTGTGTGGCACAACCGTCAGGAGCTGGGCCTTGTTCGGCTCGCGGTCGCTGTTTTTTGCCAGAAAGATGTGGGCGCCTGTGGAGGTTGGTGCGAGAGCCGCAATCGTATCACACATGTTGTGCCCCCAATGGGCACCGACATTGGATTCTCGCTGTTCTGGCGCCAGTGCCCGATAGAAGAATTAGACGGAACTCAATTCTTAAGAAAGGGATCCATTGCATCCCTGAGGCCATCTCCGAGAAAGTTATAAGCGAGAACGGTCAGAAAGATAGCGACGCCAGGAAAGAGTGCCATCCATGGAGCATTTCCAATAAACCGCTGTCCGTCATTGAGAATGGCTCCCCAACTTGGCGTGGGAGGTTGTACCCCGAGCCCGATGAACGAAAGAGACGCTTCGGTGAGGATGACTCCCGGGATAGACATGGATGCTGTGACGATGATAGGGGCAAGACAATTGGGGAGTACATGACGCAGGATAATACGACGGTCGCTCATACCAATGGCGCGTGCTGCCTCGATATACTCCTTGGATCGTATGGACAGTACCTGACCCCGGATCAGTCGAGCATCTCCTGCCCAGTCGACGAGAGCGAGAGCAATAAAGAGACTGAGAATTCCGCGTCCGATGGCGAAGATGATGGCAATGGCGAACAGAAGGCTTGGAAATGCAAACATGATGTCGGCCATGCGCATAATCAGCAGGTCAATCCAGCCCCCGTAGTAGCCGGAAATAGCTCCGAGAAGGACACCGATGCCTACGCTCACGATAACGGGAAGAAATGCAACTGCAATGGAGATACGGCTGCCATAAATGATGCGGCTGAACAAATCGCGTCCGAACTGATCTGTGCCAAACAAATGATCGCGGGAAGGAGACAGCAACGCTTGGTCAAGATTCTGGTCCCGATAACTGTAGGGGGCAATAACGCTCGCAAAGACGGCAGTCAGAATTAGCACGATAATAATAATAAGCCCTGCCATTGCCAGCCGATGCCTTTTTAGACGATGCCAGATATCCGTGATCATAGACGTCTGTCGGGCTTCTGCCTCACTTTCTGCAGCAAGAAGCTCTTCATCTTTCTCCGGAACCGTTGCGGATGGCGCACCGACCGTTTTTGACTTGTCCTGTTTTGGGCTAATCATAACGGATCGTCGGATCAAGATACGCATATAAGATGTCAACTAACAGATTGATGAGAACGAAGATAATGGCCACGAAAATTACCCCTCCCTGAATCATCGGGTAGTCGAGATCGAGAGTGCTGTTTATGAGCAATTTTCCAACTCCTGGTATCTGAAAGACCGTCTCTGTTAAAGCAGCTCCGGTAAGCAACCCACCGAATTGCATTCCGATCAGAGTAACGACGGGGATGAGGGCATTCCGGAATACGTGTCGGAAAATGACTATTCGCTCTGGTGCTCCTTTTGCACGCGCAGTCCGCACATAGTCCATGCGGATTACCTCGAGAATGGAAGAGCGTGTCATGCGCGCGATTGAGGCTGAATAGATAAGCCCTAGTGTGACTGAAGGTAGGACAAGATCGCGGAGTCCTTCAAAACCAGAGACGTGAAACCACCCAAGTCTGACGGCGAACAACAGTTGCAGGAGCATCGCTAGCCAGAAAACAGGCGTTGAGACGCCGAAAAATGCGAATGCCATGCTAAAGGTATCCCAGACGGAATAACGTCTCACAGCTGAAATAATGCCAGATGAAAGGCCAATCAGAAGCCCTATGATAAGGGCGCCGAACGTCAGTTTGATTGTTGCCGGCATACGTTCGAGGATAAGCGACATCACCGGAGCCTTGAATTTGTACGAATTCCCAAGGTCTCCACGCAGTACACCTTTCACGAACTCGAAGTATTGTACAACCAGAGGTTTATCCAGCCCAAGTTGATGTTGGAGTTTTGTAACGAGTACTTCATTTCCTGACAGCTTTCCCAGCAGTACCTTTGCTGGGTCGCCCGGAACAACATGCATCAAGATGAACGTTACCAGAGTTACTCCCCACAGCACCAAGATAAGCAGGAGCAACCGGCGAATAATGTAGTTTCTCATGGCTCCTCTGCAGCATGACCCGGCTGGGGTATGCCAGCCGGGTGAATTTTTCTGGTTAGCGCACCAGATAAATTGGGTAGTAGGTGACGATTCCGGAGGGGTGCAAATAGTAATTGCGCACCTTAGGATTCAAAATAACGGTGGTAATCGAATGCCAGAGCGGGAACTGCACGACGTCCTGGTAAATCAGTTTTTTCTCCAGTTCCTGGTAAAGTGGTATGCGGTCGGACATAGTCGTCATCTTTGCTGCCTTGTCTATGATGGCGTCATATTCCGGTTTTGCCCACCCCATGTTGGAGTCAGCTCCTGTATGGAACAAGGGAGTTACAAAATTGTCAGGATCAGCATAGTCGGCATACCAGTTGCGGTAGGCGATATCGGTTTCACCGGCGCCTAGGAGCTGCCAGTATGTGGCGCTGTCGGCCTTGGTCAGGTTTACCGTAATGCCAATCTGTTTGAGGGCTTCCTGGAATGCAAGATGCTCGTCCTCCATTTTTCCCGACCGCATGACCATCTCGAGTGAGAACCCATTGGAGTAACCAGCCTCTTTCATGAGCTCCTTTGCCTTGGCCAGGTCGTAGCTGAATCCAGGGAGGTCAGAGGTATAAGCGGGTAATTTTGGCGGGAAGATGCCTTTTGCAAGATAACCCTGCCCTTTCAGGATCTTGTCAAGGATTTGTTCACGGTTGATTGCGTAGCAAATCGCTTGACGGACGCGTTTGTCCTGAAGGGGCCCCTTGCGTTTGAGGTTAAAATCAATGCGGTAGTAACTCATATCTGCGGTTTTGTAGACGTTGGTAGCATATTTCTTGACCAGCTCGTCATATTGTGCAACGGGCGGCTGAAGAGCATCAATCTCACCCTTTTCAAATTTGAGGACCTGCGTATTCTCATCCTCGACGATATCGACATGGACTGCGTCAAGTGCCGGGCGGCCCTTGAAGTACTTGAGATTGGCTGCATACAAAATATGGCTGCCGCGCTGCCATTCTTTGACATAGAATGGGCCGGATCCGACAGGATGAGCAAAGTAGGTATCGCCCATTTGCTTCATAGCCTTCTCCGAAAGGATACCGAACGACGGAATTGCAAGAATCTGGATGAACGGAGCGAAAGGTTGCTCAAGGGTAAAGGAAATCGTGTAATCGTCCAGAACCTTGATTCCAGAAACGGCCGAGGCCTTCGCGTCCATTTTTGCCTGACCGCCGACAATTTTGGCAGGCGACAGATAGTAGTCGACAACGCCGCTGGAAAAGGCGGGGCCGTTGGGATCAAAACAGCGCTCAAAAGTAAACTTGACATCGTTGGCGGTCAGCTTGGTTCCATCGCCGAAATAGACATCGTTTCGGACATGGAAGGTGATCGTTCTACCATCTTTTGACGTGTCCCACGATTTGGCCGCATCGGGCATGATCGTAAAATCCTTGTATCCCACTGTCACAAGGTTGGAATAGATCTGACGACAGGCATTGAACAGGAGCAATGATGTACCGGACTGTGGATCGAAACCGTCTAGATCTCCGGAGCTGTAGTCATACAGAATGCCACCAACGGTCGGATCGGTGGTCGCGACGGGAGTCGCAGTGTCGCCCGAAGGCGTTGTTGCGGTGGACTTGCAGCCGGTGAATGCGAAAATCGCTACAAGCAGAACAACAAGCAGAATGGAAATCTGTTTCTTAAACATGTCTGATTCTCCTCTCCTCTCTCGTTATATGGTCGTACTGCCTCTTGGTTCGCTGTTCCGGACTAACAGATAAAACCTATTGCCGCCATAACGTCACGAACTCTTCGGCTCACCCTCTTGCGCTGCAGCAGGTCGTCACGCTCTGCCGATCTACTTCGCTTCGCCAATAAATTAAGGCCCTGTGTTCATCATTCCTCCGACTCCTCGCACCTACGTCAAATGGTGGCAGCTTCCAACAGTCTTATCGATGCAGCGCTGGCGTCAAGACGCACTGCACAACCCAGCGGCAATGTTGTCATATCCTGTCCATGGCCACCGGGAAAATCAACAAGAACGGGCTTACCTAGGCTGGACAGATAATCGCGATAGAGTTCGGCGAGATGAAGAGATGGTTTGGATTCGTCTGGATTTTGGACATTCACCATCTCTCCCATGATAATAGCCGTAGCATCCCGGAAGATTCCTGCAAAGGCCAAGTGGGCGAGCATGCGGTCAATATCATGCCATTCCTCATCTATATCCTCAAGTAACAGGATACGTCCTGTGCAATCCAGTTGCCACGGCGTTCCGAGAAGCGCGTCGACAAGCGTCATACAGCCGCCGACCAGGACACCTTCCGCGATGCCGGGCAGAATGGCGTGGGGCTTATTGGATGCACGATCGTACATGAGCTCGCCGGTAAACGAAGGCTCTGTCAGCAATTGCCACATTGTTTGCTCGACAAGGGGGCGCATGTGATCATTGATGTCAATGGATACCATGGGCCCGTAGAATGTTGCGAGCTGTGCCTCTTTCCAGAATGCAAGATGCAACGAGGTAATGTCGCTGTACCCCATGAACGGTTTTGGGTTGGCGCGGATGCACTGGTAATCCAAGAGGGGCAGAAGTCTCATTGCCCCGTATCCTCCACGTGAGCAAATGATTGCGTCGATATCGTCTCGCCCAAACATCTCGTTGATATCCGCCGCTCGGGCGATATCGGTGCCCGCCAGATATCCATATGTATCATGCACATGCATTCCAACGACAGTCCGATACCCCCGACGTTGCAGGTAGGTTATACCAGCTTGAAGCTTCTCCTCATTGTTGGGACCGGCGGGGGCGACAATCCCGATTGTAGCGCCGAACCGGAGGGCGCGTGGATGAACTACCGTCATTTGCCGGTCCAGTGTCTACTATCGACGTACAAGTCGGTCCAATGCTTATCAGCAAGCTTGCTTATTTGCACAACTGGGTGCTCATGCGTGGTCGCATGGATGAATTTTCCGGCACCGATGTACATACCGACATGGGTGATGTTCCTGGTAGCTGGATTACCGAAGAAAATGAGATCACCAGGCTGCATTTTTGCTTTCGGAACAGGAGCAAATTCCTTCATACTTCGTTGAATCCCAGCATCACGCAGAATTGTGATACCGTTCAGGCGGTAGACGAGTTGTGCCAGGCCTGAACAGTCGATCCCAAACGGTGAAACTCCACCCCACCGATAAGGCAGGCCTAGAAACATTTTTGCTGTTGTCACAAAGTCGGAGCGTTTTCCCCGCGTAAACAGATAAGGAGCATGATCAACGACGGCATCTCCCTGCTGGACCCACCCGATTTGCCCATCGGGAAGGCGTACGTGGAGCCATCTATTTTGTGTGACCATGTCTGGCACCTCGAGTGTTACCCCGATTGTGACTGTTGTAATGAGCGGTGATTCCACCGACGAACCCTCATTAATGTTTGCAAAGAGATTGGCGATTGTGGCCACACGACCACGGGATGCATATGGCTGATCCTGCTTCGTATAGAGTCGTACCGTTTCAGCGGGGGCCCAGCCTAGATAGGTGTCTGGCAGTTGAATATTGTACCAGCCCTTCTTGTTCAACTTCACGATACATGTTGTGCCGATGATTGCCTGACTGACAACCTCGGATTTGGCATTCGCGTTAAGGTACATATTGGCAAGGTTGGCGGTAATGACGCCTTTTCTTTGCAATGTCATGAGTGCTCCTTAAACAGTGAATTTGTACCGGTTGTGATATATGAGTGAAACGTTACACCATCGGCGCTTGGTTGGCTAGTGCCGTCATGGTATAGAAGGCAAACCATGCCTGAAGATAATCATCAGTGTCAAATGCAAGCGTCGTGCCATCCAGGCGCATGGAGCCGGGCATCATGGACGCTCGATCGGCCTGTCCAGCCTGAAGATACTGTACTTCCAGCCGGTAGGGGCCAGAAGGCAAGTAAGGGCAGGCGTCGGGAATTATCCTCACGGCTTCGGCTGCTGTTTTGCGGATAAGTTCACGTGCGTTTGCAACGGAGAGATGGCGAGCGCTATAGGCAGATTGACCTTGCTTGACGGTGGCCGTCCGGATCCATGGAAGGTACTCACGTGCCTCTTCTGCAACATGCTGATCGCCACTTATCATAACAACGGGAACGCCAAAATAGCCTGCAATCATTGCATTAAGGCCGGTTTCACCGTACACCTTACTATTGATTTTGAACTGCGAAACACAACCACTGAACGTATGCGCGATTGTAGAATTCCATGTGCCGGCACGAGCGTGATATCCAATGAAAAAAACACCATCTATTCCGGTATCAACACCCTGCATCATAGACAGGGGCTTCTGAGAACCAGTTATATACTCGATGCGAGGATCCAGTTTCTCGGGAAGCAGATTCGTCATGTCATGGTGGGAATCGTTCACGAGAACAGAACTG
>Ga0209430_1001752_pt1 | contig 15232 bp, 10 predicted proteins | sample BarGraIncub1133A_FD_184504 | JGI IMG/M metagenome (GOLD analysis project Ga0209430, IMG submission 184504) | Arctic peat soil microbial communities from Barrow, Alaska - Barrow Graham LP Incubations 11-33A (SPAdes) (version 2) | ecosystem: Environmental > Terrestrial > Soil > Wetlands > Peat... | reverse complement strand
AAAAACCCCTTGGCCGTCAAATCCCTCATCGGTTTTGTTCCAGAAATGGCTGAACTCTATGATGTACTGACCCCCAATGAGTTCCTTTCACTGATGGGCTCCCTTTACGGCCTTTCACAAGAAGTAGTGACTGAACGCGCCAGCCGCATGCTCGATGCTTTCGGCATGGGTGGGAATATGGACCAACGGATGGACACCTTCAGCAAGGGTATGAAACAGAAAGTCCTGATTACCTCCGGCTTGCTGCACAATCCTGAAATCATTATTCTGGATGAACCGCTGAGCGGACTGGATGCCAACAGCGTCATCATTGTCAAGGAGTTGATCGACAAGATGGCCAAAAGCGGTAAGACCATTTTCTATTGCAGCCACATGATGGACGTGGTGGAAAAGGTGAGCGACCGCATCATCCTCATTGATGAAGGGAAAGTGGTGGCCGACGGCAGTTTCGAAGAACTCCGCCAAATGCAGGACAAAGACAGCCTCGAAGCTATTTTCGCCGGGCTGACCTCTACCCAGTCCATGCACGATGCCAGTGATAAATTGATGAATGCATTTGATTAAATACAGCCGGAAATGAACTTTATCGATAAATTTTTTCTCTGGCTGGTTTTGATGCCCTCTGCTGTTTACCGTAAACTCAATGTTGACCAAGATCAACTGAAAGCCGTTCTGACGGCCAAACTGACCATGGACAACCGACGTCCGGCTTCCTTCGGAGGCAGAAGTCGAGGAAAGGAAAAAAAAGAAATCAGCAAAGCGACGCTAACCACCATGGCCGGTGCCTTGATGATGGGACTGATCATGCTTTATACCTTTGGTGTAGGCGTGGATATGGTGACTAAATTGTCGCTGTACCTGTCCATGTTCATCTTCATGATCTGCATTACCTTGATTACCGATTTCACTTCCGTGCTCATTGATGTACGCGACAATCTGATCATTCTCCCAAAACCGATCTCCGACGTGACGTTTGTGACGGCCAGGTTACTGCACATCACCATCCGCACCACCATGGTCGTTTTACCGATGACCCTACCGGGTTGCGTCATGGCCACCTATAAAGAAGGACCGGCCATCATTCTGCCCTTTATCCTGATAATTTTGTTGATGACGCTACTGGGCATCTTCTTTATCAACGCCATTTACATCCTGATTCTGAAAATAACCACCCCGGTCAAATTTCAGTCCGTGATCGGTTCCATCCAGATTGGATTCGTCATCTTGATGATGGCTGCCTATCAGTTATTGCCCAGAATGATGCAATCCAGCACTTTCGCGAAAGCAAGCATCACCGACATACCCTTCATGCAGTTCTATCCGCCCTTTTGGTTTGCCGATGCTTGTTTGTTGCTCTCCGGCAAAGGATTTTCACCGGAGTCGATGATGAACTTGGTGCTTTCCATCATCATACCCTTGTTGTCCATCTGGTTGGTTGTCCGTGTTTTCGCCCCGTCTTTCAATCGCAAGCTGGGTATGATTACGGGTGGAACTTCTGAACAAAGTGCACCTGTCAAACGGCTGGAAGGTTCACGCAAGATTTCCTTGCTGGAACGCATGGCCGGTTTGCTTACCAAGCCAGGTGCCGAATACGCCGGATTTATTTTTGCAGGTCGCATGATGGGTCGCAGCCGCGATTTCAAGATGAAAGTTTACCCTGCCATCGGTTACATAGTCGTTTTCGGTTTCATGATGTTTTTTCAGGGTCATTCCTTTTCTGCTGCTCTGCCTGGTTCATCGAAACTGGCTACCCCCTTGCTCATGATCATTTACATCAGCAGCATGTTGATCAGTTCCGCCATGCTACAATTGCCCTATACGGATAAATACAAGGCTTCCTGGATGTTTTTTGTCACACCTATTAGTAAGCCGGGTCTGGTTATCAGCGGTGCCGTCAAATGTGTGATGACTCTGTTTTTCGTGCCTTTGGCTTTGGCCCTGATTGTGTTGGGATTAGTGCTGCAAGGCCCTTCGATTCTGCCGAATCTCTTGTTGGGTTGCCTTAATGTGTTGGTGATTGGTTCAGTCATTGCCTACATTATGGTCAAGCAATTACCTTTCAGTACGGTACAAGAAGGCGCAGCCGGTGGCAGTACATTCATCCGCTCCATGCTGTTGTTGATACTACCTGGAGCATTCGGACTCGTCCAATACTTCTTGTCAGGTTTCCAGTGGGTGATATTGCTTTTATTGCTCGTCACTGCCGTCATCCCATGGCTGGTGTTCGACGAAATCAAAAAGCGGGACTGGAATCAGTTGAAACAATAGATGGAATCTTATTTTAAGTTCACGTCCATATAAACCGAATACCGCCCATAAGATTCATAAAAAGGCTTATAGACAACCCCGTCAATAGTAAATTGCAACTGACTCGGATCACCTGATATCGATTTGCTGATATCTTTTGCATTTAATGTAACCTTACGCCATTCTTTTAGTGGTTCAGATTCCTGAGCTGCCAGTAAAACTGGTCCATAAAACAAACTGGCGATATTTTGCTGATCCATAATGGGTTCTAAGTAAAATTGAAACGGCATGCACAACTCAACCACATCCCCGTCCTTCCAGGTACGACTTAAAGTAAGATAACTTCCAGGCACAGCCTTCACTTTTTCTTTCTTACCATTTATAGTCACAAAAAAGCCTTTGGTTGCCCAATGTGGCACGCGTACTTTAAGGTCAAACTTGCCATTACCTTTGATGGTCAGTCGTGTACGGTCTTCTTTAGGATAAGCTGTTGTTTGCGTTACAGTTACATTCCGATCTGTCCATTTTAAGGTGGAAGGCACATAAAGGTTTACATACAAAGCCTGGTTGTCTGCACTTTTAAAATAAATGGAGTTTTGAAGTTTTGTACTACTCTCAAGCGCCGTACCGTTGCAACAGGTAAAACCTGACATATCATCGTTACTAAACTGTTTTTCTGAACCTGGTCTCAAGGGTATGTGATACGTATTTGCAGGGGAGTGTTCATCAACAGAAGCAAGAATGTCATTGTAAAGTCCACGCTCGTAGTAATCCATGAACTTTGCATTCTGATCAAAGAGAAAAAGGCCACTGGTTAATTTGAGCATGTTATAGGTAGCACAGGTTTCATTCTGGCCACCAGCCGATAAACCGTTTTCGTAAAGTGTTGCCGGTTGGTTGGTAAAACATTCGGCATTATTCGGGTTACGGGCCCCTGCGACTCCTCCGATACTGTACATATAATCATTCGTGGCCATATCCCAAAAATTATCAGCTATATGATAATATTCAGGAGCATCCGAATCACGATAAATTTCAAGCGCACCAATAATTTGAGGGATGTGTTGGTTGGCATGTAAGCTACGAAACAAATCTACATTTTTAGCGAGCCCGTTAGAATGCTTTACATCACCATAGAAAACTTTAATGTTATCAAATAATTTTGCAGCTTCTAGATAACGAGGATCTTTGGTAATTCGATACAGTCTTGCCATGGCTTCGTTCATTCCCCCATACTCACCAGCAATGTATCTGTTCCACATGCTTATCAGCGTTTCGGTTGGCAATAGACTCAGACGAGCAAATACCCAGTCACCCATACCTTTTACTATTTCCAACGCCTTTTTATTGCCACTGACTTCATAAACATCCATCAGTCCGGCCAGGATTTTATGCAAGGTATAGTATGGTGCCCAAATTCTAGTATTGTCGCCTCCATAGCCCGCACCATTTTCTAACATGATAAATTGGTCTGGCGGATAGGCACTGATAAATCCTTTGCCCCAATTCCAGTAATCTGTCCGGATACCTTCCACACTCAAATCTGAATTAAAGCCCGATTTGCCTGGGCCTGATGGCACAAGTCTTGGGTCTGACACATATTCTGCTCCAGCTGTTTTTGGTTGTCCGGACATTTGAGATAATCCATACAGCGTATTCACCATATAGTCCATCTTACCAGCAAAATTAGCCTTAAGGGACGAATCATAATTGGCACTTGCATACGCCTGAGCGATAGCGCTTAGATAATGACCTGTAGCATGTCCACGCAATTTAGTGTCTTGACTATCCCATACCCCAAGTGGCTCTGCTCCCTTAGGCTGTTCCTGCCCAAAGGCATTGCGAAACATGTAAAGGAAATTGTCAGGATTTGTATTGGCAAGGCCAATCATGAATTTATCACGGTTCTCGATGAATTTTGTTGTGTCATGATGACTGTCCATGTTCAATAAAACCTGATCGAGGTTAAAAACTTCCAGCGTACGATCGGGTGTTGCAGGCTCTTTAGCTTCTTTAACCAAGACAATCGCTTTTGGTTGTAGGTTTGTTCCCGAAACCTTTCCTGTTACAGTATAGATGCCAGGTGTTAGTACTTGTTTATTATCTAGAGGTGCCGGCCAAATGACTCTTACATCCGGTCCTACTATTTTATGGCTGTAAACGCCCTTTATAAAACGTGGTAATCTTGGAAGATCTCCCACTAAGGTTTCCACCTGGATGTCTGGGACGCTGGTCAGAAATGCATTATACAACTGAGGAATAGTTTCAGAAAAAGCTTGTAGACTACGGTCTGGTTCACCTCTTCTTCTGGCTACCGGTTCTTTCTTTCCCAAAGCATTATTATAGATTCTGACAATTTGACTTTCGCTCAAAGGAATCCTATAGATTCGGAAATCGTACAATTTGGCATTTAAATAGGCATTGTCAGATTCAAGTGATTTTCCAATATAGAGTTTATTAGTTGATCCGGAATTCGTATCGAATAGGTTTTCCAACTGTACTGCTACATTTTTTGTCTCACCGACAAGCACTCCATTAAGGTAGGTACTAAACGTTTTGGACGGAACGTTGATCACAATAGCCAAATGGTTCCATTTATTAATAACCACTGCTGGTGAACTTGCACTATACTTATCCGATTTAGTCAGAAGTTGAGCCTGACATCCTTCTTTGTCATTAGTCCCTACCGGGGCAACAAAGAAATGCGACTTGTTGTTTTTCCCAAAATCGAAAAATACCTGTCCGCTTTTTGCTGAACGCAGGTAAATCCATCCGGTTATGGTAAGTGATTCTTCTCCTTTTACCGATGCCCCTGGGATTGAAATATACGTTTCGCTACTTCCTGGTAAAGAAAGTACATTACCAAAAAGGCTATCTGTCACAAAATTGAAATCAGAGCCTTTAATGCTGCCATGTAAATTATTGCGAGACCAATCTTTTACATCCGTTTTAAATGTGTACCGAGCAATTAATCCTGTTTCTCCAATGCCGTCCAAGATTTGATCACCAGTTTGTGCAAATACCGAAGCACTACCCAATGCACAAAAGCTTACAAGTATTCCAATGAAAAGTGAATTTATTTTCATGATTTAATTTTTTAAAGTTAGGAGACAATACGGCACGAAAATACAATTAGTTCTCAAAACAAGCCCGGTCAAAAGATAAAAGGAAATGACAATTCATACCAAAATAGTTTGGCGAGATCGTCAATGAGCTTTTTTTCGAAGTATGAAGCAACGATTTGTCAGACTGTTTTGGATGCAAAGTACCTGCACCAAGCATTCAGACCGCACTGTTCACAAAGTGGTTTACGTGCCTGACAGATGTACCTTCCGTGCAAAATCAACCAATGGTGTGCAATGGGTAAAAGTTCCTGCGGAATGTGCTGCATCAATATTTTCTCTGTTTCCTCAGGCGATTTGGAGTTGATGGTGAGCCCAAGGCGGTTGGAAACGCGGAAAACATGCGTGTCCACCGGCATGGCAGGCTTGTCAAATGCACAAATAAGAACTACGCTGGCAGTTTTTCGGCCTACACCAGGCAAGGTCAGCAGTTCCTCCATCGTCGAAGGGATCTCTCCACCAAAATCGGAAACCACTTTTTTCGCCATACCTACGATGGACTTTGCCTTGTTGTTGGGATAGGAAATGCTTTTAATATAGGTGTACACCTCATCGGTGGAAGACGCGGCCATGACTTCTACCGTTGGAAAAGCTTCGAAGAGGGCAGGAGTGGTCATGTTTACCCGTTTGTCGGTGCATTGGGCGGAAAGAATGACTGCCACCAACATTTGATATGGATTTTTGAAATCCAGTTCCGACTTGGCTTCAGGAACATTAGCCTGAAACCAAGAAATCACTTTTTTATACCGTTCTTCTGTTTTCAATATGCCGCTTTGAATTGTTCGAGGAATCGAACGTCATTTTCGGAGAACATGCGGAGGTCTTTCACCTGATACTTCAAGTTCGTAATTCGTTCAATTCCCATGCCCAGAGCGAATCCAGTGTAAACCTTGCTGTCAATGCCACAGTTTTCCAACACAGCAGGATCCACCATGCCGCAACCCAGGATTTCCACCCAACCGGTATGTTTGCAGAAGGGGCAACCCTTGCCACCGCAGATGTTGCAGGAAATATCCATTTCTGCCGAAGGCTCGGTGAAGGGGAAGTAGGAGGGACGAAGGCGGATTTCCGTCTTTTCACCGAACATTTCACGGGCGAAATAGAGGAGTGTCTGTTTAAGGTCGGCAAAAGATACATCCTTGTCGATGTACAGCGCTTCCACCTGATGGAAAAAGCAGTGTGCACGGTAGGAAATGGCTTCATTGCGGTACACGCGGCCCGGGCAGATGATGCGGATGGGCGGTTGTGTCTTTTCCATCACACGGGTTTGAACCGATGAGGTATGGGTGCGCAGTAAAATATCGGGTGTCTTCTCGATGAAAAACGTGTCTTGCATATCGCGTGCAGGGTGTTCCAGCGGAAAGTTCAAAGATTCGAACACATGCCAGTCGTCCTCGATTTCAGGACCTTCGGCAATGGTGAAGCCCAAGCGGGCAAAAATGTCGACAATCTCGTTTTTGACAATGGAAAGCGGATGGCGAGTGCCCAAGCCGATGGGGTAGGCGCTGCGGCTGTAATCGGCGTCGGTGTCAGTGTTGCCGGTGGTCTCGAATTGAGCCTTCAGCTCGTTCAGACGTTCCTGAGCCTTGTCTTTCAGGACATTAAGTTGCTGGCCGACTTCCCGCTTCAGTTCGTTTGGTACTTCTCTGAAATCGTTGAAGAGCAGGCTGATTTCACCTTTCTTGCTCAGGTACTTGATGCGCAGCGCTTCCAGCTCTTCTACCCCGTTGGCAGACCATGCGCTGACTTCCGCCAAAAGTTGTTGAATCCGTTCTGTCATTGTTATAAAAATCTAGAAATTTCAGACCACAAATGTACGTTTTATTTTTATCTTTACAGAACGCAAGGATGCTAAAAACTACGGATTCATGCTTCAACGTACGGTCAAAAAGTTTATCGAATCGCAGAATTTATTGCCTGAAGGATCCAGGGTCATCGTCGCCCTAAGCGGTGGAGCCGATTCGGTTACATTGATGGATATCCTTTACCGGCTCGACTTCGCTTGCATTGGCGCGCACGTCAATTTCCACCTCCGCGGGGACGAATCCGACCGTGACGCCGCCTTCTGTCATCAGGTTTGTCGGGATCTTGGGGCACCCTTTTATAAAACCGATTTATACGCTGCTGAATACGCCGAAGAAGAAGGTATTTCGGTAGAAATGGCCGCTCGGGAGCTCCGCTACCGTTGGTTTGAGCAGCTCCGTAAAGAACAAGGCGCCGTTGCAGTTGCCGTGGCCCATCACCGTGATGACAGTGTGGAAACCGTTCTGCTCAACCTCATCAGAGGCACTGGTATTCGTGGGCTGACCGGCATCAAACCCCGCAATGGCAACATCATCAGGCCTTTGCTCTGTTGCGACCGGGAAGATGTACTTGAATACATTCAGCAACGCGGGTTGACGTATGTAACTGACCGAACAAACGCGCTCAACGAATACCGTCGCAACAAGATCCGGAACGAAGTGCTGCCATTGTTAGAAAGTATTCAACCCTCCGTTCGCGAATCCATCGGCAGGACCATGGACCACCTCAACGAAACGGAAGTCCTGTACGAAGGGGCGCTGGAAGATGCCAAGAAACGCATTTGCCCCGAATGGAAAAAAGGTTCCGATAAAACCTTGAAAATCTCCATTTCTGCCTTGGAGCAGGAAAAGGTGCCGCAGAGCTTGCTCTATGAAATCCTTTCGGACTATGGTTTCGGCAGGCTAGATGCCAGAAACATCTGGAAGAATCGCTTAAATGGTTCAGGAAAGATTCATTTTTCACATTCCCATCGGTTGGTTTTCGACCGTGATTGCATGCTTGTGACCGAAATTCCACCGCTCGATGAAGCCGAATTTCCTTTGGAAGAAGGACAATCCACGCTTAAAGAACCTTTTTCGATGCGCTGTGAATTTGTAAAACCCAGTACAAATTTTCAACTGTCGAACTCCAAATCGATGGCCTACCTCGACGCGGATAAACTGCTTTTCCCGCTGATCATCCGGCACCCACGGAAAGGTGATAATTTCATGCCTTTTGGTATGCACGGCCACAAACTGATCAGCGACTTCTGCATTGACCGTAAGATGAATGCGCTAGAGAAAGAAGCCCTCTGGTTGCTTTGTTCAGGCAAAGATGTGGTCTGGGTTATCGGTGAGCGCATCGACAACCGTTTCCGCATCGACGAAACAACCAAACGCGTTTTTCAGCTCAGTGTGGATGGCTTTTAAAGATTTTTTTCACAAAATGCACGTATTTCCGAAAAAGGTGTATCTTTGTACGGATTTCTTCCGACGGACGCAGCTCTGCATCCGTTAAAAAACAACCAAATTTTTCCCATAACTTCTTTACATGCCCAACTTTAACATTGTGCAACTGAACTCCAAGTCGTTGCCAGAACTCATTGAAATAGCCAAAGAGCTAGGACTTACCAAGGTCGATTCCACAGAAAAAAACGCACTCATTTACAGGATTCTGGATGAGCAAGCCATTCAAAATGCCAGTCGAAAGGCTGCACTCCTTAAAGATGTTGATCCAGACGATCGTCGTAAACGCACCCGTATTCCGTTGGTTAAGGAAAAGGATGTGAAGGTCTATACTGCCAACGATAAGGAAGCCAAGCAGATCAAACCCTCAACGAAGCCAAACAACAAACCTGCTGCTGAAGGGGAAGTTAAACCCGAAGGTCAACCGGCACAACCGAAAAAAGGTCCGAATCCCAATCAACGGACACGACCCAAACTTGAAAAACCTCGTAGACCCGACCAGCCAGTTATAGAGAATCCGTTCTCTGATGTTATGGCATCTGAAGCCTCCGAAGGCACCACTGTTGTAAAACCCATTGTTTCACAGCCTGTTGTGTCTGCCCCTGTTGAAATGCCGGTTGAAGTTCAGGCCGAAGTTCAGGCGCTTGTTGCAACTGAAGGCATCGTGATTCCAGAAACCACGATCGAAGAAACCAAGGCTCCAATCGAACCCGTCAAAAAACAACGTGGTCGCCCAAAAGCCAAACTCGTACTCAAATCTGAACTGGAAGCAAAAGCTCAGGAAGTTCCTGCTGAAAATGCCACAGAACCAGTAGAAGGTGAAGAAACCGCACTTACCGCTGAACCCACCGAAGCTGACATTTTGCGTTCAGCCGCTGAAGAAGCTTTAACTGAAGCCCGCCGCTTGGCCGGTATCGGTCCAAAACCCGAAGGTTTCCAACAAAACCGTAACCAACAGAACCAAAAGCAGAATCCTAACCAGAACCCCAATCAACAGAACCGCGGAAATTTCCAACGTCCCAACCCCAATCCCAACCAGAATCCGAACCGCCCGCAACGCGAAGACGACCGTCCGTTCGAATTCGAAGGAATTCTCGTAGGTTCCGGTTGCCTGGAGATCATGCCCGACGGCTACGGTTTCCTGCGTTCCTCCGATTACAATTACCTCGCTTCCCCGGATGATGTCTATGTTTCGCAGTCCCAGATCAAACTCTTCGGCCTTAAAACCGGTGACGTGGTGCTTGGTCCGATTCGTCCGCCCAAAGAAGGTGAAAAATATTTCCCGCTCGTCAAGGTGGAAAAAATCAACGGCCGCGAACCGTCTTTCGTCCGTGACCGCCTGAGTTTCGAACATTTGACCCCGCTTTTCCCCGAAGAAAAATTCAATCTGACCGGCAACAAGCAATACGCTAATACTTCGGTACGCGTAGTGGACATGTTTTCGCCCATCGGTAAGGGACAACGCGGTCTCATCGTAGCCCAACCCAAGACTGGTAAAACGGTTTTACTCAAGGATATCGCCAATGCCATCGCGGCCAACCATCCGGAGGTGTACATGATCGTTTTGCTTATCGACGAACGCCCTGAAGAAGTAACCGACATGGCCCGTAGCGTCAACGCTGAAGTCATCGCCTCCACTTTCGACGAACCCGCCGACCGTCACGTGAAAATCGCCAGCATCGTGCTTGAAAAAGCCAAACGCATGGTTGAATGCGGACACGACGTTGTCATTCTGCTCGACTCCATCACCCGCTTGGCCCGCGCTTATAACACCGTTGCACCTGCTTCTGGCAAGGTCCTTTCCGGTGGTGTGGACGCTAATGCCCTGCACAAACCCAAACGTTTCTTCGGTGCTGCCCGTAACATTGAAAACGGCGGTTCCCTCACCATCATCGCCACGGCTCTGACCGAAACCGGCTCCAAGATGGACGAAGTAATCTTTGAAGAATTCAAGGGTACCGGTAATATGGAACTCCAGCTGGATCGCAAACTTTCCAACAAGCGCATTTATCCGGCTGTAGACATTACTGCCTCCAGCACTCGTCGCGACGACCTTCTGCTCGATAAGCAGACGCAGGATCGCCTGTGGATTCTCCGTCGTTATCTGGCTGATATGAATTCGCTGGAAGCTATGGATTTCCTTAAAGGTCGCCTCGAAAAGACAGCATCTAACGAAGAGTTCCTTGCATCGATGAACGACTAGAAATGTCTTTATATCTTCTGTATAACTAGAAAGTCGCCATTTTAAAATGGCGACTTTCTTTGTGTAAACTACCCATCCCGAAATTTGTTTACCCAAGATATCTACCTATTGAAAACACAAACAAAAATCGGGATGGGGTTTTTCTATTTTGCAGGAACCTTTAGCCCAGCTTCCTTTGCTTCACTGATGCCAATGGCAATAGCTTGTTTTCTACTGGTGACTTTCCCGTTTTTGCCATCTTCGCCCGATTTTAAAGTTCCATCTTTAAATTCATGCATGACTTCAGCGATTTTTTCCTGCGCTTTTTTTGAATACTTACCCATGGTTTTTCGGCTTATTTCTCAGCAAATTTTATCAACTCTGCATTGAATTTGTCCGTTTCTTCCAAAAACAGGCTGTGACCGCTAATCTCAAAAGGAACAAGCTGCGAATTTGCAATACCTGCTTTCATTTGTCCGGCCAAATCGAAGGAGCATATTTTGTCTTTTTTGCCGTGCATGATCAGTGTCGGGATTTTAATCTTCGCCATATCGTCTCTAAGGTCGGTGTCACGTAAGGCCATCAAGCATTGAGCAGTTGCATAAGAGGAAGCGCTTAATCCAATACTGTTCAGCCAATTGCCCATACCTTTGTTTAGGGAGGTTTCCGTTGCAGAGAAAATCTTTGCAAAATCGGAAAGAAGCTTTGGTCTGTCCTTGAAGTTTAATGCAATTAAGTCGTCAACGGCACTTTGAGGAAGATTGTAGGGGAAATCAGCGCGTTGAGTCCATATTGGAGCAGCAGCACCGCACAAAACCAGCTTCGAAATGCGTGCTTCTTTATCCATTGTGACAACCCGAATGGCGATGGCCCCACCCATTGAGAATCCAACTAAAACGGCATCACTCACATCCAATTCACTAAGAATATTTAGTATGTCCTCGGCATGAACATCGTAGTTGTACTTACTGTATGGTTTGTCGGATTTCCCAAAACCACGTAGCGTGATGCCTATAACATGGAAGTTTTTGTTAATCAAATCGTTGTATTGGTATTCATACATTTCGTCACTTAATGGCCAACCAGGTATCAGTACGATAGGTCTGCCTTCACCAGCATCGGTTACATGAAGACTTACATTCGATTCTACACTGATGTATTCTGCTTTGGCCATCACCAACATATTTTTATTGAATTGTTTTTTCATTGTTTTCAGTTTTTAAATGGTTTTTCTCTTTCGTCCAGAGTTATTCCCAGCCCTTTTGCTACTTCCATCCCCAACTGGTGGTTGGCACGTATGAAATGCCACAATTGAAGGTTGATTATTTCTTCCTTCCTATCGCCACAAATGCCCTTCATGGAGCTAACAATGTTGCTTACCAGATTTTTACGTTCAGCATCGTTCATGACTTTGCTGTATAACAAGCCTGGCTGTGTGAAGTGGTCATCGTCATTATCGTTGCGGTCGAACCAATCGGTTCTGTTTGAATCCAAGCCCATGGCCGGTTCATTATAATTTTTGTCAACAACAATGTCATCGAAACTATTGGGTCGGTAATTTGGATTAGCGCCACCATTATCACTTGTTTGCATCAGCCCGTCGCGCTGGTAGTTTGCAACCCCGTACGGACATTGATTTACAGGTATCTGTTCGTAGTTTACTCCTAAGCGATAGCGCTGTGCATCGGGATAGGATAGCAAACGTCCCTGCAATACCTTATCTGGCGAATAACCTATCCCGTCAACGACATGGGCAGGTGCAAAAGCCGATTGTTCAACATCGCGAAAATAATTCTCAGGAATTTCATTCAGTTCCAAAATACCTACGTCAATTAATGGATACTCTTTGTGAAGCCACACTTTTGTGAGGTCAAACGGATTCCATCGAAATGTTTTTGCCTGTTCTTCGGTCATCACCTGAATTTTCATAGCCCACTTTGGAAAATCCTTTCTTGCAATGGCCTCAACCATATCCCTTTGTGCATGATCCAGATCGATGCTCTTCATGTCGTTTGCTTCCTTTTCCGTGAAGTTTTTGACTCCTTGCAGGGTTTTAAAATGGAATTTCACCCAAATTCGTTCATTTTTTTTGTTGATGAGGGAAAACGTATGGCTTCCGAAACCATCCATATTCCGATAGGAATAGGGCGTACCACGGTCACTCATGAGAATGATGACTTGATGCAAGGTTTCAGGGTTCAGACTGTAAAAGTCCCACATCATGGTAGGGCTTTTACAATTGGTCATAGGATCGCGTTTCTGTGTATGAATAAAGTGCGAAAATTTTTTAGGGTCCTTAATAAAAAATACGGGAGTATTGTTGCCTACCAAATCCCAGTTTCCGTCTTCGGTGTAAAATTTAAGAGCAAACCCTCGAGGATCCCTTTCACTGTCGGCGCCGCCTTTTTCACCCCCCACAATGGAAAACCGAGCGAAGACTTTTGTCTGTTTTCCCTTTTTTGAAAATATTTTTGCTTTGGTATATTGGGTAATGTCGTGCGTTACCGTGAACGTACCGAATGCTCCCGTCCCTTTTGCATGAACAACTCTTTCGGGTATTCGTTCCCGATTGAAATGTGCCATGTCTTCATGCAACAAATAGTCTTGCAACACGAGCGGGCCACGGTTACCGACGGACATCGTGTTTTCAAACTCGGAAATGGGTCTGCCACTTGCCGTCGTTAATTTTTTCGTTGTCATGCAGTTGGCGTTGTATCCAAGTCTCTGTCAAAAGAATATAATGCGTAGGTACTGGCATTCTCGCCACCTGCCATCTTCAGTTTATCGATGAGGCTTATGGCAAATGTTTCTTCTTCAATTTGTTCATTGACAAACCATTGCAAAAAGTTCCATGTTGACCAGTCTTCTTCATCAAAACTCATTTTTACCAATTTGTAAATGGACTTTGTATTGTCCACTTCGTGCTCAAATACTTTTTCAAAACAGGTATGAATGGTTGCCGGGTTTTCCGGTGGAGCCGGAATGGCACTAACTTGGGCGTCCCCACATCGTTTCAATATGTATTCCAGTATCTTCATCATGTGGTTGCGTTCCTCTTGTGAATGCTTGAACAGGAAATTGGCAATACCGCCAAATCCCTGACTGGAAGCCCATGAAGCATAGGATAAATAGATTTGAGAAGCTTGTGCTTCCTTAGTCATCTGTGTATTTAACGCCGCAGTGAGCGTTTTTGAAAGTCTATTCTTGTTCATGTTGATAAATTTTAGATGGATATTAACTCGTTATTTTGTGTTTTAACGAGTTCTAAAAGTAGAAATCCATTAAGTGATAAGTTTTACAAAACATTTGAATTAATTTACAATATTCACAGGTGTCTTTACTTTTCTTTGATGGTGCTCAATGCATCTAATTGATACATAGTTTGAGACTTATCGAAAAAAAAACAGTAAAAACAAGGCTTTTTTATCCTTTATTTTTACTGTTTTTTCTGAATCAATACTAATGGATTTTTCAGAATCCTCAATTTTTGACAGCCTTTTTGTTAGTGCATGATTTTGCAAGTTTGGGTGCCTAAGTCGGTCTTTACCCGAATCAGTAGCAGCTGATTTTTAAGTGGAACATCAAGCTGGCATTCAGCACTTTCAACTTGATTTTCCTGCCTAAGAAGCTGTCCAGTCATTGAATAGATGCGTATGGATTGAATCCGTTCTGGGGCCTGAATTGTCAAGCTTCCATTGTTTCCCCAAACCTGGATCTTTTTTTGTTCAGGAAGTTGAATACTGACTGGGACAGATGCATATTTCACTAGGGAAATGTCGGGCATTTGAACGTTGGCCAGACCACCGCCAATATAGAATCCCAGATGCGGCGGTTGGTTGTAGGCCGCATTTTGCCAAGCGATGGCCAGCCGGTAAACCGGATCGTGCATCGGAGTGAAAAGTCGATAGGCCGTAGGAGTAGTTGTCGTATATATCTGAATTTTGCTGGAATCGCCTGTCGTCCAGAGGACCACCTCTTCGCGCCAGTCCCCAAAAATATCGGCACACAGGTTCGGCGTTTTTTTGGTGCCATTGCAGGAAGACACACCACTGGTGCTTAGTAAATTGGAAGTGCCGTTTCCGTTCCATTTGGAGATAGTCGTACCATCCAGCAATTCATCCTGCAGGTCTCCATCCCAATAAACCCTGAAATTGGTGGATGGTTTGGATGTCGAGATCTGGACTCCTTTGCAGGAATAGGTGCCGTCGGATGCCCACATTTCAAAACCCGGATACCTGGAGTCGATATCACCGGCCATTCCTCGACCAACATCCGTACCTTTATAAACTCCCCACAGAATCTTACCGGTTTTGGCATCGTGAAGCTCATACCCATACGCTGAAGACGTTTCTTCATGAGCAACAAAGACTTCAAGGCCCGGATTATCCGGGTCCATATCCGAGACGTGCATGGCATCTCCATGTCCCAAGCCA
>Ga0209430_1001751_pt1 | contig 15233 bp, 15 predicted proteins | sample BarGraIncub1133A_FD_184504 | JGI IMG/M metagenome (GOLD analysis project Ga0209430, IMG submission 184504) | Arctic peat soil microbial communities from Barrow, Alaska - Barrow Graham LP Incubations 11-33A (SPAdes) (version 2) | ecosystem: Environmental > Terrestrial > Soil > Wetlands > Peat... | reverse complement strand
CTCGTTCGAGGTGACCCGAACGCTGACGAAGAGACGGTTCTGGCTCTCGACCCTGATCGTGCCCGTCGTCATGGGCATCGTGATCGGACTGATGGTGATGTCGAATACCACCACCAGCAGCCAGGTCGATGCACAGAAGAGTGCGAAGTTCACGTTCGCCTACAGCGATGCGTCTGGCTACGTCAACCCCGCAGTGGTCGCCGCCCTCGGCGGCAGCAAGGCGGCCGATCCGGCCCGGGCGATCGCGGATGTGAGATCCGGCAAGGCCGATGCGTTCTTCGCTTACCCGTCAGACCCGGTGAAGCAGTCGACCAAGGTGTACGGAGCCGACAAGGGGATCTTCGAGAACGACAAGTACGCCTCCGTCGCGAGCCAGATCCTGGTCTCCAGCGCCCAGGGCAAGATCGGCGACAAGACTCTCGCCACGCTCGCTCAGGGCAATCTCCCCGTCACCTCTACGACCTACAAGGCGGGTCAGGAGTCCGGCGGCATAGCGGAGGTCATTCCGCCGTTGCTCTTCCTGGTGATCTTCTACCTCCTCATTGTGATGCTGAGTAACCAGATGTTGACCAGCTTGCTGGAGGAGAAAGAGAACAGGGTCACGGAGATGATCCTGACCACCCTCGACCCGACGACCCTGGTCGTCGGCAAGGTGATCGCCCTGTTCATCGTCGGGACCGTGCAGATGCTGGTGTTCGCGCTGCCGGTGATCATCGGCTATGTGTTCTTCCGCACCGCGGTCACCCTGCCGAACTTCGACCTGTCCACACTGCTCCTCAACCCCGGCCCCATGATCGTCGGCGCGCTGCTTCTCGTCGGAGGTTTCGGCCTCTTCACGAGCACGTTGGTCGCGGTCGGTGCCGTCATGCCCACCGCCAAGGACGCCGGCCAGATCTTCGGGATCATGATGGCGCTGATCTTCGTCCCGTTCTACGCCATCAGCCTGGTGATCTCCGACCCGCACTCGCTCATCGTGCAACTCTTCACGTATTTCCCGTACTCGGCCCCGGTGACCGCGATGCTCCGCAACGGGTTCGGGTCCCTCGGTCCGTTGGAATCGACCATCGTCATCACCGAGCTGTTCGTTCTCGCTATCGTCGTGCTGCGCCTGGCCGTCCGGCTGTTCCGGTACGGGTCGATCGAGTACTCGAAGAAGGTCTCCATCCGGGCGGTGTTCGCCAGGCAGAAGTAGCGGCCCCGGCTGCGGCGCTTTGTCCGGCGGTAGGATGGGGGAGCCCTGAGTGCCCCTGCCGAGGAGACCGCAGTGACCAGCCCGCTCGCTTCGCCGCTTCCCGGGTACCGTGTCGCTGCCGTGCGCTGGCATCTCCACGCTTCGCCTCGGTCTTGTTACCTGGTCGCCGACGAGGCGATCGCGAGCCGGTGCATGCGAGAACTCGCACCGACAGATGAACCGACAAAGCGCCCACATCCGACACCTGAACCGACAACATCTCAGGAGTAGACGGGCGCGTTCGGACGAGAAACAGCAGGTAACGGCGCTGTCGTGCACTTTCGGTGCACCGGGCGCGGTTCTTTACACGGAGGAAGTCGGGGGTTCGAATCCCTCATCGCCCACCACTCGACCACCCGGCGCACATGCGGCCTACGTCGCCAGGTCGCCCTTCGGGTCCATGAGCTCGATACCGCTGCTGCGACCCCTGCCGGCAAAGATCTCGCGCCCCGTGGCGCGCTCCGTCAGTCGCACGTCCACCGTGCCGCGGAGCGACTCCTCAACCTCACCGACCATCTGGCCGAGCACCGGCGAGCGCAGGACGCCCGGAACCGCACCCGAGGCGCTCACCTCCAGCCGGAACCGGCGGTCCTCGAGGATGAACTCGGCTCCGCCTGCCAGGTGCGACAGCGCGACGAGTCGCGCTCCGGTATAGGTCGCGAACCGGTAGAGGCGCCCGTCGACCAGCAGGCCGACGATCGAGCCGACGAACGATGAGCCCATCCACGGGATCCGCGCGATGGAGGCGGTCAGCGACACTCCGGGTCGCCCGAAGTCGTTGCTCTGTACCCAGACCCACGCGCTCGGGAAGCTGCGGCCCCAGTCCTTCTCCGTGTAGCCGCGCCCGCCGTCGTAGGACAGGTGCTCGCCGTCCACTTCGAGCGTTCCGTCGACTGTGTGGTCGAGGGACAGCACGCCGTGATAGCACTCCATGAACGGCGCGAACCGGAACGGCCCCATGACGCCGGGAGACAGCGCGCGCACCGGCCACGGCTGTGGTTCTCCGAGTGAGAGTCGCCCGTGGACGGAGCCGGAATCGTGTTCGAGGTCCAGCAGTATCTCGCGATCGGTGAACCGGCAGGCGCCTACGCTGATCTCGAAATGGTCTTCCGCGGACGAGAAGGCCTCCCACGGCAGGTCGAACCAGTGAGCGCGACCGTCTCCGCGGATGAGCTGCACGAACGCGTGGCGGCGGCCATCTGGCTCGATGGCGATCCCGGGGATGATCGCGAGCGGCTCGGCCGCCGCGACGTCGACGACCTTGAAGTACCAACCCTCGAAGTAACCGCGCGCCGCCCGCCCGCCCTGGAAGCGCTCGGGGTGCCACAGCTTGGTGAGCGTGCTCATCGGGATCCTCATGATCGGTCGGCCGTCAGGGTGGAGTATGCGGGAGTGCCGCCGATCAGGCTGCGGGATCCAGCGGGGCGGCGGTCGCGGCGAGTGCGTCGAGCACGGCCCGGATAGCAGGGGCGCCACCCGACCCCTTCCGCACGGCTGCGTAGACGCGGCGCTCCATCTTCGGCTCGGTCAGGGGCGCGATCACCAGGTCGAGCCCGCGGAGGTCGGTCATCCGCGGCGCGATGCCCACGCCGAGCCCCGCCTCGACCGCGGAGCCGATCGCGCGGAAGTAGTTGCTCTCGAACACCACGCGCGGTTCGAATCCCGCGGCCTGGGCCACGCGCTCCACCGCCTGGCGACTCGACGCCGTCTCGCCGGCGATGCACCAGTTCTCGGCCAGAAGGTCGCGAAGGCGGACGGGGCCGCCGGCAAGTCGGTGCCCCCGAGGAAGCAACGCGACGACCGGCTCCGAGAACAGGTCGTGCCTGTCGATGCCGGGATCGGGGGGGATGGGCACGAAGTCCCACTCGCTCGACAGGGCGATGTCGAGCCGTCCGGCCTTGAGGGCCGGAATGCCTCGGGCCGGTTCGAAGTCGCTCGTGAGTACCTCGAGTTCGGGATGGTCGCGTCGCAGAGCCACGAGAGCGGGGAGGGCGACGCTCTGTGCGGCCGTCTGGAACACCGACAGACGGACCGTCCCGCTCACCGCGGCGGCCGTCGCCTGCGCATCGGCGACGGCCGCCTCGCACTCCGCGAGGATCGTCTCCGTGTGGGCGACCAGACGCCTGCCCGCGTCGGTGAGGCGGACCGATCGCGGAGTGCGCTTCAGCAGCGGAACGCCGATCTCGCGTTCGAGCACGACGAGCTGGTGGGAGACGGCCGGGGGCGTCAGGTAGAGCGCCTCGGCCGCCGCCGCGATCGTCCCGCGCAAGGAGACCTCGCGGAGGATGCGCAGGCGGGTCGTGTTCAGCACAGCAACCTCCTGGATCGGCGAGCAAAGAAATATACGATGCTAGCGAAAGAAAAGAGTAAATAGACTGTATCGCTTCTACTGCCGAAGATATACCCGAAGAAAGTACACGCATTCGTCTTCGGGAGCCTCACCAGTGTTGTTACTCGTCATGAGAGTCGTGCTCGCGCCGCTGCTGCTGGCGGCCTGCGCGTTCGCCGCATGGCGCTGGGGGGCCGCCATAGGTGGCCTCCTTCTCGGTCTCCCTCTCATCTCCGGGCCGGTCTCCGTGGTGCTCCTGGTCCAGTACGGGTCGCGATTCGCGGAGTCGGCCGCGCGGGCCACGCTCTTCGGCCTGCTCGCCACGGGGACGTTCTGCGTCTGCTACGCACTCTCGTCCCGCCGGTCACCCTGGTGGCTGTCGTTGGCGATCTCCTACACCGCCTACATCGCCGTCGCGTGGGGCATGTCCCTCGTGTCGTTGACCGTGGCCACGGCCGCCGGGCTCGTTCTCCTCGCGCTTGCGGTGTTCGGCGCGAGCCTCGGAGCTCCCGAACCATGCGGACCTTCACCGAAACCCGGGCTCGGGGCGCTGGCGCTGCGCATGATCATCGCCAGCGTGATCGTGGCGGGGGTCTCGGGGGGCGCCGGCCTGCTTGGAGCGGAGGTGAGCGGCCTTCTTGCGCCGCTCCCGGTGCTGCTCGCCTTCGGGGTCGCCTACGCCCATCAGCACCAAGGTCGTGACGCTGCGCGCGGTCTGCTCCGCGGCGCGCTTGCCGGGTCCGCTGGCGGCGTGGCGTTCTTCGCGACCATCGGGTTGCTTCTCGGTGCGGTCGTGCCCGGCGTCGCGTACTCCGCCGCACTGGCGGCTGCACTCCTGGGAGGGGCCGTGGCCATGCGTCTCCAGCAGGCCGCCCTCGCCGAGCGCGCCATCGAGCGGGCGGCTCGCCGCGCCAACCGCTCGCCGCGCATCCGGTTGCTGCGCATGCGCTCGCTGCACTCCCGGTTGCTGCGGCCGGCCTTCACGCTGCTCTTGCGCGGCTGATCCGCCGCCGCTTCGTGAGCGTGCGGTCCGGGGACACAATGCCCGGTTTGCCGATACAATCACGATGATCACTGACGCGTGGCGCACCCGTGCGCGCCGGTTCCCCGTTGTCGGCGGCTGAGACGAGAAGCGCGTGCGCTCGAGGCGGTTCCTAGTTCTGCTGACGTCGCTCTCGTTGGCAGCGACGATGATTGTGCCGCCCGGATCCGCCTCAGGCGGGACGCCGGTACCGGTACGGCCCGTTTCATCCGTCGTGTCGAGCAGGGTCGTCGTCGATCCGCTCGCCCCGGCTGTGGCGGGAGAGCTCGTCGTCGTCCTCGAAGACGGCGCGGCGGCCTCGACATCCGAACAGGCCCTCGAGGCGCGCGGCGCGACGGTCGAGCGTATGCCGGGAGACGAGGACACCCTGCTCGTCACTACACCCCGCGGCGTGAGCGATCCCGTCTTCGATGCCATCGCTTCTCAGGCCCCGGGGGTCGCCCGGGTACAGCCCAACTACATCTACCGTGCCACGTATGACCCGACGGGCGACAATCGATATCCCGAGCAGTGGGGACTGCCTGCGATCCATGCTCCCGCCGCTTGGGACATCTCGCTCGGGGCAAGCGCCATCCTTGTGGCCGTGCTCGACACGGGTGTCGACGCGTCCCACCCCGATCTCATCGGCCGGGTCGACACCGCGCTGGGCCGTGACTTCGTCAACGATGACAACGATGCGACCGACGACAACGGGCACGGCACCCACGTCGCGGGCATCATCGCCGCGACCGAAGGCAACGGCGGCACGGTAGGCGTCGCTCCGGGATGTCGCGTCCTCCCGGTGAAGGTGATGGCGGCCGACGGGACCGGGGACTCGTACGACATCGCGGCGGGCATCGAGTACGCCGCCGACGCCGGCGCCAGGGTCATCAACCTGTCACTTGCGGGGCCCTCGGACCAGCTCATGAGTGACGCCGTGTCCTACGCGCGTTCGAAGGGCTGCGTGGTCGTCGCCGCGGCCGGCAACGAGGGCTCTCCCGACGGAGCCGACTATCCCGCGCGGTACGAGGGCGTCGTCGGGGTGGGGGCGGTCGACCGGACGGGCGCGCGTTGGGTCTATACGAGGGGCGGGAGCAACTACGGGAGCGGCGTGGATATCGCGGCGCCGGGTGTCGACATCCTGTCGACCGTGCCCGGAGGCGGTTACGCGTCCGTGAGCGGCACTTCCATGGCCTCGCCGTTCGTGGCCGGGGTGGCGGCTCTCGTCTGGAGTGTGAACGCGACATGGTCGGCGACCCAGGTGGAGGAGAGGGTGCTCTCGACCGCCGAGGCCCTTCCTGCGTCGCAGCAGCTCGGGGCGGGTATCGTGCGCGCCGACGGCGCGGTCGGGGCGACGGTCCTCCATACGGACAACGACATCGCCTACGCCCCCGCGTTGCCGTCTCCCGTCCAGGGCCAGCTCGGGGTCGCCACCGATCAGGATGACGTGTACCGCATCCACGCCGAGGCCGGGCAGCAGATCGCCGTGTCGCTGAAGGGCTCTGCCTACACCGACTTCGCCCTGTACATGTACGCGCCGGGGTCGACCAGCGTGCACACGGATGCTCCGATGGCGCAGGCGGACGGTCCGACCTACCCGAGGGCCATCTCGGTGCGCGCCCCGATCTCGGGCGACTACTACCTGCAGGCGCACGCGCAGGCGGGCGAGGGCACGTATTCGCTGATCTGGTCGGTGAAGTCGAGCGCCATCGTCGTGAGGCCGGCTGCGCCTGCGAGGGTGACTCGTCGCCGCACGTTCACGCTCTACGGCTATGTGGCGCCGCGACACTCGAGCGGGTACTACCTTGTCACCCTCTTCTTCTACCGGTGGGAGAAGGGCCACTACGTCTATCACAAGAAGGTGACCGCGCGACGCTATTACTACTCGGCCGCCAAGTCGAAGTACCTGGCGAGGACGTCACTGGCGACGCCCGGGATATGGCGCGTCCGCGCGTTCCACTCGGATGGCGTGCACGCCCCCACGTACAGCGCCTACCGCTACATCGTGGTCAGGTAGAAAGCACCGGGACCGCCCGCCGGCGTGCTCGCTCCGGCGGCTGCGGGCGAAGGCGGAGAGGTCATCGACATCGTGGCGCTGCTGAAGCGCTCGCTGGACGAGGCGAAGCGCCGACAGGCGTGAAGGAAGAGGCGCGCATGCCGCTCGACGAGTATCGGAGCAAGCGTCACTTCACCGCGACGCCCGAGCCCGCGGGCGAGGGCGCAGCGCAGACGTCTCCGCCGGGCGGGCTCATCTTCGTAGTGCACAAGCACGCAGCGCGGGCGCTCCACTACGACCTGCGGCTGGAGATCGGCGGCGTCTATGCGTCGTGGGCCGTGCCCAAGGGCCCCTCGTTCGATACGACGGACAAGCGGCTCGCGGTCCACGTCGAGGACCATCCGCTCGAGTACGGCAGCTTCGAAGGCTCCATCCCCGCCGGCGAATACGGCGGCGGGACCGTCATGATATGGGACCGTGGTGGGTTCGCGCCGATCGGAGATCCGGCCGAAGGTGTCGCTCGCGGCCAGCTGAAGTTCGTGCTCACCGGCTCCAAGCTCAACGGGCAGTGGGTGCTCGTGCGCATGAAGCCGCGCCCCGGGGAGCGGCAGGAGGCGTGGCTGCTCATCAAGGAGCGTGACGACTTCGTCCGGTCGCACGACGAATACGACGTCCTCGCCGCCGAGCCCGACTCGGCCGCTTCAGGGCGTTCGATGGAGGAGATCGCAGCAGCCGGGGCCCCGGGCGCGGCCTAGGGCACGGCGCACGTCACTCCCACTCGATGCGCCCTTACAGCTCGCCACGCTAGCCGAAGTGACCCCTGTCGGTTCCTGCTCGAAGGCTCCGTGAGCGCACGGAGCGACGGCCGTGTGCGCCTACTCCACGCGGGCGCGGGGGAGCGGACGTCAGCGCCCGGTCGGTTGGGACGAACTCGCCGGTCTCGATCCGGCTGCGTTCGACATCCGCTCGGTCCCGCAAGGGTTGACGGCGCTCAAGGGCGACCCGTGGGACGGTTGCGAGCGGGCAAGGCGGAGGCTGGCTCCTGAGATGTTTGCGGCCGTCGGGATCGTCACGCCGTGAAGGAAGCGGCCTAGTACCAGCCGGTCTTCCTGATGTGCGCGAGGGCCCTGCGCGGAGTGCTGTAGCGCGATCTCACGTACCTGAGTGCCGCGCGGGTGTTCCAAGACGGATCCGACCACGGATGTCCCTTGACGGTCCCGGTCGAGAGCTGGAACAAGCCCCAGCAACGCCTGCTGTGGCTCGTGGGGTGATCGTGGCTCTCGTAGTCGGCGATCTTCTTCATCGCCGCCACGTCGAGGGCTCCGAAACCCGCTGCGGTGGTGTAACGCGTGATGATCTCGTGTATCGAGGGGGCTGCGTACGCGGTCTGCGCGGGTCCGGCGACGGCGAAGGCAGTGGCGGCGAGGGCGCAGGTGACCAGTAGGCGCGACACGCTGCGAGCGTCGATGAGAGAGTCGAACACTGAGCCTCCTGGGCTCGGGGGCAGGGCGACCGCGATATCCGCGGGGTCCTGACAACCGAGCGTCAGGGGCAGATGGCACTCGGATAGTATAGCGGAGACGCTCGGAAACCGCCGCAAGGGCGACACCGGGGGAGCGCGGTATGACGCGCGTGGGAGATGCGACGCACGGGGAAGGTGCGGACACATGGAGCGTATCGAGCCGGGCCCCGGTCAGGAGTCCGTGTGGGACTATCCGGTCCTGCCACGGATCGAGCCGTGTCTTCGCCATGTCATCGTGCGGTTCGGCGGCGTGACGATCGCAGAGTCGAAAGCGACGCTGAGGCTTCTCGAACGAGCTCATCCTCCGGTCTATTTCGTCCCGGCCCATCACGTCCGACTCGAACTGTTGACCCTCGGCGGGCAGCGCGCCGAATGCGACCATCTCGGTCTCGCGAGCTACTACGACCTGTCTCTGGACGGTAGGATGGCGCGCAGCGTCGCGCGCGTGTTCCCCGATCCCCTCGAAGGGTACGAGGCGCTGCGCGGTCATCTGGCGTTCTATCCGGGGCGCGTCGACGAGGTGTTCGTCGATGGAGAGCGCGTCGCGCCCCAGGAAGGCGGCTTCTACGGTGGCTGGATCACCGCGGAGGTTACCGGGCCGTTCAAGGGCGTTCCCGGTTCCTGGACCTGGTAGCGTTCCGGAGCACGATACGCAACGGCACGGCCCACGGCCGTGCTCCAGACGAGAGACGGAGCACGGCGATGCCTGAATGCGCTTGGCACCCGGGTGTTGAGACCAACGTCTCGTGCCGGGACTGCGGACGGTACATGTGTCCGAAGGACATGGTCGAGTCCCCCGTCGGTTACAAGTGTAAGGAGTGTGGCCGCGCCAAGATCACCAAGGGCGGTATCAAGCCCCGGCAGCTGGCTCTCTCCATCGCGTTCGGTCTCGTGGCCGCGGTAATCGCAGCTCCTGTGGCGCGCTTTATCCCCTTCATGTTCCTCGGCCCCATCCTGTTCGGGGGCGTCGTGGGAGAAGCGGCGCGGCGCGGCGGCGGGGGTCATCGGACCTGGCCGTTCGCGACCGTCGCGGGGCTGTGCGCGCTTGTAGGTTCGTTCGTGTCGGCGCTGTTCGGGATGCCGGACCTGATGCTGGCCGTTGTCGGTCCGGTCGTCGCGGCGGTGTACGTCACCTCTGCGCGCTGGTTCGGTTAGGCGCGCCGGTCGGTCCGGATGCCCGCGTTCTCACCGTCAGTGGTGGAGTACCGGGGTGTGGAAGCGCCCATCGTGTGTGTGATCGCCGGCGTGGAACCTGCGCCAGATCCGCATGAAGATGTCGCCGGCTTCGGAGATGCCGGCGATGCCGCCCACCACGATCGCACCCACGATGTACAGGATGCCTAGAAGCAGGACCGCCGCGATCGGAACGAGGATCAGGACCGAAAGGAACTGAGCCATCATGCTCGCCCCCAAAAAGGCCTCGAGGGCGCGGCGTGTCGGGCGCGTCGCACCCGCATCTTTTTACCCACATCGGTACTCGCGGTCACGATCCGGCCGACGAGCGGCGGGTCGCTCGGATCCTTTGCGGGATGCTGAGGGTTCTAGAGGTAGTGGCGCATGATGACGCGTCCACGGCGGCGAAGGCGCGTGAGCTGACGCCCGACGCGAGCCGCGCCCGTCCAGGCCACACGGCGCCGCGCCTGTCTCTCGGCGAGCAGGCCCTCGTAGAGGTCGACGAGACGCTGCGCCATCCGGTCGATGCACAGGTCCTGGGCGCGCTTCAGCGACTCCGCGCCCATGGCCTCGGCCAGGGCCGGGTCGGCCAACAAGCGGTCGGCCGCGGCGGCGAGTGCGTCGGGCCGCTCGGCGGTCAGGAACCCGTTGACGCCGTCGATGACAGCGTCGCCCACGGCCAGGTCCTCGACGGCGACGACCGGGAGGCCGGAGGCCATCGCCTCGGCGATCACCAGGCCCTGAGTCTCGGAGGTCGAGGCGAAGAAGAGCGCGTCCGAGATGGAGTAGGCGCAGGCGACTTCCTCGCGCTGCAGGTACCCGGTGAAGGTGACGCGGTCCGTGATGCCGAGGGCGGCGATCCTGCGCTCGAGTCCGCTGCGGTGCGGTCCGTCCCCGACGACGAGCAGGCGGACTCCCGGCGTCTTGATGAGCGCGAAGGCGTCGACGAGCAGGTCGAGGTTCTTCTCGACACCGATCCGGCCGACGAAGGTCAGGAGGCGGTCGGTGGCCGGGATGGCGAACCTACGCTTCAAAGCATCTGCGGCTTCGGGATCCCACTGCGCGAAGCGCCCGGCGTCCACTCCCGTCGGCAGCACCTCCACGCGCGATGTGGTGCCCCAGTCGGCCAGCGCCCTGTCGATCTTCGTCGACGGGGCGAGGACGAGGTCGCACTGGTCGCAGAACTCGCGTGAGAGGCGCTCGGCCATCGCGCGAGTGAAACGGGTCTCCCACACGTAGTGGACGTACTCGGGGTACAGCGTGTGGTAGGTGTGCACGTACGGGAGGCGGAACCGTTTCGCGACCGCCAGGCCGAAGAGCCCGATCGCGAAGGGGTCGTGGCTGTGGATGATGTCGAGGTTCGCACGGCGGGCGAGGCGGTATGCCTGCTGCGAGTAGATCGATGCGAGACGCATCTCCGGCTGGAACGCGAAGGGGACCGAGGGGATGCGCGCCACGCGCGGCCCGTCGCCGGGCTGGCGGGGGGTCGGGGCGAAGATGTAGACCTCGTGTCCCAGGCGTTCGAGCGCGTCGGCGAACAGCCGTATGGAAGACACGACGCCGTTGATCTGGGGGGTGTAGGTGTCCGTGAAGAATCCGATGCGCATTCGTCGATGGTAGCGCATGTGCGCGATACCGCGCGCGTCCCCACTGTGCCCGAGCCACGCAAAGGGGGATGATGGAAGTGTCGCCGATGAGAGGGGCCGCCTCGTGAAACTGTCCTCGGTCGTGGTCTTCTTCGTGACCTACGCCGCATTCCTGGTGTCCGGGTTCCTGTTCCGGATCGACCTCGTCTACTACAACGCGTTGGTGAAGCCGTCGTGGACGCCGCCGGGATCGGTGATCGGGATCGTATGGGCGGTGCTGTTCGCCTGTATCTCGCTGGCGGTCGCCCTGCTCGACGCGAAGATCGGGATCGCGAACATGGGCACATGGCTGTGGGTGATGCTCCTGGCGAACTGGTTCTTCAACCAGGCGTACTCGTATCTTCAGTTCGTGCGGAAGGATTGGTTGTTCGCCGCGTTCGATAGCGGCCTGATCGCGCTCACGGCGGTCGCGTTCATCGTGCTTGCATGGAGGGTCAGCCGTGCTTCGGGCTGGCTGTTCGTGCCGTATGCGTTATGGGCGAGTTTCGCGACCTACCTGACCGCGGTTGTCTGGGGGTTGAACCGCTAGGGAGACTCCGCCGCCGGACACGACGTCCGGTCTCTCTACACCAGTTTCTCCAGCATCATGACGTCGAGGGAGCGCCCGAACTTCACGCCCACCTCGCGCAGGACCCCCACCTCGAAGAAGCCGAGCTTCCGGGACATCGCGAGCGAGGCGGTGTTCTCGGTGCAGATGCGCGCCAGCACGGCGTGGACGCCGCCCGCGCGCCCCGCTTCGAGCAGGGCCGCGCTCAGGGCGGTCCCGAGCCCGTGGCCCGTCTCGCGTTCATCGATGTAGGCGGATGCCTCAACGGTCGCTGTGTACGCGCACCGGCTCGAATAGCGCGACAGCGATGCCCAGCCGATGACCTGCGCGTCGCGTACCGCTACGAGCACGGGGTGCTGCGGGGCGGTGTGCTCGTCGAGCCACGCTTCGCGCGCCTCGACGGACTCGGGCTCGGTGTCGAACGTGGCCGTCGAGCGAGCGACGGCCTGGTTGTAGATCTCCGCCATCGCTGGCGCGTCTTCGCGGGCGGCCGGACGGATGTGGATGTCGTTCACTTAGGCCTCCGAGGGCGGGAGCGGTCTTCTCCCGATGGTATCCTTCAATCCGCCGAACAGTCACGCGCTGCCCTTCCCGGAACGGAGAATCACCGGTGACAGAGAACCCTGAGCCCGCCTCCTCTCCGGACGAGGCGTTTCCCGTCGCAGTCACCGGCTCTTTGCCGGAGCCCCTCGCGGCGCCGAGGAGGGCATCTCGTCGTGGGAGGCTCTACGTCGTGGCCATCATGGCACTCGCGCTGCTCGCGGTCGGTGGTGTGCGTGCGAACGCGGTCTGGGGACGTCACGCGATGGTCGAGACCGGGATCAAGGCTGCGATCGCGCTCGTCGGCGGGAACGCCCGGGCCCTGGCGGCCGTCTCGAATTCCGCCGTCGGGTCGGATCTGACCTCGGCGACCGCGGCGGCCATGCGGGCAAAGGGCGTCCAGGGCGATTACTCGGCTCCCTCATGGGCAGGCGACGCGGCCAAGGTGACCGTGACGACCGAGATGGGCGTCGGGGAGATCCTCGTGGGCCCCGCGGCCGATTCCACCGATGTCGTCGTCTTCCGCACGACCGGCGCCATCGGCCTCGCGGCCGCCGCGCTGCGCATGCAGCGCACCTGGACCGGATGGGTGGTCTCCGGACTGGCAGTTGCTCCGATGCCCTCGGCCGCTTCCGCGACCGTGACCCCCACGCCCTAGCGTCCTTGGTGTCGCAGCCGCCTGACAAAGCCATGGGAAGCGAACGTCAGCAGGAGAGGATGGGAACCGTGCCGATCGCCGGGTACTGCCACGAGTGCGGTGCGTGGATCCATGTCACGACGGATTGGTCGTGTCCCAAGGGCCATGCGGCCGCGGTGGTGAACGGGTGGTACGACACGGAGTCAGGCGCACAGGTGGCGCCGCCGCCGTCGACCGGCCCCATCACCGAGAGGCGTGTGAGCCGCGAGGCGACCCGGCCGGTGAGCGCTTCGGGAACGCGGACGGGATTCCTGATCGACCTGATGGCCGTCTTCGCCCACAGTCGCGCCTACACCGCAGGGTGGGGCAGCGATACCGATCTGGCGATAGCGAGCAACCCGGTCGACGGGATGTGGGGGACGGGCAGCACGCGCGCGGAGTACGCGGCGGCCCTCAAGGTCGCGGAGGTCGATCGCGTCGTGCACTTCTGGGAGATGCTCAAGGAGCACACGGGCGGGGTCTTGATGGAGTCGGTCGGGACGGAGACCTACGCACCCGTGGAGACAGGGGATCCCGGCGCTGCCAAGAAGACCGCGGCGGGTTCGGGGTCCACCTCTTGGGAGTGGGGCTACGGAACCACACGCAAGGTGGTCGAAGAGGTCGCGGCACGCCACGGCTTCACGCTGCGTCCGGTCCTCACGAGGGACGCCGCCGTCTGGTGATCCGCGCTGTTCGGGTCCTTCGGTGCACCGGTCCAATCGGGTCGAAAGCGATCAGTGTAGGCGTCTGGCAACGGTCTCGGAGCGGCCCACTCAGACTGCGGACCGGGTTTGTTGTGCGCGCTTGTGGACAAAGGCGCCGAGTGCCGATAGAATCCCCTTCGCTGTCCGCGTTCACGTGGGCACCCGTTATACGGGGGTGTAGCTCAGCCGGTTAGAGCGCTGGCCTGTCAAGCCAGAGGTCGCGGGTTCGAGCCCCGTCACTCCCGCCATAGGAACTGCAAGAGCCGCCCGGTCGGGCGGCTCTTTTGCGTGCATGGGGCCTTCCGCCGAGCGGGGTGGTTCGCCGCCATATCAGAAGGCGGCCGCCACGGGAGGGACCGGTTCGGCTACGATGATCGCGGGTGCGGCGCTTCGGCGCCGTGACCCACGGTCTCGATCTCGCAGACCTGTCCCACTATCGTTCCTTCCGAGAGGACTGACGATGAGGATCCCGCGCTGGACAGCGGTGTGTCTCGCACTGGTGGCAGTGGGCGCGCTGGTCGTGGTGACCGGCATGGCGTTCTCGCCGGCGGGTTCGGCTCCGGCGCAGTCTCGGCCGATCGCGATCGCGCAGGAGATCACGCCGGCACCCGCCTCCGACCCGACTCCGACGTCACCGGCGGGGGAGGCCACGGCTCCGGTGCTTCCGACGATCACGGTGGCTGCCGTCGGCGACATCATGTTCGACAGCGCCCCCAAGCGTCTCATCAAGGCGAAGGGCGGCAATGCGCCCTTCTCGGCGCTCGTTTCGCAGTTGCGCGGTGCGGACGTCACCCTGGGGAACCTGGAATGCCCCCTGTCTGTGCGTGGTCACGCCGTAGCGGGCAAGACGTTCACCTTCCAAGGCGACCCGCGCGGCGCGAAGGGGCTCCAGTGGGCGGGGTTCGACCTCGTCTCGCTTGCGAACAACCACGCGTGTGATTACGGAGTGAGTGCGCTGCGTGACACGTTCCAGATCCTCGGCAGGGCCGGTCTCGCATGGGCGGGGGCGGGCGTCGACCGCGCGGCGGCATGGAAGCCCGCGATCATCGAACGCGGCGGCGCGCGGATCGCGTTCCTGGCGTTCTCCGAGATCGGGCCAGGGAACTTCGTGGCCACGGGCAGCAAGCCCGGTACGGCCTTCACATCGAACATCTCCGCCGTCACCAAGGCGATCAAGGCGGCCCACGCGAAGGCTGACTACGTCATCGTGTCATTCCACTGGGGGGTCGAACGCTCGTACTCTCCGACTGCGCGGCAGGTGAACGACGGCCGCGCGGCGATCCGTGCCGGTGCGGACATGGTGCTGTCGCACCACCCGCACGTGCTGCAGGGCGTCGAGTTCTACCGGCGGGGGATCATCGCCTACTCGCTCGGCAACTTCGTGTTCTCGCCTGGGACGAACGCAGGCCGTGACTCGATGATCCTCCACGCATCGCTTACGCCGGCCGGCGTGACGAGCGTCAGCGCCGAACCCGTCTACATCGGCTCCAACGGCCGCCCGACGCCGCAGAAGGGCGCATCCGCCCGCCGTATCCTCGGCATCGTAAAGCGCACAAGCAATGGCCGCGGAACCCACGTGAGTATCAGCGGCACGCTCGCCCTGCTGACGCCGTGACGACGGTATTCATCGACGCCGACGCCTGCCCCGTGACGCGCGAGGCGATAGCCGTCGCGCGTGCGCACGGCGTACCCGTGATGCTCGTCGCTGACTCGACGCAGAATCTGGCGAAGCACGTGCGCCCCGGCATCGAGGCTGTGCAGGTGACGACGGGACGGGACTCCGCCGACTTCGCGATCGTCGAGCGCCTCAGCCCCGGCGACATCGTGGTGACCCAGGACATCGGCGTT
>Ga0209430_1001748_pt1 | contig 15255 bp, 6 predicted proteins | sample BarGraIncub1133A_FD_184504 | JGI IMG/M metagenome (GOLD analysis project Ga0209430, IMG submission 184504) | Arctic peat soil microbial communities from Barrow, Alaska - Barrow Graham LP Incubations 11-33A (SPAdes) (version 2) | ecosystem: Environmental > Terrestrial > Soil > Wetlands > Peat... | reverse complement strand
CAAATTGCCATGCCGGTTCGCCGGGATAGTTCTTCTCGATGGATTCCCATGTTGGTTCGAATGGTCCGGCAGCGATAGGAATATCCAGTTTCATTTCCGGAAACGTTTTCCAATCGCCCATGGTGACACTATCTTCTGGCAATTTGGCCGGAACTGACGGGAACGGTGGAAGCAGAAAGGGTTCAGGAGTCGAATTCGACTTCACGGACTTATTTTGTGCGCATAAACCTGAGAATGTTATCGCAATAAGAAAGATTACTTCAAAAATTCTTTTCATTGACTATTTTTTATTTGGTTCTTAGTATCCTAACAGAATATACCTTACCGGCTGTATTTCCTGATAACGCATGAAATTTGACGCGTATAATCTCTTTACCGTTTAGCATTTCATCGGGGATAAGATACTCAATATTTTGAAACTTATTTTGGTTCCATTTGTTAGAAATCGTTTCAGTAACCAGTTTCTGATCGTCAATATAAATATCGAACGATCTATTTCCATTCTCAGCACCCCAATAACGAACCAATAAACTCAAACCAGTTTCTTTGTTGGTGCCTAATTTATAGCTAAAGAAACCTCCGTCACGGGCTTCGCGCCAAAATTCATTCATAGTGTTGCCAGTTGAAGAATTTTGTCTTTCTATGGCATGGTCCACTTCCGGTTGTTGTTCGCCGGGTGCAACAAAATCGATTGTTCGTTTCTGAAGATCCATCTTTTCTTTTTCAATACTCGAAATCGAATCCATGTACGAACGATAACCTGAATTGGTAAGAGTCATCCAGTACATCATATACCTTGAATCGTGGATTTGATTAAATGGTTCTAACGTAATCTGATCAATTGGATTCATCATTTTGACGTTCAACGTGAAATTCAAGGGTTTGTCTTTAATCGGTACCAACTTGTCTGCAATCTTTTGAATATCGTCTTCTATTAAAATCGGAGCTTTGTCAATCGGGAGTTTCTCCCCACCAGGATATTGCCCGAAACGGCTGTCATTAGCAATCAGTCCTCTCAAGTCTTCGGTTCCGGTTTTAGCACCGAGCAAAATAGGTCCATGCATGAAGGCAATGTATTGAGATACATTTGGCAAATATTCAATGGTATTATGCATAGGAAGTTTGATTTCCACTACATCTCCTTTTTTCCACCTTCTGTCAATGCATACGTATGAGGACGGTTTCGCTGTATACGTGATGTTTCTGCCATTTACTGTAATTCTTAAAGCCCCATCACTCACCCAAGCGGGGTAGCGAACCATTAATTTGAATGTGGCACGGCCTTCGGTTACGGTAAATTCAGTTTGTTCCTCAAGGGGAAGCGTTGTTTCCTGTTTGAATTTTATTTTCTTTTCTTTCCAATTGAGTTCTGAGGCTATAAAAAGGTTTACAAATAAGGAGTCATTTGAATGAGTGTAGATAAATTGATTGTACTTCCCATGATTTTCCATGCCCGTTCCGACACAGCACCACATTGCTTCATTGGGAGCAGAATAGATTCTGTAGTGACGTGGGCGAGCCGAGGTGAAGTATACATATCCTCCATGTTCAGGATGCTGACTTGAAAGGATGTGGTTGTAAATAGTCCTTTCATAGTAATCGGCGTATTTCGCTTCAGGATGTACTCTAAATAGATCTTCGGTTAATTTCAACATGTTGTTTGAATTACATGTTTCAGGTCCATCTACATCGCTAACATAGTCGATACAGGAAGCAGGGGTGGGGAAATGTTCCCTTCTACTGTTTCCGCCTATTGCCAAGGAACGGTTTGTTGTAACGGTTTCCCAGAAAAAGCTGCCCGCTTTTTCGTATATCTGATCGTGACTGAGTTCTGCAATTCTTTCAAAGCCAACGACTTTTGGTATTTGAGTATTTGCATGCTTGTTATCCAGGTTGTCTATCCCTTGCGACATAGGATCAAGAATCATGCGGTGAGCGAACCGTTTTGCTGCAGTAAGGTATTTTTGATCGCCTGTCATCTGAAACGCATCGGCGAACATTTCATCCATACTCCCATGTTCCATGTTTAGCATGGATTGCATTTGCTCATCAGTAAGGGCAGAAGTGATTGAAATGCCCCAATCGCAGAATTCTAAAAACAAGCCTTTTGCATTTTCATAACCACAATAGACCCACGCATCTCTAAGTCCCGCATACATCTTATGTAAGTTGTAGAAGGGTGCCCATGAAGCATTATAAATACTAAAATCTCCTTTCTTGAATGCAGGCCATAATTTCGTGCTATTTGGAAATCCTCCCACATAATTGACACCCCATGCCGGATTGTTTATGGCGTTGGCTTCTTGGCAAATTTTAAGTTCGGAAAGCATATACTCCATCCTTTTTTTGCATTCAACATTCCCCGTCGATGCATAATTTAAAGCCATTGCTGTTAAATAATGACCTGCAATGTGCCCATCGAGGCCATCCCAGTTGGGATAGCTTTTGGCTTTTAGGGGCAATCCGGCTTCTTTTCGGTAAGGAGCCAACATCCGGTCAACATCATACTTAAGAAGAACCTGAATGTTTAGATCGCGTGCATTTTTAAATGGCCCATCAAGCAACTGAACATCGCCTAAAGGAAATTCATTTGGATACAGCTTGTTTTGCGCTTTCAGGTTTATATTACCTAAAAGAATGCAGCTTATTGCAAAAAGGGATAAAAAATATTTCTTCATAATGCCCGTATTAAACTAAATTCATTTTAGCACAATGGTCAGGGTATCAACAAATTAATTGTGATACCCTGACACTATATGTTTTTAAGATATAAACTGTAAGACTTTTCTTTAATAAGTGGACTTATAGTTTAACAACAACTTTTTTTCCATTATAAGTCACGACTTTATCATTCTTACCAGCATCAACGTTTACGATATTGAATGTACGAGTTGTAAGCATACCGGTAAATGAGCCTTTTCGATCATTGATAGTCAACACTTTCTTTGCATCATTCCATGTAAAAGTAATGGTTGAGTATGCTCCTTTTTCGTAGTTGTAATTGTCGTTTTCGTCTTCGTATAAGATGAATTCGCCATTGGCTCCAGGATAAATGCGAATTTCAAGGTTGTCCCATTTCTTTTCGGTGGCATACTGTACTTGTGGTCCAAACGGAATGATACTTCCTGACTTAATATACAAAGGAATCTCATCAATCTTTGTTTCTTTTGCTAATTCCTGACCGCCATTAATTTTCCCATTGGTCCAGAAGTCATACCAAACTGTTCCTGCGGGTAAATATACTTTCGTGGATTTCGACTGTGTGAAGTTCACGGTTTGGTTCTTACTATCAGTTGAAGCATCCTTTTTGTTCCAACCAGTTTCTTCATTTGATCGTACAATTGCTTCCGGGGTGTATTGTGCATTAACAACCGGAGCAACCAATATTGATTTGCCAAACAGATACTCGTTGCTCATGTCTCTAACCTTCTTATCGTTAAAGTCCATCACCAAAGCGCGCATAATTGTAGCTTGGCTATTTGTAACCGCCCAAGCAGTAGAATAAATATACGGCAACAGGGAATAACGCAAATTAATGGTCTTTGCAATTGCATCGTAAATTGGCTCTCCCTTTTTTCCAAAGTTATAGATCTCTCTGGGGATATCCGTACCGTGCGAACGCATCATTGGAGTAAATGCTCCGAATTGAAGCCAACGAACATACAATTCCTGAAAGGATGGATTCTTGGCTCCAGACCCATCATTCCAGTTTCTGTTATAAGCACCAGCGAAAAAGCCACCGATGTCAGTGTTCCAGTAGGGGATAGCACTCATTGAAAAGTTAAGACCTGCTGGTATCTGATTGCGCAATGTTTGCCATGATGAATTCACATCGCCCGACCATGTATTGGCTCCATAACGTTGCTGACCTGCAAATGCAGAGCGGGTAAGGATAAATACACGTTTATCGGAACTTGCCGCACGTTGGTGTTCGGCAACGCCGCCTACCGTCATCAAAGGGAAAGCATTGCGAACCTTACGGAATGAACCAAGGTAAGTCTTAATATCGAAATCGGTCGGTTTGAAATCCAAGTGGTCTGGTTCCGATGAATCCATCCACCATCCATCAATTCCCACTGAGAACAGTCCTTTGTTCAGATACTTCCAGTAAATAGCGCGAGCTTCGGGATTATACGGATCGTAAGGTTGTACACCGGATGGATATTCGCGGTTGGGCGGCCAGGTTTCCAAGCCCGATTGTGGCCATGTTCCGAAGTTCAGAAGCATACCCTTCGGTTGCATTTCGCGAAATTGCTTGGTTTGTGGACCAAAAGAATTCCAGATGGAAATGATCACATGTGCATTCATGTTGTGAATGTCATCCACCATTTTTTTTGGGTTCGGAAATTCGGAGTTCAGAAATTCCATGGCATTCCACAGGTAATTGTTTCCCCAGTATTGCCAATCCTGAATGATGCCGTCGAGCGGTACACCCAGGTCACGGTAGTTCTTAACGACACCTACCAGCTCGTTCTGGCTCTTGTAGCGTTCTTTACTTTGCCAATAGCCGAACGTCCACAACGGAATCATCGGAGCTTGTCCGGTCAGGTCACGCATGCCGGCAATGGAGCCATCGATGGTTCCACCGACCATCACGTAATAGTCAATGCAATCGCCAACATCCGATCTGAAAGTTGTACTTTCGGGCTTGTCTTCAAAAACAGTAGGGGAATAATTGTCCCAAAATAATCCGTAACCCTTAGTTGAAACAAAGAAAGGAACATAGTCGTCGGTGTTACCCTGTACCATATTGATTCGTGTGTTACGTTGAGACATTTTACCGCGCTGCTGTTGACCTAAACCATAAATGTCCTCGTCTTTGTCGAGTACATATGATTGACTAATTGTGTAGGTTTTTGACCCTGCATCGTTAAAATCAGTAAACGTAGCACCTGATTCTTTTTCACTGATAAGTTGTTCACCGGCAGGAGTAGAAAAGGCGATTTTACCCGACTTCACGTTGACATCAACTTTCAATTTATCGCTTTTCAACGACACGACATCTCCTTGCTGATTTAGGACAAGTTTTGTGACTTGAGGTTTTTTAGTAACCGATAAACTTTCTTTTGTAAACGTTTTTCCTTCAGGTGATTTCAACACCCTTACTGTGGATGGTCCATAAAATTGGATTTCGACATCCATAGAATTGATTTTGGTTTTTACACCCAAATCGGTTTTCTGATATGATTGTGCCTGACTAATCAGGGCAAAAATCATAAGGAATGATAGCATTAAATTAATTTTCTTCATAGACTTTTTTTTGATAGATTATTTTATTTTGCAGGACTTAAACGATAAAGACGTGCGCCGTGACACGAAATCACAGGTGCGAATTCGCCTTTGAAATTACCAAGATCTTTGTGCAACCAAAGGTCACGTACCTTTACTGACTTCGAGAAACCCAATTCGCTCAGATTGACAGGTATTTTAACAGGTCCGTTTTGAATATAGGACGATTGATCAAACACCATTGCGCGCACGGTTGCTCCTCCTTCTTGTGCGGTTCCTCCATCATCGAGGCCGGCAAATGTTTTGAAGCGTATGTAACCTTGTGGAAGGTCGTATGAAATGATGGATGGGGCATGCGTTCCGATACCATATGGAATAGACTTGCCATCTACCATCATTGGTTTGCCACCGATTGCTGAAGCGGTTGTAGGTGTAAGCCAACCTGAGCTTGCATTTTTCCACTTTAAATCGGTCAATTTCAATTCACCATTCACTCCAATAAGACGAGGTTCGCACCAGTCAAAATGATCTGCCTTGAAGTCATCACCGCCAATGTCGGCTACCAAAAAGAGTTTTTGGGTACCGGTAATATCCAGATCTATTTCTACACCGTGTCCTGGAGTTTGACGGGTAATCAGTTCGCTTGTAAAAACCGCCTTATGTGTATCGATGGATTGTTCATCCCGCGTGTTGAACAATGCCAGGTATTTATCCTTGCTGCCTGGGACATCAGCAATCCAAGCAATCAAACCGTCTTCGGTACGAAAGAGCTGACGATTGTTTGTACTGTGTTGATTTACAGCGAGAACTTCGTCGTTCGTGAGCAACGAGAGCGTAAGTGAGTCTGTCTTTGTCATGTCGCCACCGTGCATGAGGGGTGAGCGGGCAATGCTCCAGAGCGACATGAGGGTATATTGTTCATCGGTGGTAAAATATGTTTTTCTACCCAATTGCAATACACCGAGTGGCAGCATGTCGGCATCCGGCCATGCCCCTGTTATACGGTATGGCGTCCAGTCATGAAGACGTTTGAACTGGTCGAACAAGGATTTCCAGTTGTCCCAAAAATCGTCACTGATTCGCCACATGTTCGCATTCTGATTTACGCTTGGACCAGCAGACAGAGGTGTTTCGCCCGGGGAGGTACTGAAAACGATTTTTCGACCTGTTTTGGCGATAGCTTTTCGGATCGCTTCTACTTCGGGTTGATCATACGGACGGCTTAGGTCATCGACTTTGATGAAATCCACTCCCCACGAAGCGACAAGTTCCATAAGTGAGTTGTAATATTCTTGAGAACCTGGTTTGGTCATATCCACCCCGTACATATCCGGATTCCAACCGCAGGTGCTTTTTAAATCTGCAATATCGGCAGCACGAGCATTCGTCCCTTTTATCGGCGTGTTCTGTTTCACTGCTTGACGAGGAATGCCACGCATCATGTGAATACCGAACTTAAGACCTTTGGAGTGCACATAATCTGCAAGCGTTTTAAAACCAATTCCATTTACGGCTGAAGGAAATTTTTTGGGTGCGGGAAGCAGCCGGCTGAACTCATCCATCGTCAGTACGGCATCCTTTGCATAGTCATACCCTTTGGAATTCTGTTCATACCATTGGATATCTACCACAAGGTATTCCCAACCATGTTTCTTGAGATTTGCGGCCATGTAATCTGCCTGTTCTTTTGCTTGGCTTTCGGTTATTTGTGTGCCGAAGCAATCCCAGCTATTCCAACCCATAGGTGGAGTCGTTGCCCATGCATGAAAGTCTTTATTTGTTTTTGCTAAAACATTGGTAACAAGGAATATAGCGCATACGATTAGAAGCAGTAGTTGTCTTTTCAGTTTCATTTTTTTTGTTTTTTGTTGAGAATTTCTACCATTTTAAAAAATTTAACATTTAAGTTTCGCAAGTAAGATGCCCAACTGAATGTTGACAAGTTCATTGGTGATCCGAGATTTGTCCAGTTTGCCATGTCGGTTGATGAAAAGCCTCTCCATCCTTTCATGTTAAACCAACCTGAGCAGTCCTCATCATGTCCAGTATACATGTAGACTGTACTTTAATCTTATTCTTTTTCATACGAACATAATTTTAGTAATAGGTCCTATGGAACTCGCATGCTTAATGTTCATAAACTTGGACGTTTTATGCAACATGCTCGTTTCATTTGGTTATAATTCAATTAAAAGCTTAGAGTTAGCAGCGTATTTTTCGCTGCTAACTCTTAAAACGTACATTCCAGCGTCAAGATTAAGCTTCAAAGTTGAACGTTTGGATGCTTCATTTTTATCCTCAAAAACCATCCTTCCATTCATGCTGAATATTTCAACCCTATTAAATTGAAATCCGGAATAAATAGATAGCATGTCTTTTGCCGGATTGGGATAAATGGAAACCTTCTCCTGTTTCTCCATTCTCAACGAAGTAGTTGTTGAGTCAGATTTCTTGCTGAAATTGATCCATTTAAGTTGAAAAAGAGTATTAGTTCCTGAACCGACAAATTTAAGATATACGTCGTGATTACCTGAAACGGATGTAACTGGTGCTTTAAACGTTTTATATATGCTCAAACTTTTAGTATTGCCGATAGCACATTCTGCAACTTTAATGCCAGAATCAATTGAATCGAGCCAAACCTGAATAGTGCTTCCCGTTGTGACACTCGAAGCTGTAAATTCAACTGAATCGGGAGCCATTTTATAATCGCTGTTTCCGAATTCCACTCCGGCATACAAGGCCCAATCGTTGTTGTGGATATTGTTGAGTACACTGAGGCCTGAGCCAACCGAAACTTTGCCTGTACCAAACTGGTTTGCCGGGCACTCGGCTAAAATAGGTGTGTAAGCATCTCTATAAATGTAAAGATCAAACCAAGCATTGTTCGCTCCTTGTACATAAAGCCCTTGACGGGTTCCGGCCCATGACCAGAAATCGGAATAAGAATCAATTACTGATATATCAACGGCTTGACCTACTTGACTCCAATCGGTTCCGTTACTGCTGAAATATCCGCTTATTTTGTGGTTGACCCTGACAATCTTCAGCCACAAAGTATCACCCACTGTATTGTTCGCCTCCTGTTTCGTGGTGTCAAAACTAAAATTGATCACTTTCTTGCCATCTGCTTTGATTGAACTGTATAGTTTTACAAACATGGCTTCATCGCCCCGAATGATTCGAAGCCCAGCCTCATCGGTGGCTGATTTTGCATTGAAATCGAGACGTGTGACAAGCGAATAATTGTGCTCTCCATCATTCTTTATCACGGTATTGGCTTTGGTGGTACTTTTTGGCGACAACCTTAACCATCCGGGCCTGGCTGAAAGAGAAAAAAGTGACGTTGGAGTATATCCCAGAAAAGACCATTCTGGATTTATTTTGGACGAAGTAAAGAAATCGGATTTGGGAACCATCCAAGGAATTCCGCTACTTGGTAGATTAGGCGCAACGAACGATTTGTTAATAGGATAATCGGCCAGAGGTATACCATTTGCATTGTACCTAACCTGATTCAACAATCCCTGCCTACCCTGGCCTTTCCACTCGCCTTTGGCATAAACAGGATGAATAACCCACGAAGTGCTGTCGCCAATCATTGCTGCATTAGAGGCATGGTTCGGGCCGGTAAAAAGTGAACCAGCCTTCTGGGGATCGTTTTGGTTGAAAAAATCGCCCAGTATTTCCCAGGCTGTTTGATCGGCGGTCAGTGTTTTGCTTCTCATTACCGTTTGCCCTCCGCTCACATCACGGGCAAACGAATAGTAATAATAGCCTTTATACTTCCACATTACCGGTCCTTCTGCCCAACTGTACGGATATGAAGGACTTGGATTCAGCCATGTTAAATTGTACACTACTCCGGTAGGTTGGCCAGTTGTAGTCAGTTCAACAATACCATTATTGGGCTGACCATTTTTGACGATCAGATACCATTTGTTGTCGTCGTCGATAAATATCGAATTATCATAACCAAGACCATAAGGAAGTTGAGAGGGATTATTGACTTTAACCGGAGTAGTACTCCAAGGACCCTTGGGATCAGAAGCGTTCACATAATACATGGTATTGGCTCTCGCAAAGAAATCCCACCATTTACCGTTGTAATAAACGATGTGCCCTCCCCAGCAGCCGCCTCCCGGATTGTCGCCGTAGCCCGACCAGGCAGCGCTTACCGGTTGAGCAATGGCTTCCCAATGAACCAGATCGGTTGAATGGTAAATCACAGGCGTTGGATTAAATGATGAACCGGTTGTATAAAAGTCGTTTCCCACTTTTGTGACCGTACAATCAGGATGATCACCCGGAATCACAGGATTCATGTACGTTTTAAACGATGGTGATTGCCCGTACAAAATTAGAACCGATGCCAATGCAAATACGATAGATGCAATTTTTTTCATGTTAGAATTAGTTTGTAAACCTAATAATTAAAGCCACTGTTAAGATCATAAGGCTAATCTAATTGGTTTAATTCCTGTCTCAATTACTCTTTACTACAACCTTTTTAAGTTGAAATTGCTTTTCGTTGCTAATGGTTACGATATACATCCCATCTGGTAAGCTTATAGGCAAATGAAGTTTAGGCATATAAGCTATCGAACGTGACAACACAACACTTCCCATCAGATTCCTAATTTCAATTTTATTAAAATTTAAATCTTCAGATTCAATGATCAATTCTCTTGACACAGGAATTGGGTATACGTTAAATTTTTTTGAAGTAGGTTCATTGATTCCAGTTATTTTTTTTCTAATATCAACGTAGTTTATGTTAAACCCCGCATTTGTTACATAAAGTTTTAGATAGTGTTTTCCCGGTGCTATTTTCAGAACGGTATTAATCGACTGATAGGTTTGCCAACCACCAGTATTTGGACAACTCACTTGTCCAATCTTCACATTATCCAGGTATGCTGCAACAATTCCGCCACCATTTGGCGATGCCATGCGAAAACCGGCAGTAAAATCAGTATCGGTCGTCGTATTATTTATCGCATATTCCAACCAATCGCCAGTATCGATCCAGCCCACATTGAGTCCTCCGCCAGTATCTCCGGTTGTTTCGGTTTGAATACCAAACTGTGAAAAATAATTTTCTGCTTCTATTTTACTCGGAATCACAGTCCATGAAGGTTGAGTAACCAAATTTGTAATAGCAAAGTCGGTAAAGCTTTCCAAAGCTCCGTTATCGGTTGCTGTTATGTTCCCGGGAGTATAACTAATCGTGACAATGTCGCCATAATGCAATGCCAAAGATGGTTTAAGGATTATTGTACCCGCAATATTCATATCGCTAATCGCAACACTTACTCCATTTGCTTTAAGGGTGAAATAACCCGATTGTTCAATGGCCACTGCTAAAGGTTTTGCAAATTTCAATTCAATTGCAGCCCCTTTTGAATCCAACGTTCCACTCGAAATTTTGAAGGGCAACCCGTCTGAATTATTCGTCACAGGCATGTTGGTAAATGTTTTTAGTGTTCCGCCATCGGCCGAAACAACACTGCTCCCCGAATAGGACAAAGTTTGTGTATAGCCGGCATAAACACGCTCTGCCAAGGTAAATGCCAACAAGGTAGAATCGTTGCCAGAAAAGGCACTTTTGGTAATTGAAATACTTTTACTTCCGTTGTATTTGGCAGAAAGGGTAAAAGCAGATAAATCCGCCGGAATGATCATTTTCTTATTAAACCGGGCAAAGATCGTATCGCCATTTCTACTCGATTCAAGTTCGATTACTCTGGGAGCGGAACCTTCTAGTAAATTGTCAACTTGGGTATCGGCAAAATTGGTAAGACTTATACCAAATTTTGAAACAACATCCCCGCTACTGTATGAAAGAAGCACTTTAGTATCCTTTACAATGCTATCTTTCAAATAAACGAACAATCGATTTGAAGCATCTCCCATAACTACACTATCAACAGTTGCAACCGTACTATCTACCTTTACAGAGAACCCGCTATAGCTACTTTGTTTTTTAACTGTTTCACTTAAATCAACAGAAACCTGTTTCGGATTTTTATTGGTTACTGAAGCATACTTATAGGTTAGGCTTGTAATTCGCTCTATTGTATATGTTTGGCCAGCTTGTGTCGGCAGGTCGTACAAATAGGTTTTTTTAAGGCTAAACGGATGTAATATCGACGAATTGGCTATTAATGGGGCTTTGATTTGGGCATTAGCAAAAAATGAATTTGGATTATCCCCCGAGGCTTGACTCAATATTGTGCCATCTTCCAAAGCTACTTCATTAGGAACACGAAGGCGGCAGTTTCCGCCCAGATTCGATTTAATGGTGATTTTTTGAATTTTCCCATTTTCAAAATTAAAGCTTACATCAAAACCTCCATAGGCTCTTAACCCGCTTATCGATCCGGTTGTCCAGTCGTCGGGTAGGGCTGGCAAAAAGTGAATAGCGCCATCTTGGCTTTGCAAGAGCATTTCGGTAATTCCAGAAGTACAACCAAAGTTTCCATCAATCTGGAATGGGGGATGTGCATCGAAAAAGTTCGGGTAAGTTCCTCCATTGCTACCACTCACAGGGTCAACATAGGTTAATTGATCGGTAATAAGTTTTCGGGCATGATTGCCATCGAGTAAACGAGCCCATAAATTTACTTTCCATCCCATAGACCATCCTGTTGAAGCATCGCCTCTATAAATTAAGGAAGTACGTGCAGCATCGCTTAGTTTGGGCGAAGTGTATGGCGAAATTTGGTTACTCGGAAATAAACCATATAAATGCGAAACGTGCCTGTTTTGGTCGGTTTTGCTATCCCAGTCCTTCATCCATTCCTGAAGCTGCCCCCAGCTACCAACTTGCATTGGGGCAAGTTTGCCGAGGATTGATTGGAACTCGATCCTTAAATCGCTATCTTTATTTAAGACGGAAGCAGCCTTTATGGTTTTGGTAAACAAATCGAAAAGAAGTTGGTTGTCCATGGTTGTACCGGCAGACAAAGCGCTGCTGTGACCGGATGGAGTGTTTTCGGGTGACATCGAAGGGCTTACAACCAACCATTTATGAGCTGGTTCTTCTATAAGGAAATCCTGATAAAACTGACAGGCCGATTTCAACACTGGATAAACTGAATCGAGATATACCTTATCGCCGCTGTATAAATATTTTTCCCACAGATGTTGTGAAAGCCATGCACCTCCCATTGGCCACATACCGGCATCTGCAAAATCAACCACCCCGCATGTACGCCAAATATCTGAATTGTGGTGAGCCACCCAGCCATTGCATCCATACATCCCTTTAGCTGTTTGCTGGCCAGCTACTGAAAGTTCTTTAACCATTTTTATAAGAGGCTGGTTCATTTCGGTCAGGTTGCATTTTTCGGAGGGCCAGTAATTCATTTCGGTATTGATATTAATCGTATACTTGCTGTCCCAAGACGGGTAAACATCGTTATTCCACAATCCTTGCAAAGTTGCCGGTTGTCCTCCTGGTTGCGAACATGAAATAAGCAAGTATCGCCCAAACTGATAATACTTTGTAACCAACTCAGGATCGGTTGTTTTCGAGAAGTTTTTAATTCGAATATCTGTGGGAAAACTTGCAGCTTGCGAAGTGCCTAAGTCGAAACTTACCCTGTTGAAGTATTTCTGGTATGCTGCAATATGGTTGTTTAATAAGTTGCTGTATGACTTTGTTTCAGCAGCAGACAGATAAGCGGTACACTTTGTAACTTCGTTATCGGTAATTGTTTGATAATCTACAAAGTTAGTGGCAATTGAAATCAGTATGACTACTTCGTTGGCACTGGTCACCTTAATAGAGCTTCCCGATATTGCAGTTGAACCTCCCGTGTTAATTATTTTGGCACGGGCATCGAATTTTACCTGCCCGGTTACACCTTCGTGGGTGCTTGAAAGTCCGGTCATCTCGGTGGTCTTTGTGTTAACGGCTTTCAATGATTGTTTCAACGATCCGTCAAAACTTGCCGTAAATGTAAGTTTACCGGGCTCACTGGCAGTTAACCTTACTACGATAACCTGATCGGGTTGCGATGCAAATACTTCTCTTTTATAGGTGACTCCATTAACGTTGAACGTTGTTGTAAACTTGGCATTTTCGAGATCGAGCTCACGATAATAATTAGTGTAGCTATTATTGCCTGTGAATGCTAAATTCAAATTTCCAAGCACCTGGTATATTGATCCATGCAATGTTGTTGCTACGATGTTTGAATTGGCCAGATTTCCAGCGCTGGAATAATCACCATTAAATATATTCTGGCGGACTGTAGATAATACACTCAATGCATTATTATTATCATTGCGTGAGGGTCCGCCTGACCAAAATGTACCTTCGTTAAGTTGAATTTGCTCCTTTGCAGGATCACCATAAACCATAGCGCCCAAACGTCCATTTCCAATGGGGAGTGCTTCGTTCCAAACACTTGCCGGTTTGTTATACCACATCTTGAGTTTTCCTCCTTGCTGTGCCTGTATGAAAGGCAAAGACAGTAAAAAGTTCAATAAAATCAAAAAAGTGAATTTAATCCAGTCCATTTTATATTTTTTAAGTTCTGACAGTTATTAAATTTCTGCCAATTTGAGGAGTTCACTTTAGGTACGCAAGCGGATACTCATTTTATTTAATCATTAACATTTGATTATTTTACAATCAGGGCATCAACAGCCACTGGTCCTTGGCCACGATTAATGATGCTAATGGTGTGTTTGCCTGAAGGCAGACCGGATATTTTACAAACTACCTGCTGCGTCTGCCGTGGACCTGCGATGGACAACTCCGCTGTCGCACGGGTTCTGCCATCTATCTGAATCTCAATTTTTCCGGCTCCTGCTTCTTTTGGGGCGATGACTTTAATACGGCTTCCAATGAAAGAGCACGTCCAAATATCGCCAGGCGTGTCACTGATGGTTAGATCGTTATTGAAATCGCCAGTCCCTAGGTTGCACTTGCGATACCATCCGGGAGCATTTGCGCCAGGGTCATCATCATTGAACCAGCCCTTGTCATGGGTAATACGTAGCACTCGACACCTCGAAGCCAACTGTTGATTAGCAATACTTGAGATTGGGCGCAATGAATTACGGAGTGTCACCGTTAAGCCTTGATCGTTTTGAACAAAGGTAAGTGGAATATCCGTATCGAGCATTTCGACTTTGGATACTTTTCCCAGCGTCGCCCCATTGGTGCGAAGTGATTTAAGAGTAATCGAATCGCCATTCCAATCAAGGAGCGTAGCATAGACATTGCCTTTATTACGCGTGTAGCAAACCTCATTCTCACCATAGATTTCAAACGGACGAGAACCATAGACAGCTTCACCGTTTATTTTCAGCCAAGCGCCAATGTCTTTGCAAATGCGGATCACTTCAGGATCGAGATCGCCACGGCCATGCTGGGTGATATTGAGCAGCATTGTACCATTGCGAGAGATATTCTGCATTAATAACCCAATTACCTTTTTAGCGTCCATGTATTTTTGACCTGTCATATAATGCCAGTCGGCAATGCTGGTTTCGGTCTGGAACGGATAGGCCATGATCTCAGATTCTATAATTGCCTCTGTACTCTTGACCAGAGCGCGTTCAACAATTGGAATCAGTTCGGGGGTGTTTCTAAAGCTGTTGTAATGCCCACCCACGCACTTGAGGTTGATAACCACATCCATTTTCCCATGGTTCCATTGCAGGGATTTGTTGTAGAAGTTTGCGACTAACGGTGGAGCTAGAAAACCCAGCCCCATTTTCACGCCCAAATCCACCAAGGTATCACCTGCCGCTTCATCAAAGTAGATCACATCGGGGTGATATTTGGTGATGGCGTCATCAACCCGCCACATGAACTGGTTGGCAAAGGGCGAATTCAGTGGATCTTTGATAGTGTGAACCGGTCCATAAAGGTCTACCGGATCCAATCCTTCCCACCATTTTCCTTTTCCGTCATGTATTGTTTGAAGTGCATCGTATGGCACGCCCTTCATCGGACCGGTTTTGTCACTTGTGTACCGTACGGTCATGAATTGACCCCAGGTTCGA
>Ga0209430_1001747_pt1 | contig 15281 bp, 10 predicted proteins | sample BarGraIncub1133A_FD_184504 | JGI IMG/M metagenome (GOLD analysis project Ga0209430, IMG submission 184504) | Arctic peat soil microbial communities from Barrow, Alaska - Barrow Graham LP Incubations 11-33A (SPAdes) (version 2) | ecosystem: Environmental > Terrestrial > Soil > Wetlands > Peat... | reverse complement strand
GGTTTTTAAGGAGGGAAGTCAGGAATTCGAAGCAGATGAAATTACATACAATTTCAAAACACGCAAAGCTCTGATTAAAAACATTATAACAAAACAGGATGCCGGATTGTTGCATAGCGCTTTTACAAAGCTACTTGAAGACGGCACATCTAATATTTCAAAAAGCACATATTCAACCTGTGACGCAGATACACCCCATTTCTATATTAATCTTCCAAGGGCAAGAGTTTACCCGGGCAAAAAGATTGTTTCCGGTCCGGGAAACCTTGTTGTTGAAGGTATCCCTTTACCTTTGGTTATTCCTTTTGGCTTTTTTCCAATCCAGACCAAGAAAGCTGCATCGGGATTGATTATTCCTCGTTATGGAGAGGAACGTGTACGTGGTTTTTCACTATCAGACGGAGGATATTATTTTGCGATAAGTAATTATTTTGATCTTGCAATAAAAGGAAGTATTTATGCGAATGGCTCCTGGATTGGTACTGCACAGACTGATTATAAAAAACTGTATAAATACAACGGCAACTTTTCGTTTAGTTATGCAAACAATATAGCCGGACACAAAGGACTGCCTGATTACAGCAAATCGAGTAATTACAGGTTGGGATGGACCTTATCACAGGACCCAAAAGCATCTCCCGGTTCAAGATTCAATGCCAGCGTAAACATGAGTTCCAGCGGTTATGACAGGAACAATAGTTATGTGGTTGCAGATCATGTTACAACACAAAGACAATCAAGTATCAGTTATTCCAAATCGTGGGATGGGACTCCTTTCAACCTTTCTATCAGTGCAAATCATAGTCAGAATGTTAAGAATAAAACAGTTAGTCTCGATCTGCCTAAAGCCAGTTTTAATGTTGGAAGAATTTATCCTTTTAAAAGCAAGAACAGTTCAGGACCAGCAAAATGGTACCAGGAAATACAGCTTTCATATTCAGCATCGCTTGATAATCAGATCAATACAACAGACAGTCTTCTGTTTACCTCTGCCGTATGGAAACATATGCAAAACGGTTTTAAACAAGATATACCATTAAGTTTTCAGCTCCGTCCCTTTAAAAATTTCTCAATCTCACCCTCATTGACCTATTCCAGTGTGCTGTACACTCAAAAGATTAATAAAACGTGGTATCCTGACTATACCGACCCTGCCCTTAATGTGACTCGTCCGACAGTAGTTATTGATACAACTCACGGCTTTTTTTATGGTCAGGCTTTAAATCCATCGATCAGTGCAAGTTTTAATCCCCAGCTTTTTGGCATGTATGATTTTTCAGTAAAAAGCCCAAACTTAAGACTTCAGTCTATCCGTCATGTGATCAAACCTTCGGTAAGCTTTAGCTTTACTCCCTCTTTTGCTGGTTTCAGTTCTAAAATGTATCGACAGGTACAGGTCCCTGTCCCTTATAAAGCGCATGGTACCTATTCAATTTATGAAGGTAATATTTTTGGTACACCTTCATTATCAAGCAAAAGTGGCAATCTCTCTTTCAGTCTGGTTAATATAGTGGAAGCTAAAGTCTTTGAGAGAAAAGATACAACCGGGAAACCAAAGAAGGTGAAACTGATCGATAATTTTAGTATTAATACAGCTTATAACATTTTTGCCGACTCACTGAAATGGGCCCCGGTAACGATGCAAATACGTACAACTCTTCTTAATAATGTCAACATTTCGGCGAACAGTAATTTTTCACTCTATGGAATTAACCAAACTACCGGTCAGGCAATAGGTAAATTCCTGTTTGCACAGAATAACAGACTTATGAGACTCACCAGTTTCAATACAAGTGTCGATTTCAGCCTTAGTGAATTGCTCAAGAAAAACAAGGATAAGAAAAAACCTGGCGCAAATACATCTCAGGATATTGGTAATCAGGGAAATAAGGGAGCTTTTGGAATGCCCGGACCGGATGCCCAGGTACCACAGAATAAAACAGCGGGAACCAAAGATGCGTATGGTTATGAGGTTTTTAATGTTCCATGGACGCTTAATATGAGCTACAGTTTCAGCTATTCTAAACCAGCTTTAAAATCGATATTATCTCAGACTCTTTCTTTTAACGGGAGTGTTACAATTACCAGGAAGATGTCAGCTACATTCACGAGTGGATATGATTTCAAGGCTAAGGTGATTACAATGACCAACATCGGAATAACCCGTGATCTCCATTGCTGGGAAATGAATCTTAACTGGGTTCCAAACGGAACACTTCAAAGCTGGAATTTTCTCATCAGAGTTAAGGCTTCCGTGCTGGGCGATTTGAAATACGAGCGGAGAAAAGATTTCCACGATTCATATTAGAAGATATATGTATTTAACAGTAGAGACGCACAGTTTGGGCGTCTCTACATATATACATTTTCAGGATATTGTTATTCCCCCTGAATTTCAAAATCAACCTCAACTTTCACATCCCTGTGTAATTTTATAATGGCTTTGTAGTTTCCAACTTCCTTGATCTGATCTTCAGGAAGGGTAATGTTCTTACGGTCAATATCAAATCCTTTTTCTTTCAGCGATTCAGCAATCTGGATTGTGTTCACCGAACCGAATATTTTCCCGGAAGTACTGGTTTTTGCACCAACAACAATTTTCAAGCCAGCCATTTTTTCTGCAATCTCCTGTGCTGCAATCTTGATCTTCTCTTCCTTGTGAGCTCTCTGCCTGAGGTTTTCAGTATGCATCTTTTTAGCTGATGATGTTGCCATTATTGCATAACCTCTCGGGATCAGAAAATTTCTGCCGTAACCGGCTTTAACATTCACTAAATCGTCTTTCTGCCCGAGCTTATTGACGTCCTGTATTAATATAATTTCCATATATAGTCCTCTCTTATTTTAAAAGGTCAGTAACATAAGGAAGAAGAGCAATGTGCCTTGCTCTTTTAACGGCTTTTGCCACTTTCCTCTGATATTTAAGTGAAGTACCTGTTATTCTGCGTGGCAGAATTTTACCCTGGTCATTAAGAAACTTCTTTAGAAACTCCGGATCTTTGTAATCGATATAACGGATCCTGTTTTTCTTAAACCTGCAGTATTTCTTTTTCTTGATCTCAACCGTTGGTGGAGTCAAATATCTGATTTCCGATTCGTTCTGTGCCATATCTTATTCCTCCTTCGATTTTCCTGATTCTTTCTGTTTTCTCTTCTTTTCTGCGTATTCGACAGCAAATTTTTCCATTCGGAAAGTTAAAAACCTGATTATCCTTTCATCTCTGCGAAACTGGACTTCAAGTTTTTCGATCAGATCGCCTGTACCTTTGAATTCAACAAGGTAATAAAAGCCGGTAGACTTCTTCTGGATGGGGTAGGCCAGTTTTTTCAGACCCCAGTTCTCTTCATGAACGATCTCACCACTGTTGTCGGTGATGACCTTCTTGAATTTCTGTACCGCTTCCTTCATCTGGTTCTCAGATAAAACGGGAGTTGCAATGAAAACGGTTTCGTACTGATTCAACATAGTAATTAATTGTTTATTAGTTATATATTTTGGTCCGCAAAAGTACAACTATTTTGCTTTATTCAAAAAAATATCCCTGAAAAATTATTATTATTATTTTAGTTTCACGTCGCAATTGACTATATAAGTGATTATATATTTTCATTTTAGCTAAATCCATTAACCGCAAACTCCACAAAGATTTTATACAAAGGTCGCAAAGAACTGAAATAGATTATTTTATTATTTAAATAAGAATAAGAACTAACATCTCTCCTTTGTGGTCTTTGCGCCTTCTTAGTGTTCTTTGTGGTTAATGGTTTTTGTTTTCGTTTTTCCTTTTATTTTTTTACTTTTTACTTTTTTCTTTTTGATTATATTTGTGTTTCACCTTTTTGAAAAACGAGAGTGAGTAATTTATGGAAAATTTCATTGTTTCAGCAAGGAAATACCGGCCTGCGAGTTTTGATATGGTAATTGGTCAGGATTCTATTACACATACGCTGAAAAGTGCAATTAAGAACAACCATCTCGCACAGGCATATCTTTTTTGCGGACCAAGAGGAGTGGGGAAAACTACCTGTGCACGGATCTTTGCCAAAACCATCAACTGCAGCAACCTTAGTGATAACCTTGAAGCATGCGATGAATGCGAATCGTGTCTTTCATTCAATTCATGGAGATCATTTAATATTCATGAACTTGATGCTGCATCTAATAATAAGGTTGAAGATATCAGAAGTCTTAATGATCAGGTAAGGATCCCTCCGCAGATCGGAAAATACAGCATCTATATAATAGATGAAGTTCATATGCTCTCATCATCAGCCTTTAATGCTTTTCTGAAGACATTAGAAGAGCCACCTTCTCACGCAATTTTTATCCTGGCCACTACAGAAAAACATAAAATAATTCCAACTATTCTCTCGCGATGCCAGATCTTCGATTTCAACAGGATCAGAATTGAAGATATTGTCGGAAGGCTTATGTATGTAGCTAAAAATGAAGGAATAACAGCTGATGAAGAAGCACTGCACATCATAGGTCAGAAAGCTGATGGTGCCCTGCGCGATGCCCTGTCGATTTTTGACCAGATAGTAAGTCTTAGTGGAAAAAAAATCACCTATAAAGATGTTATTGAAAATCTTAATGTGCTCGACTATGAGTATTATTTTAAATGCATTGACGGTGCAATGACAGGTGATGTATCCACGGTTTTATTAACCTTTAATGAGGTTCTGGAAAAAGGATTTGACGGTCATAATTTTATATCTGGTCTTAATAGCCACCTCCGCGATCTTCTTGTCAGTAAAGATGAGTCGACCCTGCGTCTTCTTGAAGCGACACCTGCTATTAAAAAGAGATATCTGCAACAAACAGGTCAATGTCCTGTTGATTTTCTGTTCAAAGCATTGGAGATTGGAAATAATTGCGATCTTACATATAAGAGCAGTAAGAATCCACGGTTGCACATAGAACTCTCACTGATCAGGTTATGCCGGCTGATGAATGAGCCGGAGGAACCTTTTGAAAAAAAAAAGTCTGATCCGGATCAGTTGAAAAAACAGGAAGAAGATCTTCCGCTTCCCTCAAAATCAGAGATAATACGGCAGGAGGTTCAGCCTGCTGAAAAAAGAATTATTAATCAGGAATTTACATCAGGAAAGCACGATCCTGTCATTGAAAAACCATCGAAGACGTTTTCAATAAAAGATATCATTACTGAAGATATAAAACCGGAAGTGAAGCACGAAGACAGAACCGTTCTGAATGATCCTGAAGTTCATATAAACCCAAAAGCTGAATTCACTCCGGAAGCTTTCGAAGTTGCGTGGAGGGAATTTACCGATCAGCTTAAAGGAGAAGGTACACGTATCATCAGCATGTTTAAAACTGTAAGGCCTGAATTGGAAAACGATCAGACAATCAAGATCCACCTCAGTAATGCTGCCCAAAAAGATATATTCATCCTTAATTACAAACAAAAGCTTGTCAATTTTCTGGAGAACAAATTCTATTTATCAGATATTGACATCGAAACATCAGTAGATCTGTCAGAAACAAGTGAAATTCTATATTCTGATGAACAGAAATATAATTATCTCTTTAATAAATATCCTATCCTGAAAGAGATGAAGAAAACATTTAACCTTGATATTACCTAAAACTCCGTTAATAATTTATGTGAATATCAACCATGATAAATAAGAAATTGTAAATCGCTTGAAAATCAATTGGGTTATATATATAGTGATACTTCTATTGAATTTTATCAATCAACTTAAACAAATTGAAAAGAAAACCCGAAATAACTGACGGTAATGATTTTCTGAAATACCTTACTAAAGAAAAGGATATTTCAGATCAGATTATTAATCACTCCAGGTCTATGATAAGCATCGTCAACCGTGATTATATATACGAGAAAGTCAATTCAACTTTCTGCAATTCACATCAGCTTGTACTTGATACTATTCTCGGGAAATCACTTGGAGATATATGGGGACATGATACTTTTCAAAATGTAATAAAACGAAATGTCGACTTATGTTTCTCAGGAAAAACGGTAAAATACGAAGCACTTTTTGGCACTCCTAAGTCAGGGAAAAGACATTTTGAAGTAGTTTTAAGACCTCTGTCAGTTGAACCGGGTAAAATTACTCATCTCCTCGCAGAAACATTCGATATTAACGATCTGAAAAAATCAAAGCAGGCTGTCAAAGAAAAAGAAGAGGAACTCAGGAAGTTTGAGACAAACCTTCCAATTGGTTTTCTGAGATGCGATCCAAAAGGGAAAATATTAAATGCAAATAAAGCGTTTTTAGGTATCACGGAATGTCACGATGAGAAATCCATTAACAATGTGAATCTTAGGAGCTTTTATCTTCAGGAACAACTTTTTGACATCCAGATTGACCAGCTTAAAGATTGCCATTCAATGAACTTCGGAAGGGTTTCTCTTAAAAACTGTTCCGGCAAAGAGATACCATGCCGTATAAGTGGATTCCTGGCGGTCAATAAATCTGGCGCTCCGACCTCTATTGATTTTGCAGTTGAAGATTGTTCACGCGAACTGATGCTCGAAAATCGTTTGTTACAGGCTCAGAAACTTGAGACAATCGGGGCCCTTGCAGGAGGTATCGCCCACGATTTCAATAATATCCTGGCTACGATATCCGGATATTCGGAAATGTTACACGATGATCTTCCAAAGAATTCAGATCTCTCGGATAAAGTAAGTAAAATTCAGGGAGCAGTTAAAAAGGCCCAGTCTATTACAAACCAGATACTTACATTTAGCCGGCAAATTGAACAGGAAAAGGTTCTGACCAATGTTTCAGAAGTTTTGAAAGAGACAATCGGATTCGTAAGATCATCAATTCCGTCAAACGTAGAGCTAAAGAGCAGGATCCCGAAAATGAAAGCCAACGTTCTTGCCGATCCTACACAGTTGTTCAGAGTTTTCCTAAACCTGATGACAAATGCCATTCAGGCAATGGAAGAACATGGCGGATTATTGTCGGTAAACATTTCCATAGTTGAAAGGGAGTTCGTTCTGCATGAATTAAATAGAGCCATTGTTGCTGATGAGTATGTCTTACTTACTTTTAAGGATACAGGTGAGGGTATGGATCCATCGCTGATGGGAAGGATATTTGAACCATTTTTTACGACCAGGGATGTAGGAAAGGGGACAGGTCTCGGATTATCTGTAATACATGGTATAATAACTGAAATGGAAGGAGAAATTCTTGTATCAAGCAAGAGGAAAGAAGGCTCTGTGTTTAATGTTTATCTTCCGGTTTCGAAAAATTATTCTGATCTTAAGGCGGCGACGGTTTGCAGGAAAAAAATATTGTTCATTACCGGAAACAAATATGAATCCAGAATATTGTCACTTGCACTTGAAAGTGCTGGTTATGAACTGATTTATATTTCTGATGAGAGGAATTTTGTTAATATTATAACTGATACAAAAGAACGACCCGATCTGGTTATCTACATGAGCGATTCAAGGCAGATCAAACCTGAAGATCTCGTAAAAATTTTCAGCGGACTGAAAATCGTTACTCCCTGTATACTTATCACAGACTCCGTTGAGGAGTTATCGGATGAAAAATTACTAAATTCGGGAATTATTAAGCAGCATTTGACAAAGCCAGTTTCTCTGAAAGAAATCAGAAATGCAATTCAGGAATTAATCAGATAATCAAATAACTTTAAATTATAAGCAATGCCGGGAATACTGATCGTTGAAGATGATAAATCAATCAGAGAAATGTTGAAACTCTCACTCTTAAGAAATAATTATACAGTTATTGAAGCAGAAAATGGTAAAGACGCAATAGTTCATTTCAAACCATTACTTACAGATCTTGTTGTTACTGACCTTATTATGCCTGAGGAAGATGGACTGAAAGTGATTATAAAGCTCAAAGAACTAAAACCATCGATAAAGATAATTGCTATTTCAGGAGGAGGTAAGGCAGGCCCTGCTAGCTACCTGAATCTGGCAAAAGCACTAGGGGCGGATGCAATCTATACTAAACCTTTTTCAATAAATGATCTTGTAGCAAAGATTGAGGAGTTATTAGATAATGAACAACATACCTGAATAAACTGTTATAATAAGAACCTATTAAAACGTACATTATGCTAAAGAAAAACATTGAAGATATCTGCAACAGACAGATAGAAAGAGAAGGCTATTCTTCTAATCTTTACATTGCTATGGCATCGTGGGCTGAGATTAACGGCTATAGTGGCGTAGCAGCATGGTTGTATGGCCAGTCAGATGAAGAAAGGATTCATATGCTTAAGTTTATTAAGTATATGAATGAAAGAGGTGGCAAAGCTGTAATGCCGGCTTTGAAAAAACCTTCGGCCGAATATAAAAGCGTAGAAGATGTCTTTAAAGAGGTATTGAAACATGAAGAGTTTGTTACTGCAAGTATTAACGAAATTGTGGCGCTTACCCTGGATGAAAAAGACTTTAATACGCATAATTTTCTACAATGGTTTGTAATGGAGCAGGTTGAAGAAGAAGCCTCTGCAAGAGCTATCCTTGACAAAATGCGCCTGGTTGGAAAAAACAATATGTACGAGTTCGACAGAGATATTCTGGGTTTTAGGAAACCTGCGACAAATGCCCAGGTTAATCCATGAAGAAATTCTTATCTCTCTTTATCGGGTTCATGATTTTTATTTCAATCCTTCCTCTCAGGGCTCAGGATCTGATAAAGAATTCTTCTATTACCGGAATCTGTTATGCCGGAAAAAAAATCAGCAGGTTTTATATTCCACCTCCTAAGGAGTTTTTTAGAAAAGACAGGTCAAAAAGCGGAGGATCAATAACTATATATTATACCGGTTTTTCCAGTCAGGCAAAAACTGCAATGGACTATGCAGCATCTATACTGGAAACTATGCTTCCGCCTGATACAAAGCTCACAATTACTGCCAGCTGGGAGAAAATTGCAACTTCAGGAATACTTGCTCAATCTTCAGTTACAACCATTGTTGCCGGTTCCCAGATTGATGCCTTGAACCCGTTGTCGTATTACCCGATTTCCCTGGCGGAAAAGATTGCCGGTAAAAGCCTGAACAGCGATTTAGAGGGTGATATAACATTAGCAGTAAACAGTTCGGTAAACTGGTACCTTGGCACCGACGGACAAACACCCACCCAGAAGTACGATCTGGTTACCGTAGTGATCCATGAGATCTGTCATGGATTGGGTTTCTATGTCAGTTTTACCAGTGATGGGACAATTGGTTCATACAGATTTGGTTCTTTTCCGGTTATATACGATACCTTCGTTGAGAACTTAAGCGGAAACAGATTAACCGACACACTGAAATTCCTGAACAATTCAGCCGAGCTTAGGAGTCAGCTTATCGGAGGTCTGCTCTATTTTAACGGACCATTATTGAGAAACTATACATCCGGTTTGAGAGCCAAGTTATATGCTCCTTCAACCTGGGATGCAGGTTCGAGCATTTCTCATCTCGACGAATCGGGAACCCTGCGTGTAAATTCGCTTATGACTCCTTTTATTGATTTGGGAGAAGCTATCCACGACCCCGGAAAGTATACTTTTTCGATTCTTGGAGATCTTGGCTGGATCAATACCAGAATAATTCATACCCCGTCACGAGATACTGAAAGTCATCAGCCTCAGATCGTCCTGTCAACTGATATCAAATCAGATACAACGTATTTTCATGATAGGGTCGGAGTTGTATTCTCTTTTGATAACTTTCTGACAAGCGACTCTCTTTATATGACTTCTCGAAACTCCAGCAACTCATATAATACTACGATTACAATCCCGAAGTATAACTCTGATTTGCAGTATTATTTCTTTGTTCAGGATCATTTTCTCAGGACCTACAGATCACCATCTGTATATAAAGATTTTTCAAACCTTAAAAATAACCGGTATCACGTTTATATCGGAACTGATATAATAAAACCAGTAATAATACATACTCCGGTCCCTTATTATATGCAGACAGTTGATTCTTTAAAATATAATGCCAAAATAACTGATAATCTTGGCATTGATTCGGCATATGTTGAATATAAAGTAAATAATGGTCCATCAAAGTTTATCCGGTTGAATAAAGGGAATGCTGATGTTTACAACACAGGCATTAATGCCAGATCTTTGTTATTAAAAGGTCGTGATTCAATACAATACAGAATATTTGCTGTTGACACAGCCCGGGTCCCGAATATTGCTGTATTACCAAATACAGGATTTTTTATAACCCATATCGAGGAAATCTTTTCAACTGTCTCAAAAACGTATTCTACAGATTTTTCCGGTGCCGGACCTGATTTCTTTAATATAGGATTTAGCGTTACAAAGCCAGCCGGTTTCAGTAAATATGGTCTTAATACAAAACATCCTTACGAAAGTCCGGAGGACAACCTTAAAACTATTGAGTACACTTCAGTTTTAAGATATCCCTTGAAATTTGATGAGTCCGGAATGCTCTTTAGTTTCAATGAGTTAGTTCTTGTTGAACCTGGAAAACTGGGATCAGTTTTCGGATCTCCTGATTTTTATGATTATGTCATAGTCGATGGTTCAAAGAATTTTGGCAAAACATGGTTTAACCTTATTGATGGCTACGACAGCAGATTATACCCTGCCTGGGAGACTGCTTACAATAGTAGTATGGTTGGAGACAACTCTACATTTGTCGGGACAGAATCCATGCTTCAGAAGCATACTTTCCTTTATCGCCCGTCTGCCAATATTTCCGAAGGAGATACTATATTAGTGAGATTCAGGTTATTCTCAGATCCTTTCGCTAACGGATGGGGTTGGGTTATAGAAGATTTGAAAATTGGCCCGCTGGTTGACGCCCTTCCGGAAGTAACTTCTCGTCCTGTTGTTGTGTATCCTAACCCTGGTAAGGGGCTTATCAAAATTAGTACTGATATTCAGGGTCAGGAACGTTATAAACCCTTGCATTACAGTATCTTCAACGCTGCCGGTATCTGTCTGATAAATGCCACGACTTCAGGATCGCCTGAAACACTGGTCGATATTTCAGACTACCCTGCCGGTATGTATATTATTATCTTATACCTTGATGATGGAATAAAGACTGTAAAATATAGTCTGATGAAATAAAAACTAAAACCCCGCAATAATGGCGGGGTTTTTGTATAAATTGAGTTTTTGGAAAACTTTATTGGAAAATAAAGCTAATTTTGCTGGATATTTAAAAAAAACCGTAAAACACCTTAAAATGAGCATTATAAATAACGTGTTGGGCCTTTTTCTTGGTAATAAATATGAAAGAGATTTAAAGGAAATTAATCCATATGTCGATACGATCCGGATAGAATATGAAAAAATAAAAGATTTGTCGAATGATGGTTTAAGAGACCAGACGGAAGAACTCAGAAGAGATATACTTGAAAGCATTAAAGGTGATGAAAATGAGATCAGTTCGCTGAGGGAAAAAGCCGAAAGCGAGGAAGATGTATACCAGAAAGAGGAAATTTACAATACTATCGATAAAATTGAGAAGCAAATCAATGAGAAGCTTGAAGCAAAGCTTGATCAGCTTGTACCAAGAGCATTTGCCATCGTTAAAGAAACTACAAAAAGATTCAAGGAGAACAGTGTACTTGAAGTTACGGCACGACAATATGACAGAGATCTTGCTGCCACAAGAGAGAGTATAACCATAAATGGTGACACCGCAATATGGAGCAACAAGTGGATTGCCGGAGGTAATGAGATTACCTGGGATATGGTTCATTATGATGTTCAGCTTATTGGTGGGGTAGCTCTCCACAAAGGGAAAATCGCTGAAATGGGGACAGGTGAAGGGAAAACGGTAGTAGCTACTCTACCTGTTTTTCTTAATGCACTGGCCGGAAGGGGTGTACATATTGTAACTGTTAATGATTATCTCTCAAAGCGTGACTCTGAATGGATGGGGCCAATTTATGAATTCCATGGTCTTACTGTTGATTGTATCGATAAACACCAGCCTAATTCACAAGACAGACGAAAAGCTTATAACGCGGATATAACATTTGGAACAAATAACGAATTCGGTTTCGACTACCTCAGGGATAATATGGCCATTAATCCTGAAGACCTTGTTCAGCGTAAACACCACTACGCTATAGTTGACGAGGTCGACTCAGTATTGATCGATGATGCCAGAACACCACTTATCATCTCAGGACCTACCGCTAAAAGCGATACTCAACAATTCGATGAACTGAAACCAAAAGTTGATAAACTGGTAAACGCTCAGAAAAAACTTGTCACTCAGATACTTGCTGATGCAAAGAAACTCATTGCGGACAATAAAAATGATGAAGGCGGTCTGTTGCTTCTGAGAGCATATAAGGGTCTTCCAAAGAATAATGCACTTATCAAGTATCTCAGTGAGGAGGGCAATAAATCACTTCTTCTCAAGACAGAGAACTTCTATATGCAAAATAACAGCAAGGAAATGCCTAAGGCAACTGATCCATTATACTTTATTATTGATGAAAAAGCCAACTCCATCGAGCTGACTGAAAATGGGCTTGATCTTATTTCAGATTCCGTCGAGGATGTCAGCTTTTTTATCCTTCCTGATGTAGGTTCAAAAATTGCCGATATCGAAAAATCTGAGATTTCTGATCGGGAGAAACTTAAGATAAAGGATGAACTTCTTCAAGACTATTCTGTTAAGTCGGAACGGGTTCATACCATGACTCAGCTTCTGAAAGCCTGGACACTTTTTGACCGTGACACTGAGTACATTGTTGTGGACAATAAGGTAAAAATTGTGGATGAACAAACAGGTCGTGTTCTTGAAGGACGAAGGTATTCCGACGGACTTCATCAGGCAATTGAGGCAAAAGAAAATGTAAAGGTTGAAGAAGCCACACAGACTTATGCAACTATTACCCTACAGAATTATTTCAGAATGTATCATAAGCTTGCCGGGATGACAGGTACGGCTGAGACTGAAGCCGGGGAACTATGGAATATCTATAAACTTGATGTTGTTGTCATTCCGACAAACCGTCCGGTAATAAGATTCGACAGGGAAGACCTTGTTTATAAGACTAAAAGGGAAAAATATAATGCTGTAATTGAAGAGATTGCTGAGATGAATCGCCAGGGACGACCTGTTCTGGTTGGAACAACCTCGGTAGAAATATCCGAATTACTGAGCAGGATGCTCAAGATGAAAGGTCTGAAGCATAACGTTCTTAATGCAAAGCTGCACCAGAGGGAAGCAGAAATTGTTGCAGAGGCAGGTAAAACAGGTACTATCACAATTGCTACCAATATGGCAGGACGTGGCACTGATATTAAGCTTACAGAGGATGTGCGAAAGGCAGGAGGACTTGCTATTATAGGTACGGAAAGACATGAATCTAGACGTGTAGACCGTCAGTTGCGGGGTCGTTCAGGAAGACAGGGAGATCCTGGTTCTTCACAGTTCTTTGTTTCGCTTGAAGATGAGCTGATGAGGTTGTTTGGCTCAGAAAGAATTGCTGGTATAATGGACAAGCTCGGACTGAAAGATGGCGAGATGATTCAACATTCAATGATCACCAAATCCATCGAAAGAGCACAGAAAAAAGTCGAAGAGAATAACTTCGGAATAAGAAAGAGACTTCTTGAATATGATGATGTAATGAACTCACAACGAGAGGTTATTTACAAGAAAAGACGGCATGCTCTTCTTGGGGAAAGATTAAATGTTGACATAGCTAATATGATGTTTGATGTTACCGAGAACCTGGTTGATATATATCATAAAGACGGAGACTTTGAGGGTTTTGATTTTGATCTTATTCGCTCATTTTCAATGGATTCTCCAGTTCCTGATCATGAATTCAAGAAAGTAAATTCCCAGGAGGTGACTGAGAATGTATATGCCAAAGTACTCGACACATATAAGAGGAAAGTGGAAACAATTTCCTCACAAGCTTATCCTGTACTGAAAGATGTATATGACAGGATGGCGCATGTTTATGAAAATGTTGTTGTTCCTATTTCAGATGGAGTGAGGGTTTTTCAGGTCGTCACAAACCTGAAGGCGACTGCAGAATCTGAAGGGCGGGAACTGGCAAAAGCTTATGAGAAAACTGTTGTTCTGGCAACAATTGATGATGCATGGAAAGAACATCTGAGAGAAATGGACGAACTAAAACAATCAGTGCAGAATGCGACTTACGAACAGAAAGACCCCTTACTTATTTATAAGTTCGAATCCTTTGAGTTGTTCAAAACAATGATCACCAAAGTAAATAAGGATGTTGTGAGTACTCTTATGAAAGGACATATACCTTCACAGGATCCTGAACAGGTAAAAGAGGCCCAGAGAAGACGGCAGGTCGACACGAGCAACCTGAGAACCTCGAAGAGTGATTTTTCACAATACAGCAGTACCGGTGGTGGTCAGGATAGAAACCAGAAGACCGAACCCGTGAGGGTTGATAAAAAGGTAGGAAGAAATGATCCATGTCCTTGCGGAAGCGGAAAGAAATACAAACAGTGTCATGGTATGCAGCAGGGCGGAATTCAGGGTGCAAATGCCAATACCTGATCAGATTTTATTTACTTCATCAATCTCTTTCTGGATCCGGGTATAGGTAGTCCTGTTTACAGGAACGAGAGGAAGCCTGACGTAATTCTGGCAGAGATTCATTATATTAAGCATAGCTTTTACCCCGGATGGATTACCATCAATAAAAAGAAGTTCTATCATTTCAAGAAAACGGAGTTGTATTTCGCGAGCTGATTTTATATTACTCTTAAGTGCATGATTGACAAGTTCACTTGTCTGTGCCGGGAATGCATTTGCAAGAACAGAAATAACTCCGGATCCTCCTGCCGCAATGATTGATAATGTCATCATATCATCACCTGATATTACACTAAAAGTCTCTGGTTTTCCTCTTATTATCCTCATAATCTGTGCCATATCGCCCGATGCTTCTTTTACTGCAACAATATTTTCACATTCATTTGCAAGGTCAATACAGGTATCCGATGAGATGTTACTGCAAGTCCTGCCCGGAACATTGTACATGATAACAGGTATCGGACTGCAAGTGGCAATTTCCTTAAAATGCTGAAATAGTCCCCTTTGGTTCGGTTTATTATAATAAGGCGCTACTGATAAAATTCCATCCACTCCGGTAAGGTTGGAATGCCTTATACAGTTTATTACTTCCTGCGTATTGTTTCCACCAATACCTATCACCAGCGGGACACGGTTATCTATTACCTCTACAACATAAGAGACCAGTGCTTTTTTTTCGTCCCTGGAAAGTGTAACCGACTCTCCG
>Ga0209430_1001744_pt1 | contig 15289 bp, 17 predicted proteins | sample BarGraIncub1133A_FD_184504 | JGI IMG/M metagenome (GOLD analysis project Ga0209430, IMG submission 184504) | Arctic peat soil microbial communities from Barrow, Alaska - Barrow Graham LP Incubations 11-33A (SPAdes) (version 2) | ecosystem: Environmental > Terrestrial > Soil > Wetlands > Peat... | reverse complement strand
TTTATTTTCTAGTCTTCAGTACTTTTTATTGATTTCACAGGATTACCTCATACACCTACATCACCTTTAAAATCAGTTCTAAAAACAATTAATTGTTTTTCGGTGAAAGGTCTCCATACCAATAGGAAGCGGTTACACCGCCATCCATCAGGAAATCACTGCCAGTTATAAACGAACCTCGGTCACTCATTAATAGGTCTGCTACGGTAGCCACTTCATCTGGCGTCGTGCCATGCACCATGTTCCAGTATTTTGAAGAGACAATCGGCATCTGCATCAAACCAAAATATTTATTGATCTGATCATACGTTGCTGTGGTTCCGGCCCTTCTTGCTGATATAACGGCTGCAGCAGGCTTCAAATAGAAGGACTGTCTTCCATTATTCAGATCCGTATAAAATACGCGGTCTAAAAATGATGTAATGGCGCCACTGCCTGCCGCAAAGTGAACCGGGGTACCAAATATATATCCATCATATTCTGCTGCAATATCAAGAAATTCATTCACTTTGTCATCAAAAATACATTTTTTATTTTTCACACAATTTTTGCAGGCAATACATCCGGCTAAGGGAGTTTTACCAGTCCAGAAAATATCTGTTTCGATTCCTTCTTTGTTTAATGTTTCTGCTACCTCACTCAATGCGGTAAAAGTACATCCTTCTTTGTGGGGACTGCCATTAACTAATATTACTTTCATTTTAAATACTACATTCTATTTTTTTGCATTCTAGCACTTGGAGTGAACTCCAAGTCAAGGATTAAATAATACTTTTTATAAAAAATCTCCATACTTATGTACGGAGATTTTTAAATGCTTTTAAAGTGCAATAAGAAATTGGTTTATTTATCCCAGGATAAAACGCCTGTTACTTCCGCCTTTTCATAACGGTCAATTTTGTAATTCAGTCTATCCAACGTCTTTTTCATATCGTCCATTTTTTCCAATAGCTTTTTACGTTCTTCCGTTAAAAGATCTTTTCTGGCTGCGATGGTTGTGTCCCCCTGCTGTGTCAATACGCAGTATTCAATCAGGGGCTCAATGGGTATTCCTGCAGAACGCATACATTTTGCCAACTCAATCCAGGCACATGATTCTTCAGTATAATCCCTAATCCCACTTTTCGTGCGATTGACTGGTGGAATCAATCCAATTCGCTCATAATAACGCAGGGTATCCTGCGACATATCATACTTTTTACTTACTTCTGTAATTGTCATCTTTGCTTTCCTCCAAGCTTATCAGTATCATTAACTAGGTGAATTTTTTTCAAATGTGTTGGCCACTTCTTTTAACCATTTTGTAATTTCAATATGCTGAGGACAGCTTTCTTCGCACTTTTTACACTCGATACAATCCGATGCTTTTCCATGTGTTTTAGTATAATTCCCATAGTAGACGCCTTGTGTTGAAAAAATCTGCTTAATAGACTGTTTCTCCGCATTATATAATGCAAAATATTTTGGAATTGGTATATTTTGGGGACAGTCATCCACACAATACTGACAGGCCGTACATGGAATTGCGATTGATTCATTAATGATACTTACTATGTTATCGATAATATTATATTCTTCTTTAATAAATGGTTTGAAATCCTGCATATATCCAGTGTTGTCCAATAACTGATCAATATTTGACATACCACTTAATACCAACATCACATTTTCATGACTTGCTGCGAACCTTATTGCCCAGGAAGAGATAGACATTTCCGGATGATATGCTTTTAAGACTTCCTCTGCCTTGGCAGGAACATTGGCAAGAGTACCGCCTTTGATGGGCTCCATAACAATCACAGGTTTTTTGTGCTTTGTGGCAATATCATAACATTTTCCAGACTGAATACTTTCGTTATTCCAATCCATATAGTTAATCTGAAGCTGTACAAAATCCACTTCGGGATGTTTTGTTAAAATTTCATCAAGTAAATCCGCATTATCATGATAGGAAAAGCCGATTTTTTTAATTTTGCCTTCCTCTTTTTTCTTCTGGATAAATGCAAAGCTGTCCAAATCTTCTGCTACTTGATAATGGGAAACTCCAAGATTGTGAAGTAGATAATAGTCAAAATAATCAACGCCGCATTTTTCCAGCTGTTCATTGAAAATTCGTTCCTTGTCTTCTTTTATTTTTAAAAACATGGTCGGCATTTTGGTGGCAACTGTAAAAGAATCTCTTGGGTGACGTTTTACCAATGCTTCTCTCAGAGCGATTTCACTTTTAAAATTGTGATACATATAGGCGGTATCAAAGTAAGTAAAGCCTCTTTCCAGAAAGGTATCTACCATTTGATTCAGCATTTCCATATCAATGCTGGTGGGATCTTCCTGATCTTTTACCGGTAAACGCATAAATCCAAATCCTAATTTTTTCTGTATCATATCTATTTTTCTCCTTTAATTTTAAGTTTTGTATTTGTCATTTCGTCTAAATGTTTTTTCCAAATTCATAGGCTTGTTTCATCGCCGGACTTCCTTCAATATCGCCTTTTTTCCAGGCTCCGGTTCCATAAACTACGCCTTTTTCCGCTGCCCCTGTTAGACAATCGGTAAAACCTCTGAAACATTCCAATGTACGTTCCAGCATCTGCTTTCTCTCTACAGCAGCGGTCATAATAAAATAAAATTCTTTATTCTTAATTTCTGTATATCTTGCAACACATCGATCAATTAAAGTTTTCATCTGGGCATCTAAGGTATAAAAATAAACCGGTGTTGCCATCACGATCACATCAGCACCAATCATCTTTTCAAGAATTTCAGTCATATCATCATCGATTGAACACTTTCCTGGATTCCTTTGACAAGCCTCACAGGCAATACAATAATTGATTTCTTTATCTCTTATAAATATTTTTTCCACCTGATGATCAGATTCCAGTACACCTTCAATAAATTGATCGCATAACACTTCTGAATTGCCGGCTTTTCTTGGACTTCCTGACAATACTAGTACTTTTTTATTCATAAACTTTGATCTCCTTTATTTCATACTTCTTATGTTATATACAGCTTATCATCTGGAGCTAACTCCAAGTCAAGGACAATCTGAAAATTAATTATTTATTTTAGAAATATACTTCCTCTTTTACACTTAAAGCCATCATTTTCGCTTTTTTTTATTTTATAATCTGAATTCAATCAATAAAAAAGCCATTATATTTTCAAAATCCTTTGAAAATATAATGGCTTTTCAGATTTCTCACTGTTTAGTATTTTATAATTGATTAGAAAAATCAATATATGGATTGATTATTTCATATAGCGTTTTAATTGTTCAAAAAAGTTTTCACGAGTTCCTGCCATGATAATAACCACTGCTATTTCATACTGATATTCTACAGTATAGGCGAGCTCATAATTTGTTTATTGTAATAAATATCAAAACCAAATACACCATTTAAATCTCCACTTTTAGCATCACCAATGGTATGATCCATCAAAATACTATCTATGGCCTTCTGATATTCCATTTTCAGATTTTTATCTTTAATTTTTTTTAGAAACTTTGCAGCTGGTAGAAGAACAATCAGTTTTGTCATCCATTATTCCTCCAAGCCGAAAATATCGTTATATGTCGAAAATTCTCCGTTTCCTTTTGCTGCTTCCGTTGCCCACTCAAGCATTTTTTCGATGGCTGGTTGAACTTTTTTCTGTTCTTCCTTGAATTTTTTCAATAATACTTCGCCATTATAACCCTGAGCGATTAAATCGGCTAAAATCTGCTCTGCAAATTCCCCACCAGTATTTTCTCTGACCGGTTTTATTAAAATCATATTATTCTGAAGGATACATTCTGCCTCTTTGTCAAATCCTAATGCCTCAAAATACTTTTGAGGAATTGTAATTTGCCGTTTACCTGATATATGGATTGTCTTTCGTTCTAATACTGTACCTTTTGACATTTGAAATAACCTCACTTTCATCACATGAAAAATATCATTTTCTTTGAAATTATTATATCATGGATTCTAGGAAACATCAATCAGGCAAATCAAATGTACATGTTATTTGAAACATAAATAGCAGCTTTCATTATAAATCAATATCTTATATTCTTCCCTCTGCTCTCAGCCATTTTACTTGGATTTGGATTTAAGGTAACAATACTTGCGCTATGTATGACGTGACATACTCCCAGCTTTCAGACTGAAAATAAGCAGTTATGCAGGCTTGACAATTCATCCCCCATCGGTAGAGGATGGGGTGTTCTTGTAGGTCTTTTGATAAATGTCCTCTTCTCAGGTACAGCTTCCATGCCTTCAGTTTTCTTTCATTTCTACTTATGATGTTAAAGAATTGTTAAAGCACCTATGATTGCCTGTCCCAGTTCACCTAAATTATAAGTTAATTTAACCGCGTTCAGCCCAGACAGAAATAGAACCTGGCGCACATAAGAAAGTAGCAAGCCCTTCATCGTTAATAGTTATCGTTTCTTCACGATTTCCCAGATAATCCACATATTCTTTTCCAGCATGTTGCTTTCCAATATACATATCTTTAAAACCTTCATCGCCATTTGTTAATAAAACTGCCAACCCGGCAGAATGTTTTTCGTCACCTTCACGGGTCCAGCCAATGCAATTTGGATGTTCAAAGTAATCATTTTGTTTCCCATAGGCATGGTTCACACGTAAAGACAACAATTTATCGATAAGTTTCTGTTTGCCTTCAATCGGATTTTCTCCGGCAATACCATAGTAGTCCCCATAAAAAATACAAGGCAAGCCACTTTCTCGTAATAAAATCATCCCATAGGCTAAGGGTTTGAACCAGTCATCTACCCATGATTCCAGGGCTTGTGATGGTTGAGAATCATGATTGTCTACAAATGTTACTGTTTGTGCTGGATTTTTTTCCATTAATGTATGATGGAATATTGTACTCATATCGAAACTATTTCCGGATTTACTTGCCTTTGAAAAATTCATATGCAAAGAAACATCGAATAAATCCACATTCCAATCGGTATCCTCGATATAATCTTCTAATATTTCATGATTTTTCTTCCAATATTCTCCTACTGTATAAAAATCATCACCCTTTTTTTCATGTATGTTTTTAATAAACTCATCGATAAATTCACCGGCAATATGTTTTACAGCATCCAACCGAAAACCATCGACACCCGTTTCGTTTATATACCATTCACTCCATCGTTTTATCTCTTCTTTTACATCAGGATTATCATAATCAACGTCGGCATACATCAAATAATCATAGTTACCATTTTCAGTATCTACTTCATCATCGTCTGCCCAACCTTTATTAATTCCCTTAATCATATAAATGGCTTTTTTTCCATTTTCCTGATTAAAATCAGTTCCTGAAAAATGGGTCCAATTCCATTGAAATTCCGAGTATTTTCCTTTTCTCCCTGGAAATGTAAATTTTGTCCATCCTTCAATATCATAGGCTTCTGAAACTTTTTTCTGGCGATTATTCGGATCAACTTCATAGGCCGGAAAACGTTCGGATTCATCTGCTCCCGCTTTATGGTTTAACACAATATCTGCAATTGCCAGAATGTCATTATCATGCAAAGCTTTGATCGCTGCTAAATATTCTTCTTTGGTCCCATACTTTGTGCGAACCGCACCCTTTTGATCAAATTCGCCTAAATCATATAAATCATAAACACCATACCCAACATCATTGGTACCAGTTCCTTTTGTTGCAGGGGGCATCCATACCAAAGTAATTCCTATTTCTTTTAAATGCTGGGCATCATCTTTTAATCGTTGCCAAAGCTTACCATCATCCGGTAAATTCCATTCAAAATATTGAATCATTGTTCCATTTTTGTCCATTTTAAAACGCCTCCAATTAGATTTCATTCTGTTTTAATTCCTGTATTATCATCTTTCTTATATAACTTTGTCATATCAACAATCCAGTAGATAATATCATATTTATCCTGAAAATACTAATAGAAAATCCGGCGATTCAGGCTACATTGGGTAGGAGATTAACCATTAATTGATTGCCGACCTCCCCAAAGCAGATGGTGAAAAAAAGTATTATCGTTACGAAGTGAAAGATGATGTCATTTTTTTAATAATATTAGCTTAAATACATTTATCCTAAGTTATATGGGGCAGACAAAGCTTGGAGATTGTGAAAAATATATTGACTCCATGCATATGTACAGCAGCGGAACAAATGGACTTGTTATGAACATGTTATCTGTACCAATGTTGTATCCTTTTTGTTTGGAGGTCGTGTCATCCCTTGCTGTCATAAACAGAATCTAGCATCTGTATTCGAATCTTTTTCTACTAACTATTTCTCTGTTTCTCATTTATTCAATCTGCTTTTTTCTCCAGGTCTTAATTCAGCCTAAACTCAGGGCATTCTCCACGTAGGTCTTAAACTGTTCAAATGCCGGGGATGTGTATCCGCTTGTTCGAAAGACCATTTGAATACCGATTGAGCAATGGGGATTTCCAACATGAACCAGTGATACTTTTTCCCTGTCAATTCCGGGAAAGAACGGGATGTGTGCGACCCCTAAATTCGCTCCCACCAGACCAGCCACGGTTCGTTCATCAAAGGCTTCAAAAGACATCACTGGATGGAATCCGGCATCCTTAAAAAGTTTTTCTATCACATCGTAAAGTGCCGTTTCGGGTTTAAAGAGAATAAATGGATCTCTTGCCACCTCATGCAAATCAAGCTGATTTTTGTCAGATAGCGGATGTCCTTTCGGGATAATCAAAAATAATTCCGGATCCATGATGGGTACGGCGCTTAAACCTTCCATCGGTTCCTGCGGTACACAGAATCCAACATCTATTTCTGCCGACTCGATCTTATCCAAAATATTTTTGGAATTATCCTGGAATGACCTCTTTGATAAAAAAGCAGCACCATTTGCCCTGACTATCTTTATATTAGCCTGTGCCTACTCTGGGATTTTATCTTTTTTGGCGTTACATACTAAAAATTTGGGATTAGTAGAAGCCGGGAGTTACTTCTTTCTTGTCTATGCCGTGTCGATGATGATTTTTCGTCCGTTTACCGGACGCTGGTCCGATAAATTCAGAAGTAAAATTATTATTTATCCGTGCCTTGTGCTCTTTGCAGTGGGCATGTTTTTATTAAGCCAGGCCCATACCATTGTAATAATCCTGATGGCCGGAGCCATTATCGGGATCGGTTACGGTTCGATCACACCAGTCTTTCAAACACAGATTATTAATTCAGTAGAACCCCATCGGGTTGGTATAGCGAATTCTTTATACTTCAACTCCATGGATATGGGAATGGCCATTGGAACATACATCTTTGGAATCGTGGCAGGTATTTACGGCTTCAGCAGTATTTATCTCATTGGAATCGCTTTGATTATCGTTGCCAGTCTGGAGTATATTATATTTACCCACAAAAAAGAAGTTATGCAAGTCCAGTCCGAAATTTAATATTCTGGAGAAATACTATTAATATCACTTGCAAGTGTATAAACTAAATCAAAATAATAAAAGGTATGCTTCTCACAGTTTGAAGGAGGGCATACCTTTCTGGCTTTTTGGTCTATACTGTTTTAAGGATGCATGTTAGGATAGAACTATCCCTAACACAGAAGGGATGCAAATGGTTGACTTTATCAATTTTTTTTTGGTCAATATTAGGTTTATTTAAGTGTAAGCATTTTGGATTATTCAAGGAGATAAAAATATGATTACAATTCTTTGTGCTGGTTCACGCGGTGATTTCCAGCCATATATTGCACTCGCACAAGAACTTAAAAAACTCGGCAAAGAGGTACGCATTGCCGGTGGCAAAAGCTTTGAAGATTTCATAACTGGCTATGATATCGGTTTTTATCTTTTGTCTGTCGATTATCAAACTGCGGATATTGACCCCAAAATGCTACAGGAAGCGCAATCGTCTGATAATCCGTTAAAAATGCTCTTAACCTTTAATAAGATGAAAAAATACGTTCTGGGATTAACCGAAGAAATGTATTATGCCTGTGAGGAATGAGAACATACATCAAAGCGGCTATTGGTTTGTAGAGGAACATATCGAATATGCACCTCCAAGGGAACTCGATGAATTTCTTGCAAAAGGTGATAAGCCTGTATATATAGACTTTGGAAGTGTTTTTAATACTAACCAAAAGGATAAAACTGTGAAGCTGATTATTGAGGCAATTCATAAATGTGGCAAACGGGCAATCATTAGTGGAATGGGTAGTATCGAAAATCTTCCTGAAGCTGTAATCGCAATTGACAGTATTCCACACAGCTGGCTGTTTCCACGTGTTTCTGCCGTTTGTCATCATGGCGGTGCCGGAACCACTGCCGCAGCCTTTAAGGCAGGGGTGCCAAGTGTGATTATTCCTTTTTCCAATGACCAGTTTGCCTGGGCACACAGATCGTATGACTTAGGTGTTGGCCCAAAGCCTATTTACAGAAAAGACCTGACTGCAGACAAACTTGCGGTCGCAATTAAATTTGCCCACAGTAATAATATTGTTAAAAATTCTAAGACCCTCGGTCAAAATATTGCTACCGAAAATGGCGCAAGTGATTGCTCACAAGTGGTTGTATCTTGTCTTGAGATGTATTTTTGAAATTCCAGCCATTACAAGCCATTCTCTACCAATGCTAACATTACACCGTGGCAGACAAATAATACTTGGATCATAAATTGGTTTATCCTTTCAAACGCTCATTTTTCCTTGTCTTATCAGTACTTGCTACACTTTTTCTGATAAAACGATTTATTACCTTACTTTGTGTTTTTCATAAACGACTTCACAAAAATTTAATCAATAAGGTCATTCTGGAATCTTGAAAGATGCTCATACGGAAGAATAAGTCTTCCGCGGTAGAGACCACAGCCATCATTGATAAGGAAATTATTCACTGCTGAAAACATATTTACATCCAATTTTGATAATTCAAGCTGTTGCAATATGATACCTCTTTCATAGGCATCATCAAAATAAATATTTTCTCCTTTTGGAATTGCATCTCGTCTGGCTCTTTCACTTTCCTGTCGTTTTTCGTAACCTAAATGATTAGCAGGACCGATCTCAGCAAAATCGTCCATTTCTTTTGTACGAAGTTGTACTTCCACATAACAACGGGCAATGTTATCATAAAATGTTATATGCAGTGAACGATAGCCATTAAACTCTGAATTTGCAATATAGTCCCTATAGTACGGGCTTACGCTCTCTTTTAACAAGGGCGATTTTTTCTGACCCCTTAATGAAGACAGTTCTGCGGTAAATCCGCGTTCCTCCAGGAAACCAAGCAACTGGTTGGCAACATCATATAGACATTTTATTTCTTCATCCGCTAAAGTCTCCCCTTCTTTCAGATGACATTTTGGAAAAGAAATCACGATTCTGTATGCAATCAGATCCCGAAAACAATTTAAACAGTTTTTCAGTTCAGGAAGAGAAGGGTAATTACCGTGTTCTGTATAATACTCATAAATATATTCCACAATGTATCCGTTAAATTTTGCTTCCACGCGTATCAGAGACTTAATTCGTCCCTTAAAAGTAAATGCAAGAAAAGAATATTCATTTGCCATAAGTTGATAAAATTCCCGAATCCGCTGGGATTGCGAAGTCAGGAAATCGTTGTGCTGAAAAAGTTCCGCAATTTGAAGCAGAAAATTACAATGCAAAAGATCAATCTGGTTATTAGTTTCTTTCGCCGACTGTTTCAAATCTTCAGAATATCTCTGTAAAATCCTAAGAACGGTATCGCCAGAGTATAAGTAATCATTTAATTTTTTCATAATAATTTTCTGAATCTGTCCAATTTTTTCACAGATGCCCTTTCCTTTCCTAAGTGTTGATAACGTAAAATAAATTTCGCAAAAGTAAATATGAAATAGACATGGTTAATAGCCATTTTGTAAAATAAATTCACCACAACCAAATATAAACCAGGAGTCTAAAACCATATCTGAGAACATTATACAACTGAACCAGGAAATTATCCATAGTGAATTGCGTGATCTGGTGGATCTGGTGTAAAACAGCGTTGAGGAAGCCCTGATTGAAATGTATCTGGCCGGTGTTTCAGTCCATCGTGTGGATGATATTACCGAAGCCTTGTGGGGGAAAAGATATCCCCTGGAACCATCAGCAATCTGAATAAAAAAGCCTATGGTCACATTGAAAAATGGCGTTCCCGTCCACTGACCGGGAACTATCCCTATGTCTACGATGATGGGATTTATCTTAAACGCAGCTGGGGTGGTGAAATCCAGAATGTTGCCGTTCTGATCGCCATCGGCGTTGCCGTGGCAGATGAAGAGTGCTCTAATTATTTACGCTTTTCTTTCTCAATCTCTGTATCTCGATGGGACTTTGTATTCCAACAGTCGTTTGCTGAGTGGTATTTTCCAAAATGGAAAAAGCCACTTTTTCATCATGTTCACCAGACTGCAAAATATTCTTGAAGTGCTTTCTAATCGCTGAACCCCGACATCAAATAAACCAGCGATTACTTTTTGAAATGATACAAAGGGAAGGTTCGGGACCAGTGAAAAAGCCACATTTTTGGGTCGATTGCTAAAAATATAAATGAACTAGTTTTTTGAAAACGAAATTTATTCTGAATATGACGAACTTTTCTCCAAAAGAAGAAACTGAAGGGGTTGTTGGTCAGATAATTTTGGGGTTGTCTCTTGGATGGAATAGATTCATTAAGTTTATATGGTGGTGTCAGGGTGTTCTGGTTCTTCTGGATCAACTGAGGCTCGAATTCGCCTTTTCGGTCTCTTGGCACGTCAATCGGCATATCACCAAAGCTCGAAAGGAAAGTTTTCTTAGAGTATCCGTTACGGCTGTTGTCGGTTTCCTTGTTTCGGTAATCATACTTCGTATAGCCCAGTTCATCATCCAATTCACCTTCCAGGCTGTTCTCAACAACCTGAGCAATCAATTCTTTGACGAGATCATTAATGTCCTTGCCATCTTTGATCGGGTTTTCCTTTAAGAATTCTCCAATCAAAGCCCTTTGTCGTTTCTTCTCAGGACTTTCATCTCTTCTTACCATAAAAATACCTCCAAACTGATTTTATTCTACATCAGTTTGGAGGTTTACACAAATTTTGAAACGGTCTCGAAATTTTCCGGTCTCTATTGCTGTTTAATTGTTAAAACGTTCTTTCTATTACGATTTATGCTTTTTTTCGTTTTATAAATATTGCGCCACCCAGGATTGCAATCACAAACGCTCCCATTAATACCCCTGCGACTCCATCTGAAACTATTCCAGTTTTTGGATTAATGCCGGATGCTTTTATTATTGTCTCGATCACAGATTTATTTTGCGATGCTGCCGGTGTATTATTCCCTTCTGCAATACCAGTAATTTCAATACCATCACCTTCAGCTAATTTTATTGTTACCGTCACGGCACCTGCACCATTTTTGATAATGATTTCACCGGTACTGTTATCGTAACTGTAACTTTCACCTTGGATGATATTTATTGTCATTTCTGCTACCGTTTCACCATCATTGGATTTTACATAAAATGTATGTTGGCCTAACGGGACGTTGTTAAAGGTGAAATAACCATTCGCATCCGTTGTTGCATACATCGGATCTGAATGAAGTTCGACTCGTGTATTCGCCAAAGGATTTCCATTTGCGTCCAAAAGCAGACCAGTCACTGATATAAATCCTGTTTGTTGAACCGTTACCTCACATGTTGAAATTTTACCCCCAACCGTTGCTGTAATTGTAGCCGTTCCAGGACTAATTGCTATCACATTGCCACTACTGTCTACCGTGGCAATGCTGTCAGCAGAACTTGTCCATGTTACCGCTTTATTATCGGTTGTATCAACCGGATTGTATGTCACTGTTAATGTCTGACTATCCCCTTCAATAAGGGTCATGGCGGTTTTTGATACGCTGATTGAAATCAGTGGAATAGGTATTGGTGTAACCGTGTAGTCACATGTCGCTTCCAACACGGTTGCTGTATTGATTGCCGTGCCTGCTTTGATGGCATCCACATCCAATGCTCCCACGGTTGCTGTAATGATTGCCGTGCCTGCTTTGATGGCATTCACATTCCCTTGATCATCAACGGTTGCAACCTCGGCATCAGAACTTGACCATGCAACGGTTTTATCATCGGTTGTATCAACCGGATTGTAACTGACAATCAGGGTATCCGACCCACCGACTTGCAAATTTTCGGTTGTTTTGTTTAATCCTATACTTACCAGGGGATTTGTAACGTCACTCACCTTGTATCCCAGGATATGAGAGAAACCATAATTGCCTTTTTGCGCATTGTGCGACCAGTTGAACGGATCTGAATCAATCACGGTGTAGGTTCCGGCCGGGAGAACAGGGTATGTGCTATCACTGTCAATCATGCCCAGTTGTCTACGGAAATCCTCCAAATGACCTGGATTCTTGTTGTTGATTACCCAATAATTTCCATTGTCGAGTAGCGCCTGCCAGGGTCCGTAGATGATGTCATCCTGATTGTACAGGCCAATCGTGCCCGCCGGCTGGCCAAATCCCAGATAGTGATAGTCTTCAATTAGTGTGATGGCATATGGCTCTGTTATCGTAAATGTTGGCGAAGTTGCGATCCCAGTTGTTCCCCCACCAATATCCATGTTGCTGAATATTTGTCGCTCCTGGACACTGTTACTGGTTGTTTCCACACCGGCACCGTTTACATCTTGAGCACTGATCTCCTCTGCCATCACACCTGCTGGCATCACACTCATCAGCACGATCAACCCAAACAGACTCACCCATTTTTTCAATCTTTGTTTCATCTTTCCCTCCACGCTTTCCTGGTTCGCATTCATTGCATTCATTTCATTTGTAGCCTTTGTATCCTTTGCAGATACATTGATAGACCCCATGACACTAGCCAGACACAACCCTCTTTTATCCCTTTTTCATATTGCCATTGCAACTTCAAAAAAACGAAGCACTTTTCTTTTAATCATCATTTTTGAATTTATTCTGATTATTTTCCGATAAAGTCTTTTTTAGAAACACTGATTATAGTATACGCTTTCATGTTTTTAGAATCAACCGGTTTTATTTTATTATATGGTTTTTTTACTTTTTCTCTTTAAAAAAAGTAAAATATCCTGCGATCATTGAAAATCCTGCCAGGTTTAATTTATTTTACATAAATTTGCAGGATTTTCTTTAGCGACACAAAATTATTTACGGTCTCAAGTTTCCAGCACTTTTGTTTGCACGCTTCCTTTTATGAGTTGCCACCATTTTTCTCAATTTTTCCGCCAGTATCACCGCTCCGGCCAGGTCGGTATCCGGACAGATAAACACAGCGGGGACGGTTCTTTTGTGCTGTTTTTCTCGTGCTAGATTCCCGGTAATCCAACAAAGCTGATTCCGGTTATCCTTTCCAATTGGCTAATCGACAGCCCTTTATCCTTACAGATTTTTATTATCTCATTACGCTTTTCTTTCTTAAATCTCTGTGCTTTAACAAATCTTTATCTGCAATTATTTTAATACTCTCTTTAGTGCCCAGATCTTTCCATCTCATTTCACATTGCCTCCCATGGCTTGCTTGATACCTGAATCTGCTCTGAATATCTCAAATCATTTCAGAGATTCCTGAAGTTATTGAAAATACTTCAACTAACCCACACTCGGGACTTTCACCTGTTAGATTGCGTCCATGCTGGGCGCATAACAATAAAGACCACCTCATAACAAGGTGGTCTTTATTGTATCAATATTTAATTTTTTATTTTGGTGGAGGCGGACCGTACCAGTACACAGTGACAATTAATATTTCTGATTATCGGCATGTTAAATAACTTCAAAAGCCTATTTTAAAGTTGTAGATCTATTTTTGAATCAAAGCATTTATTCTTAGAACTGATCAGCACCTTCGGATGTCTCTTCGCTATACACACTTTAAAATGAATGAATTTTTATTCGATCGGCAAGATTTTAGAATACACCTGACCTACTGATTACGAATCAATTGGGAGATAGTTATTCCTATATATACACATAGGTCCCGAAACGTCCCCGCATCATTCCCCATTACTGCAATTTTAGCGAAAATTGAGGATGCGTAAAAATGATAAAATTAGGCATTGACAAATCAGTGAAGCAATTGTAAATTTATGAATGATATTCATAAATGAATACAATTCATAATTTATTTTTGTCTAATATACAATAGGAGGGACAATATTAATGAAAAAATCAAAACTGTATTTGCCACTTATAATATTGGGAATCATTCAAATTGGAACTGCAGTCTTTTTTATGCTGCCTGATTTTATTGTTGAACCACTGGGGTTTAAAACTGTTGGCTTGGAGTTGTCGGTTTATCGGTATGTCGTTTGTACTTTATACCTTTCAGTAGGTGTACTTTACATAATGGGAGCATTCGTGGCACAAATATGATTTTATACGTTGGTTATTGCATGTATTGATATCCCTCTAGAATTATTATCATATTGGGCGGGATTTCCGCATATGCCGCTTCCGTATTATTTAATAGTCTTGTTCAGTACTATTATAGCGATTCCTTGTTTGTTCTGTTTTTTTCATTAAAAAAAAAGTTATGGTATGACAGAATTCAATAAAACTGGGTTGAAGGAAGACTTATGACAAATCTGCGAGAAAAGAAAAAAGAAAACACCAGAAAAAAATACAGGTTGCATCACTTCAGCTGTTTGAAACAGTAGGGTATGAAAAAACAACAATGGATAAAATTGCTTCTGATGTGGAAATTGGCGTTGGGACACTGTATAATTATTTCCCATCAAAAGTAGCATTGCTTTTTTCAATAATAGAAGGAAATGTTGAATCGTATATATCTGAGCTTGATGAAATTATTATCAGTGAATTGACGCTACGAGAATCTTTGTGCGAATTTTTTAAAATATATCTTAAAAGTTTTACTGTATACGGGAAAAGTGTATGGCGGGGTTTATTTAGAGAGATCATGTTTCTTGAACATAAAGGGTATGCCAAAATAAATGAAATTGATCAAAATTTCATAGCGCAACTGGATAAATTACTTTGTAAGCGGATTGCGGAAACGGGCTCAAACAGCAAAATATTCGTAAAAGACAGAAGGGGATTTTCCCCTTCTGTCTTTTACGAATATTTTGCTGTTTGTGTTGCTGTAAATGCGTAATCCACGCCAACAATACTTAATACCGCCATCTAAATAGTTGCACGCTAATACATGGGTCTTTCAGCTATAAAATGTACATCCGTGCCAACAATACTTACTTTATAAATCTGCTTTTATAAGACTCTACCTCATCCATG
>Ga0209430_1001742_pt1 | contig 15291 bp, 13 predicted proteins | sample BarGraIncub1133A_FD_184504 | JGI IMG/M metagenome (GOLD analysis project Ga0209430, IMG submission 184504) | Arctic peat soil microbial communities from Barrow, Alaska - Barrow Graham LP Incubations 11-33A (SPAdes) (version 2) | ecosystem: Environmental > Terrestrial > Soil > Wetlands > Peat... | reverse complement strand
GGCTATTCCCACAAACGCGACAGTGAAGAAGCTCATTACCCTGCCACGCATTTTCTCCTCAAGAATTGTCTGAAGAATCGTGTTACAGGATGCGGCGAAAGTCATGGCTCCAAATCCCGCCACGGCTAGGGACACCAGAGAGAGGAAGATATTACTCGAAACGGCAAAAATTGCGATCCCGACAGCAAACAGAATGGTGGTTAAAATGATTAGCTTTCCAAGACCAACAACACTTTTAAGTGACGCAAGATAGACGGTACCGGCAAGAGCACCACATCCAGACGCCGTCATGAGGAAACCGAAGGTATGAGCGCCGCCGTGAAGGACCTCTTTTGCGAATACAGGAATCAGTACTGCATAGGGCATCCCAGTTAAGCTCACTAGGGCAATCAGCAACAGGATGCTTCGGATAGGGCCGAATCCATAAGCGTAGGCAAAGCCTTCCCGAAGTTCATGAAATACGTTCCGCCTTTGTTTCAGATGTTGTGGGATAGGATTAAGACGCATAGCGGCAAGTGCCACTAATACAGCTAAGTAGCTGATGCTGTTTAAGACAAAACATGCGCCTTCACCGACCGAGGCAACCAGAAGTCCGGCTATGGCAGGGCCAATAAGACGAGCACCATTTACCATTGATGAATTCAGGGCAATAGCGTTCCCGAGGTCTTCCCGTTGGTACACCATCTCGACAACGAAAGACTGGCGAATAGGGATATCAAAGGCATTGACAACTCCAAGGAGCAGACTGAGCACGATAATATGCCAGACCTGCACGGTACCAGATAAGACAACGGCAGCAAGTAAAGCAGCTTGGAGCATGGCGAGTGCCTGGGTAATAATCAGCAGACGCCTCCGATTCCACCGGTCAGCAAGGACTCCAGCAACAGGAGCAAACAAAAAAGTAGGTATTTGGCTAGTAAAACCGACAACGCCGAGCAGGAATACAGAGCCTGTTATACGATATACCAGCCAACTCATGGCGACCTGTTGCATCCATGTGCCGACCATGGACACACTTTGGCCCGCGAGAAAGAGTCTGTAGTTCCTGGAGCGCAACGCCCTCAATAAATTTTTTATTCCTGAAATGTTTGGTGATGTCCCCACATCATTGACATAATACTGGATACGCCAGCAGCTCAGAAAAAGTCCACCGATGATCCGTCACGCTTGCAGCCATAGCTGGGGTTTTAGGCCGGAAGATTCGATCTTCTCCACGACTGAGTGTTTCGTGGGGCCGGATCAAATTGTAGCAAGCTACGCAGATGGCAAACTTGGCTTTCAGCCAGAGCATTGAACGGGCTACAGTCGGTGCCTTACGTGCCAGATGGGCGTCCCACAGTCGCCAGTCCAGGTTGGAGCGTTCAATATACGCAGTGTTGATGGTATTGCTGGGTGAATCCTCCCGTCGTGTGAGAATTTGTTTTTCACTCCCGTGAATCACCTTGCGTTCAACCTTGACAACCTGAGCACCCTGTCGCGTCTTATGTACCGTAGCATAAGCCAGATCTGTATCAATTATTCGCTCTGGATTCCGAGGCCGTCCTGGCTTACCCGTTGGCAATGGCGGAACCAGTTCGTGAAACAGTTCACCCAGTACCGTGCCGTAATGCGGCAGTTCATCCGAGACAAACAAGGGCTTGCATTGACAGCGAGAGACCAAGTCCTTCAGCATCTGCCGAGCATCAGCCAGACAGCGCCCGCCAATCCAAAACGTAATCAACAGGCGCGTTGGGGCGTCGATTGCTGTCCAGATCCATGTGCGCCCGTACTGGTGCTCAATGTCTTCGGTGCTGCCAGAACTTTCCTTTTTTTTACAAAGGACCACAGTTCGTCAAGTTGTACCTCGGTTAAATTCAATGAAGTCAGTAGGCCGGAGAGCACATGGGCGCAATGTTCACCAGCTCTCAGTATCACCCGGTTGACGGTGTCTTTGTCCAGTTCCAGTAGGCGCGCAGTGGCTCGTACACCAACTCCCTCAGCCGCATGGTGGATGATCTGTCGAATCGACTCGGCCGGTAGATGCAGGCCAAACAGGGCGCTTGCCTGGGTTGAAGCAAAGCGCTTGCCGCAGGTGCGGCAGTAAAGAAGATCGCGGCTTTTGTCTTTGCCGTACTTGCCGCGAACCGAAATATTGCCCTGACAGCGTAAGCCATAATCCTTGCACTGTTCGTTGGGGCAGAAGCATTGCTCAAGATCACTCATTGGTTGCCTCCGGTTCAAAGATGAATTCGACCAAGGCAATCATAATGCAGACCTGAACTATATGTCAATCAATTGGGGACATCACCGAAGAGTCAGAAGGGGCCGAAATTACCAGAACGAAACTATTTTCCTCTCCTGGCTGAAAACGGGAAAGCCTTGGTGCTGGTTGTTGGGAGTATACCGCGAGAGTAACAGGATCCCGTTTGTTGTGTATGTGTCGGCCATCTCTTTTGCCGAGCATTCCGTTTATCTGACGTATTCCTATTTCATCCCGAATGATCAGATTGTAAAGGCTCTTTCTGATGCTGCCGGACGGGTGTCGATGTAAAGATCATTCTTCCAATTATCACAGATTCCCGGTTGACACTGCATGCCCAGAGATATTACTACTTCGGGCTTTTGAAGTCCGGTGTGAAGATTTACGAACAGAGTACTTCTCTCCTGCACGCAAAAAACAGCGACTATTGACGATGTCTGGTCAACGGTCGGTTCTACCAACATGGATTTTCTGAATCAATGAATGACGAGGTGAATGCGTCAAGCTTAACCGGGAATTTGCCGCCGATATGGAGAAAATGTTTGCCAGTGACCTTGTGAACTCAAAAGAGATTCAATGGGAAAAGTAGCAGAAGTGATCGTATTTTATCAGGGTTATGGTTTGTAAATTTATTCCGTAGATGGCTATGAGAATGGGAGTACTTAGTGAAACATACCAATAAGTTAAAGTTTTTTTTAATTTATCTATCCTTCACAGTTGCCGCCGTGATTCTATTTTCTGTCGGGTCCGCTTCAGCTGCAATAAAACCTCGGCAGAGCCGGGACATTCTACTCGAAGCCTATCAAAATAACAGGGTAAAGCTGGAGACCAGCAGCTTTGGAATTCCGCTATATCTCGACTCTTTTGAACGGGGAGACAGGGTGAATGTCGATGTTTACGGAATTTTTGAGTACTCTTTCAGCAGTATCGTCAATGCTCTAAAGGTTCCTTCATACTGGTGCGATATCGTAGCGCTTCATCCCAATGTCAAGGCATGCACATACGGTGGTGAATCGGCCACCGGAGTACTGACCTTTTACGTCGGCAAGAAGGTATATCAACCACCCGAAGAAACTCGAAAAGTTCTGTATAATTACAAAAAGGTCGATCAGCAGAAGGGGTATCTTGACATCATTCTGGCCGCCGCTACCGGACCGTTCGGCACAGAAGATCACAAGATGAGATTCGAGGCCATCCCTCTCAAAGGCGGGAGGACGTTTGTCCATGTCAGTTACGCTTACAGCGACAGCGCGGCGCTACGACTTGCCGGGAAAGCTTATTTTGCGACGATCGGTCATAACAAGGTTGGGTTCACCGTAATCGGTAAAGACGATAACGGCAAGCCGGTATATATCGGGGGGGCTCGCGGCGCTATCGAGCGTAACGCCGTCCGGTACTATTTTGCAATCCAATCCTTTATGAATACTTTGCACACCCCGGAAAATCGCCTTTTTAGCAGTAGAATCAGTAATTGGTACGATCTTACCAGCCACTACAGGAAACAACTTTTTGATCTTGAGAAAAAGGAGTACATGGAATCAAAGACTAAGGAGCATGAGAACCAGATGAACCTCCAGAAGCTTATCGAGAAGACTCTGCAGTGATTCATTTGGTCCTGTAAATCGGTCCTGTAAATCATTTTGTGTAAATGGTTTTATCGGTCTTTTACAAATTAGCGACCTACGCCCCTTCGGGACGTTTTTTCATAGAGTAACTTGAGATTCACCTCAAAATTGTCTTCAAGCAACTGCAAGACGGCACAGCGAGAAGCCCTACAGTACAATGGTAAGTGGTCCGGACAAATAGAATACGATACCCCGCTTGACTCTAGCCGGAAACAAGATAGTCTTGACCAATGTCCAGGACTCTTCTTGGCAAATAAAACAACCAGGAGTGAACACGCAAATGGCAATAGGAAAAGTTAAGTGGTTCAACGATGCAAAAGGGTTTGGATTTCTAGAACAAGAGAGCGGAGAGGATGTCTTCTGCCATTTTTCCGCAATTACAGGTGAAGGTTTTAAATCCCTGCAAGTATAGTGGACCCCAGATTCCGTACAATAATTTAAGACGGTAGCCTGCAATAAAAAGGAGCAGGCATTTAGCGAAAAGAATAGTAAAAGCTTCACCAGTCAGTACAAGGTAAAAGTCGCGATCAAAGCGATCCGAGGTATCAAGACCGTGAATTCTATTAAGTAATCCCCCACCTTTGCTGCCCTAGCTCAAACACAAGTTCCCTGACATGTGTCAACCAACTCCAAACATCCGAATGGCCGAAAAATTAATAAATATTTCATTATTACATATCAACAACTATTAACTAGTAAATAGCTATCTACTTGTTAATACTTAATATTGTTGACAGCCGTTTAATTCCTGCTATGTTTCTCCTGACATTTACAAACGGAAGGACTGGGGAATACTCAAATGAAAACATCCTATGAAATGGCTCTTGAGAGAATTGCCTATTTGAAAACCCTTGATGCTATATCCTATGAGGATGCAGATGAAACACTATCCTTTGAGGACTCCTACAGTCGGCTTGAAGCAATGTGGCACCTGTACCATAAAATGCAGAGAGCAGACTGGTTAAAGCTCCTCGGGGAGCACTGGGCTATTTGTGAAAATATTTCGGCCCTACGTACGGGGCTTAAGTACAGAATGGGTACAGTTGGCCCTATAAATGAAATGATGGAGAATGAAGAAATCACTGCTTACGATGCTTTACCAGACTGTATTACAGTTTACAGGGGATGTAGTAAGCACAACATTGTTGGTGCCTCGTGGTCAACAGATAAGAGTGTTGCCCAAAAGTTCCCATTCCTTGAAAGGTATCGTGCAAAAGTGCCCTTGCTTGTTACTGGCATTGTGAAGAAAAAAAATGTCCTGGCTATCAAGTTAGGCCGGAATGAAAATGAAATTATCTCCTTTTCGGTAAAACGGATCAGTGTAGAGCCCATAACAGGGGAATTTTGTGGGGACAAATGGATCACCCTGCCGCAAGCAGCGGGGTATCTGCAACCTTAGCTGATGCTTGAATCGCCCCATGGGGCGGGGAATCTCCCACAGAGATTGAAATCAACCTACCACAACTATCATGACCAAAATTACTTACATCAATTCAATCCCTTTAGATGCAGGCGTTAGCGTAGTTTCAGATGACTTTAACGAAGCCATTACCGAGCTGACATCTGAACTACTTACTACCGGTAAGTTTACAAGGTGGCATTCACGTCACTCTGACGCGCTAAGGGTAATAGTAGCCAATGTGTTCAACGCCAGTTCCATTGATCGACATATAGCTGTTGGGTTTTCAAGGAACAAGGCCTGGTACTCAAACAGCATCCAGAACAAAGCGGCAGGTTTAAAGTTTGAAGCGATGGTGCATATCGTTGACTCTTTAACGGAGGACTTTGGCTATCTGGAACTAAAGGCAGGATATTGGGACAAACAAAGTAAATCAGGACATTCAGCCCGAATGAGGGCAACACCGAGACTAATGAATCTGCTTTGCGGAAAACATGGCGTGGATCTTCTGGACGTTCGCCGCAGACACATTGGCGACACAATCATACTGAAGGACCAAGATAAGAAAAAAATTTGGTTCGATGACACAGCAGACGTGATCCGAATGAGAAATAATCTGGAGACCATTAATAACATGATCGCCAGTAAGTTCATCGGTCTGGCGCTGTTTGATGAGGCCATCGATGAAATTAATAAAATATTGTCAAGTAAACTGGACGAAACGGGAGAAGGAAGAAAAATACTGGACTTCAGCAGCATCGGGTTGACACGCAACTTCAACAACGGTTCTTTTCTGGAAGGGGGCCGATTCTACAAAGGCTGGTGGCAGCAGATCCCCAGCCGTTATCGCAGGTACATACGAATAGACGATATCGGAGTCGAGGAAGTTGATTTTGTGGGTCTGCATATCAATCTTCTGTATCTTTTAGAGGGACTCCCGTTACCAGATACAGATGTGTATTTACTTGAAGGAGTGCCTGATAAGTCCCGGAAGATGCTCAAGATAGCCCTGCAGATAATGCTCAACTGTACCAATAAATCTACTGCAACCAAGAAGATTAAGCATGAATATCCAGCAGACAGTGACCCCGAGCTGTTCAGCAAAATAAGTCACGAGAAAATTATCAAGTCGTTCAGGAAAAAGCATAAGGCGATTGATCACTACTTCTACACCGGCCATGGGGTAAAGCTCCAGTTCATTGATTCGGAGATCGCTGAAGATATCCTCTTACGGCTCTCCGCCAAGGGCATTATGGCTCTACCCGTCCACGATTCGTTTCTGGTACAGAGGTTTCACAAGGATGTGCTGGTAGAAACGATGAAGGAAGTTGTACTCAACAGGTACTCGCAAATACTTAATGTCAAGAAAGACCCATCGGCTTACGAAGTTGATCGGGTAAATATTGCACAGGAAGTAACTGAGGAAGACGTACCCCTGTCTGTTGAGGCTTACGAACACGATTGGACACAAGCTAAAGAGTACCCGGCATACTTTGCACGAATGCAGATATGGCATCGGGAACATGTCAGCAAGGGGTAGCTTGGCCCTCTCACCCTCTTAGCCATATGGTCTTCCTCCTCTATGATACAATATTCTTCCATTACTCATACGGCTAAGGATTATTGGCATCATCACTCACACAAGTGGCAACCATTTTACCCACCTACGGATATACTTCATAAGTCTGGGCAACTTGTAAAGCCTTGAACCTGTGGGGCCAGCACTTCGATTTGTAGCATCTGGGATGTGATGGTCAACAAGCATCTGCTGGGCAATCAAAACGTTTGCTTCAGGAACTTACCCACCAGCCTACCCCGGATTTTGTACCAACCACAGCATCCCTTTACCGGTAAAGACCGGGGTCCTATTGGGCCTAACATTGCCTTTAGCATCTCGGGAAATCTTATAATCCAGGATGCCGTTGTTCAAAAATTGCTGATAGGGTTCGTTACGCCGCCCCCGGGCGCACATGAGCATCCCGTTGTTGCGCATCTTCATCATCAAGGTGTTCTGGGTGGTGCCAACAAACTTGGCGGCTTCGCGCACAAGGAAGTGATAGTCGGAGGTGGTGATGGCATCATAAACATCCACCTTCGGCTGCTGTACTGCAACGGTTTGTTCCAGTCTCGTTTTGTCTTCGATCAGGATGGCGTTGGTCTTCAGTTCACCCAGGAGTCTCTCCACCGCTTCCGTGTAGTTCTGAGGCAACCTGTGTGGCATGCCGATGTAGTTGCCGGTCTTTCTGATCTCTGGCATCACCGTGGCGGTGATGAACTTTTTGAAGGTTTTGGCAACGGGTTTCCTGGAGGTCAGAATCAGTGAGTACAGACCGGATTCGTTGACTGCAGACATAGATTGAAATCCACCAAGGGTGTCGGTTGAAACTACCCCCTTCTCATCATCATCCAATTTACTTAAAGAATCTCTGGAGTTAATAATATCCAAAACATCGCAGACATCCTTTGCAACGAACCATGGTTCGCCGTTTTGCTGCACCGTGCGAACGTCCATGCCACTGAAGTTAAAGATGGTCAAACCACCAGTTGTACATACAGGCAGAGCCGTGGACGGGAAACGCTTGTCCACAAATTCCTTGAAGGCACTGGCAGTGTCAAGCTTCGAGCGAAGGACCAGCCTGTCAACGTCGCTTTTCGGGATGATAGTCAAGCCGCGCTTGGGTATGTTCAGGCTGGCCTCGGGGTGAAACTTTAATAGTGTGGCGTTTAGGCAATGTCTCTTGGTTATGTTCACCGTGTTTTTGGCAAACCCGAGAATGTCTGTTACATCCTGGGCGAAGAACCACGGTTCCCCATTCTGTGTCACGGATCTTATGGTGCTGCCGCCATAGTTGAATACATTTGCGATTGGTTCCATTTGTGTTGACTCCTTTGTGGGCTTTTGTGATTTCAGGGGAGTTTTACCGGCCAATTTCTTTTGGGCTTGTATCTCTGCTTCATAGAAAGGCGCTAAGTGCACAGCGTAACAAGCTAGCTGTGTTTTGTTCAGGACCCGTTTCAGGCGTTCGATGTTACAACCGACAATAAATGAAACCAGACTCCCCTCCCCTGACCACTCACGGAAAGCTGGGGCAAACCCGGTCTCCTGGCAGGCAAGATAACGGTTGCGTCCGTCGATGATCTTTTTGTCATGCAGCCAGATCGGCTCAAGCAGCCCGTTGGTTACTATGTCCTTTTTCAGAGCCTCGAATGACTCTGGATCCATCATCGGGAACAGGTTTGCTACTTCGTGAAACTCGTATTCATAGGCCATTTGCACCTCCTGTTGGTGAATAACTATTAGGAATTGAATTGTTTGATTGACAGATGAACCATTAAGGCGTATAAATCTGGGTCACTTCGCAGAGACCCCCTCCTCCTTCCAAAATAATTTCTTTAATTAGAATTATTAGCTTGACTTCATTAGCGGTTTTGTGATACCCTAGAACCATCGAGCGTTAGCGAGATGTATAGTAGTTATATATAAATACATAACTAATTCAGACACTTACAAACCATGCAACTTTCCATATTAATCACTTTCCCCAGTTAAACCAGACAGTTACCATTCAACCGTCCCCAGCTCGATCTGACAACCTTCATCCGGGTTGTTTGCATAGTACGGCTGACCCCACTCCCGCCACTGGTTGTCAATGCAACTCAGACGTTCCCACGCAGCAGAGAGAGGACGGATGTTGTAGTCGCCCACCAGTCTGGCTACCCACGATGTATGGATCCGAGGGTCCCGGGATTCCTCAACCCAGTGATGGTCAATCTTGGTGGCGATTAAATCGAGGATCTGATTACGAACCGTGGTGACAACCTCCTCGGACAACTGCAGGTAACCACCACCGTTGGCGAAAACACACCCTTCAGGTGGTACCGGAAACGCTGACATGATCTTGGTGACCTTGCCACACAGCAACTCGTAATCGAGACACACAATCTCGTCCGTAAACTCAGTGCCGTCATCTGCTTGCCATTTCGTTATTTGTTTCATAAGGTCACCACACCGGCTGGCCAAATCCGTCCACAGGTTCGTAGCTCAGCACAAAGGCCATTCCGGTACTCACACTCCCTGACCATGAACTTCGACAGATCAAGATCGACCAAGCTGACAGCGTCCTTGATACCAGCCATCGTTTCTCTGGTGGTAAGGTGGGTGGAGCCGCATAACCGCTTTCGCGCCATGTTGATCAGGCTCTCGGCATTACAGATAAACGAGTGGTTCACCGGGGTCATGCGGTTTACCTCAGCAGAGCCGCCCCGGTCCTCCCGGTTGCTGGTTACAAAGTGCGTGATGCCAATGCTGTGACGGACCAGATGGACCGAGACAAAGGTGGGGATCTGTAGCATCTCAATGAAAAACACCTGGGTTCTGATGACGCTGTGCTGACAGCTATACGCCTTGAGCAGGGTCAGGTTTGACTGTTTGCCGTGCATGGTAGCCTCGCATGCCTTGTGCATCAGGTCGATGTCGGTCAGTTTAGTTGCTGTTATGTTCATTGTTCCTCCTGGCAGCGTTTGGTTATCCACTTTGTGAAATCCGGGGTCACTATCAGTACCGAGTGCTGGTGTGTCGCTTCGAGCAGTTGTAAGGCTAATTTTGCCGCTATAGACGTAATTTCCTCTGGAGTCCTGGGAAACCTGGGGTAGTTGAGTAAGCCAATGACCGCTCCGGTTTCTTCTCCACCAGTGTAGATAAACAGGGTGGGTTCCACGGTTACGCATAGTCCCGTCAGGCATTCTTTACGGCACTCCTGTTTAATCACATCAAGAGGGCCACTGAGATACAGCTTGACCCAGTATGTTATTACCGTTTCAGAGGTCATTGGTTGCCTCGGGCCGGGGTGGTGCCTTCCAACAGCTCTTCCATTGTCATTTTTGTAGAGCGCCGGGAGTAGCCGAGAAACCATTCGTTTCTGTAACCGATGCCATACATCTTCCACCCCCACCCTACCTGACCGTAATAGATTCTCACGATATAGCCCTCGATCTTGATTGGTATTTTTAAAGTGCCGGTCTTTCCCGGCTGTCAGACCTTCGGGTACCGTCCCGATCTAGGTGGGAGTCGAACCCACTTCCTCTTCCAAATCTCGGTCAACGAGCAGGAATCGAACCTGCATTAGCGTTAACAACAGCGGTCAAGCCGTTGTCTCCAGAAGTAGTTCCAGCCCTTTTGCCGTCAGCCAACCAGATCGCAGTGATACTCCACAATCGATGTAACCCCGGTGCTCCGCCCGTTCCATTGCAAGGAAACATACCTTTTCGACTTGCCCAGTCATTTCGGCCAAGATTTGATAGGGCCATTTCCGTGGGGGTTCTTTGCTCTGCACGTATGCTTCGCACACCTGCTTATCAGTGATATCTTTCCTGGCCATATTAAAGCCGTGGGGCATCGCGGTTGGGGCCACCTGGCTTTTCGACCTGGACACTCTTGGCAGTGATGCCGAAGCCGATGATCTCGATCCGGCCTTCATCAAACCAGTGGGAGTCGGTAACCTTATTGTCCTTGTCCACCTCGGGTGACAATACGTACTGGTCGCAGCCGTACAGGTAGGTTGCTCTTCCGGTTAAAATACCTTCAAATTTCGTGATTTTGTCTCTTCCTACTTGGCCGAGGGTGAGCGCAGGTCAGATCTGGCCACTTGGCGGATGGTTGTGTTGATACAGGATGGGTTGAATTATCGTGATGAAGAAGTGAAGAAGAAAAGCGGGGGGTATCTTATGTGTTGCCCTCTTTATACCTATAGATTCTTTATATCCTGCGGCCCCTGCGGGGCCGGGGTGCCTGCGGCACCCGTGAAGGCCACAAGATTCACTGTGTTTCAGTTACATGTTTACAGCTAGTTATTCGAGACATGACACAGAGCATTCGGTTAAAACCTGTGATCAGGTTGTTGTCTCATGTACAATTGCGCGCAGGATTTGTAGATCATTACTTTTTTTAGTGAAGTTCATATGAGTACATTTATTCAAATGGGTAAAAGTGAGTACAAACGAGAGGTAAGGATTTAATTTACCAATTATGATAAAAGCGGTGTGGGCCTTAACGTGCCTATGGCGGTAAGTAACTCTTCCGTTATGTCGTTTCTCGTCTTGTGGTCAGCGAAGCGATTGACCAGGTTATTGATGCGGCCTACGATTGTTTTTAACGAAGTGTCGTATGAATCCTTGAGGGTTTTCTGACAGGTTTCTTTTTTCGCCTTGAGATCTTTCCATTTCAGTTTTTTGGGATGGGATGCCAAAAACTCCGCCCAGAATTGCTCTCTTGCATACAGCTCCGGTTTTTTGGTTCGACGGGACTCCTCTGTGATGATATCCATACTGGCCGTCAGTATCTCTAACGCAGCCTTGTGATATGCAGCACGGTTGTCTTCGCTATAATAGGATAATAATTCCTGAATCTGCACCGAGTTACGCATCTTTAGTTCAAGCCTGATGGTACCGTCTGGTCTCGCGTACAACGTGCCGTACATTGTTTTGCTGCTGGCTGCACCAAGCTGAACCCGTTCAAAGTATCCACTGTCACGGACAATAAGAATTTTCTGCTTGCGGATGATGTTACCGATCACATGCTTTCGGTAGCTGTCGAACACCCGAAGCCAGTCTCCAATGGCGGTCACGCACCGATCGTCACAGAAAGCAATATCCAGCTCGCCGGGAGTGCTGCCAACACGCTCAAGAAAGTTGAGTAACCGCTCGAAATTGAAGGTTGAGACATGATCGAAATAGCTGCCATGCAACAGCAGATACGCGTTGGTGCAGTATGGTTCGTACCCTGCGGGGACTTGTTGAGTATCATTCCAGATACTGCGGGTAGTTGAGTTCATGTAATTGTTCGACGGTTTGCCGGTGTGGATGTACACCGACTGCTTGGCCGTCCCATATGTGTAGTGAAGACCGTATATAGACCCGGTATGGTAATTCGTTTTTTCCTTCCAATGGCACCTTGAAATGCCCAGAATCGCTATAAGTTCATCGAGGTCTGAATCCGTCAATGCCCGAATGGTTGCCTTAAACTGGTGATTTTCAATATACATTGCCTCGCCTTTTGGTACATAGAGTCACTTCAGTATTTTTATATACCGACTCAAGGCGCATATTTATTAAGGGTCTAACATTTTAGGTGTTTAAATGCAAAAGGTGGCAAGTCTGTCCATAGCGAATTATAGTGATGATTACCTGCATATTTAGTATTAAATTACGCTTATATTAAGCTGTCTGAACTAGGTGTTGTTCAAGACAAAATCATAGAAAAAGAGTGTAAGTCCAAGAGCTATGCCTTTTGTGAAGCCGGATTTGACGGTGGTAAAATGGCTCAACCTACCTGCACACAAAAATTTTCATTGAGGGAACCACCTTCAAGGTGTATCTACCAGCTAAAGACAGTGGACCCACCGTAATGCCACTACAACAGGTTGCACCGGCACCATGGCAGGAAAGCACTGGATGTGTATCAGAAGAACGCTGAAAACATCACCATGGTTTTTGCAGACACATATGGAAATGGCTTTGGCATACTGATCTGCAGTGAATCGACATCCAAAGTTTATAATCATCTAAAAAACCCTCTCGGGCCACGGGGGGGTGGCTTCCTGATGTGTTTTAAGAGTTCACTCGTTTGCAACAGGAGGTGACATATGAAGGTCGGTTTTGTAGGACTTGGCATTATGGGCGGCGCTATGGCAACAAATCTGCTCAAGGCTGGATTTAAGTTGTCAATATGGAATCGCTCAGTTGATAAATGTGCACCTCTGGTAGATCTTGGGGCAACCGTAGCAGCATCGCCTCGGGTTGTAGCAGAGAGTTCAGATGTTGTCGTTGCCATGATGGCAACCCCGGCTGCCGTTCAGTTAGTACGGGATGGGTCTGAAGGTATAATGGCCGGACTGTCAGCGGGTAAAGGCTATGTGGACATGTCTACGGTCGATGCTGACACCTCGATAATGTCAGCCATGCTGGCTCACGAAAAAGGGGCATTGTTTCTAGAAGCACCAGTTTCTGGAAGCCGAAATCCGGCAGAGGATGCTACTCTGCTTATCATGGCTGCGGGAGACTGCGAGCTGTATGATTCTTCGTTTCCCTTACTGGAAAAGATGGGCAAGAAAATTCTGTTTTTGGGTGAAACGGGGAACGCCGCCCGCATGAAACTGGCCAATAATCTGGTAATGTGCGGCATGCTGACTGCTCTGAGCGAAGGTATTGCCTTGGCATCTGGGAGTGGGCTGGATACTGCCCAATTTCTTGAGATACTTGACTCCGGTGCTCTTAGCAACCCTATGTTCCGTCTAAAAGGCCCACTGATTGTTGCCAACAAAGAGTTCCCTGCCGCCTTCCCACTCCAGCTTATGCAGAAAGACTTGCGGCTTGCTCTACGGTTAGCCGAAGAAGTCGAGCAACCACTCTTTGCCACGGCGACCATAAATGAACTCTACAAAGCCGCTTTAGCCCAAGGTCTTGGTGACGAAGACTCATCCGCGGTCAGTCGGGTTATCAGGAAGTAGTGCCAGATGTATGGCCGGTTGTCATAACTGCTGTCGCCAGAACTGCTGGCCGCCGTTATCACGACAACTACCAACAAGTTAATGGCTCCGATTCATGATCGGATGCCGGTGATTCGGCATCAAATCTATTGCCTCCTGGTTGGCTTCCGGCACTAAACCTGATGAGCACAAGGACCTACTGCGCCCGAGTGAGTCTGGATTTCTGACTGGTATTCACACATAAGTGCTTACATTGCGGTTACAGGGAAAAAAGGTTCTCCTTGTAAGTACCATCGGTATGTTGAAATTGAATGTGAAAGGGGGGTGAGGCACTACATGCAGGTGTCATTTTTAGCCTCGCGGCTTATTTACTAACCCGACTCATTTACTGGATAATTGACGGCTTCAAGAACCATAAAACAGAGGAAAGTTCAGATGAACCATAAAAAGGCTGTAGTCGTAGTGTTGACAGAAGAAGACTATAAGTTTTTCCCCGTATATTGCCCCTTACACCAAAGAAGAACGGTCAGGTAAACACATATCTAATTTTACTTCAATTCTGAATTCTGCTCCTTCGCCGACGTTAGCTACTGTCAGACGGCCTCCCATATGTTCTTCAATGATGGTTTTGGACATGTGCAGCCCGATACCGGATCCCTTACCTTTTGGCTTGGTGGTGAAATGGGGATCGAATACCCTGCCAATAGCACCGTCGCAGATCCCTCCGGCATTGTCGCTAACAGTCACAACAGCGTGATCTCCGAGGCACTCCGATCTAATGGTAATCGTAGGGTTTGATATTGCCCGCTCAACCAAAACGTCTTTGGCGTTGCTCAGTAAATTTAATAGGACTTGTGCATATTCGTTTGGGTATCCGTTGATCTGAATGTCTTTATCCTGTTCCACGACTAAAGCAATGCCGTGATCAACCAGAGTAGCACGCACGAGAGTGACAGCATATTTTATGCTGTCTTGTACACTGAAACAGACAAACTCATTGTCCTCTTTAAAAAAGTTCCTGAAATCATCTACCGTCTGGGACATGAAATGTATCAGTTCCATTACATCTTTAATGTCGCTGGTCATTTGTTCAATAGTCATTTGGCCCGCAACAAATTCGCACTGTATGTTCTGGAGGATCAGGCCTAATGAGTTGAGTGGTTGACGCCACTGATGGGCAATATTGTGTATCATCTCACCCATGGTGGCCTGCCGATTTTGTAGCAGCATTAACTGATCATTCTGGCGCAGCCGTAAAACTGCTTCAGCAATTCGGGTTTCAAGCGTGCGGTTTAATTCCTCAAGCTTAATCTGTTCTGACACCAGAGCTTCCTGAACCTTTTGCCGTTCTCCAATTTCAGCTTCTAGCTGCATCTTCTGTTCATGAAGAGCAATCTCCCCAAGTTTTTGTTCAGTAATATCCAGCGTTGTCCGGTTTGGTCTTTGCATAGTTCTTTGAGAATGTAAAAAAGTTGTAAAATCAGCGTGATACCGTATTTTTAACTTGACTTTGAGTAAAAAATCGGCCGGTCCGCACTCGTAACT
>Ga0209430_1001741_pt1 | contig 15293 bp, 14 predicted proteins | sample BarGraIncub1133A_FD_184504 | JGI IMG/M metagenome (GOLD analysis project Ga0209430, IMG submission 184504) | Arctic peat soil microbial communities from Barrow, Alaska - Barrow Graham LP Incubations 11-33A (SPAdes) (version 2) | ecosystem: Environmental > Terrestrial > Soil > Wetlands > Peat... | reverse complement strand
GCCTTACCAAACCAAACCTTCATAAGCTCGTTGGTATATGGCTTTAAAGACGTGTTATAATTATTTACATCCCATGAAGCAACATAGTATAGATAGCCACTCGTGTTGTCCCACATGCTTTCATACATTCCTTTTTTGATTTTAGTTTTTTCCGTATATACAGCTACGAGATTTTGTGGAACTATTAGTCCAAATGAATTGTTTAGTAGGTAGTCGTGCGCAATTTCTTTATTGTTAAACCAACTTAGCCCAAACCCTTTACTTTTTTCATGGAATCCATCTATAAATGCCCCACCTATTATTTTATCTGTATTTTTATTCATAGCATAAGCTGTATCCCATATCTCCATAAGAGGAAAGTAGCCTTTATAAAGCGTATATTCTTTATTTTCATATCGTCCATATTCCTCAGTGCAATCAAATTCATCCATAGTCTTAGGGTTTGTGAATTTAAAACTTTCGAGCGTGGAAGGTATGCTTTCAACTCGTATGGACTTATCAAGTAATTTAACTATAATAACGGATGCCTCAGCTCTTGTAAGGTTGCCCTTTGGATTGAATTTGTTGCCACTACCTGTTAAGAGTCCCATGCGATAACAGTCTAGTACTCCCTGTAAATACTTGTTTGTTATTGTTGTGTAATCTGCCATTTTAGTTTGCTGATATCCAACATATACATTGTCAAAAAATCCTTTATCACCTTTTCCAAGAGTATCATCACCAGGAACATAGTAGTCTGTAGGTACTACCTCATATGTGCCAATTACCCTTCTTGCTAGGCTTGCTGCAAGCTCTCTCGTTATTGGCTTCATGTAATCTGTTATTTCACCCTTAATCAATATACCTTCTTTTATAGCTACGTCCACAAACGGCTTATAGTATGGAGTTCCTTGTGGTACTTCTGGTCTGAAACCCATAATTCTTATAAGCATTAATATGTACTGACCACCTAATAGAGTATCATTGGGTCCAAACTTACCATATCCATAGCCTGATATTATTTCAAGTGCTGATATTTTAGAAATATAGGTTTTGCCCCAGTGCTTAGAACTATCAAGGTACTTTGCCAGCTCTGTATCAAGGTCTGCCTGTACTAAGCTATTGTATTTGTCTACTAGTGGCTGCATGCGCAGTGCGGTGGTTGTATCGGTTGTTGTGTCGGTAGGAGCTGCTATACTTTGATCTGTAGTCGTTTCAGATGATTGTGAATTTGAAGTTTCAGCAAGAACCGGAGCTGCTACTGTAAAGATAAAAACAATAACTAAAATCAGTGATAATATTTCCCTTAAATACTTATTCATCAGTGTTCTCCTTTTACCTAAATAGAATTTTATTTTACAAATGCTAACTTTTGAATTGATTTTGATGTAATCTGTGTATCGTGACTGGATATACGAAAGTTGTAGTAGTGACTCAAAGTTGGTAAATAATTATTTAGTCACCCGGTGTTCTATACAGGGTGATTATTTTTTTGCTTATCCAGTTTGATTATTTTTATAATTAAACAGATCAAAGATATAAGAACCCTTGAAAATATTATCATTAATTATCGCAAAGATTTAATTTTTTATGTGTCAAAAAGTGCTAGAATATTTTGTAAAAATAACTTGATTGAAGAGAACGAATACATGATAGGAGTTTTTAAATGTAAAATTATCTCCTTTTTTGAGTATTGTTTGAATTATATCATACAATTTTAGAAAAATCACCTATTTTTTTACATTATTAAAAACATACTAAAAATCAAAAGACTGCTATTCTCGAGATTCTAAATTTATACAATGCGCCAACCTAGATTAGACAAATTTTACTGATATCCAAACACGATAAAAAAGCTCATCCATTTAATAATGAAATGAGCCTAATATTAATTATCACACAAATAAATTTGCTATATTTTATATTTAAACCAATCCTCTTTTTTCATCTTTCAAGAGGTTCTTTAATTCATCCATAAAAGTATTTATATCTTTAAACTGCCTGTAAACTGACGCAAACCGAACATATGCAACCTCGTCCATAGCTTTAAGCTTTGTCATTACCATTTCACCTATATCCCCGGTTGTCACTTCCCTTTGGAGAGAATTGTGCAACTGAGTTTCAATACTTTCTACCATTTTTTCTAGATCGTTTATCGAAATAGGTCTCTTCTCACATGCTCTCAAAAGTCCATTCATAAGTTTTTCTCTTTCAAAAGGTTGCCTTGATTTGTCTTTTTTAATTACCATTAATGGTAAGCTTTCAACCTTTTCATATGTTGTAAACCTTTTGGAACATTTTGTGCACTCTCGTCTTCTTCTAATAGCAGAACCTTCATCAGTAGGTCTAGAATCAATGACCTTATCTTCAATAAAACCACAAAATGGACACTTCATTTTTAGCCTCCATGTCCCCATTTTACCAAGTGAATTGTCACATTGGGCACATGGGGTTAAATTTTAATTTATCCGATGTCTACCGTTAGCTAATATTCCAGCTTCTTTAAGCAGGAGATAAGCGGCGCTTCAACCCTGGATAACGATTCCAAAGACTCAGAGTGAAAAAACCCCTCTGAGTCTAAGAACTCTGTTTATTGCAAGCGAATAGTCAAACACTGTTACCATTTTACCTTATATGATAATTTTTGTATACTGCTATAATCAGTATTCAAATGAAAATTTGGTCAAAAAAACAAGACATCTATATTAAATATATGTCTTGTTCTTTTGATATGAAATATTTTAAAAGCTAAATATACTTCTTCATATGCATAAGCGCAGTCTTTTCTAGTCTTGACACCTGTGCTTGTGAAATACCAATTTCATCTGCAACCTCCATCTGTGTGCGTCCCTCAAAAAATCTAAGGTTTAAAATCAACTTTTCTCTGTCATTTAGTTTTCTCATGGCTTCCTTTAAAGTTATTGTCTCAAGCCAGTTTTCGTCAATATTCTTGTCGTCACTTACTTGATCCATAACAAAAATTGCGTCGCCACCATCATGAAATACTGACTCGAAGAGTGATATAGGGTCTTGAATAGCATCTAAAGCGAAAACTATATCTTCCTTCGGTAGTTGAAGCTCCTCCGCTAATTGCACGATTGTAGGCTCCTTAGAATTCTTTGTGGTAAGCCTCTCCTTGGCCTGTAATGCTTTATATGCAATATCCCTTAAAGAACGACTGACTCTAATAGAATTGTTGTCCCTTAAATATCTTCGGATTTCTCCTATTATCATTGGTACTGCATAAGTAGAAAACCTTACATTTTGAGATACATCAAAATTATCTATAGCTTTTATTAATCCAATGCACCCCACTTGGAACAAATCATCTACAAATTCCCCTCTGTTGTTAAATCTTTTGATTACGCTTAATACCAGCCTAAGATTTCCTTCTATAAACTCATCTCTAGCTGATTCATCACCCTTATGAATTCTTTCAAATAAAACTTTTTTCTGTTCATTTGTCAAAACAGGAAGTTTTGAAGTATTAACACCGCAGATTTCAACCTTATTGATAAGCATATAAAAACCTCCCGAGCTATAATAACATTGTCAATATCATTATTGCCTTGGAGGTATATTTTATACTGCTAAATCAAGCAAATATTTTTGTCAAAGACCTTGACAAATATATATTTTAAAGCTTCTCCTCATTTACTTAAACCATTCTGCTGATTTCTTTCTTCAATCTACTTATGATTCTTTTTTCTAGTCTTGATATGTATGATTGTGAAATTCCAAGCATATCTGCAACCTCTTTTTGTGTCTTTTCAATACCGTTTGCAAGACCAAATCTCAGCTCCATTATTCGCTTTTCTCTAATTGATAATTTTTTCATCGCAGTATTAAGCAGCTCTTTGTCGACCTCTTCTTCAATACTTTTATGAATGATATCATTATCAGTGCCCAAAATATCAGATAAGAGTAATTCATTTCCATCCCAATCAATATTTAATGGCTCATCAATAGAGATTTCGGACTTAACTCGATTGTTTCTTCTCAGGTACATTAGTATTTCATTTTCTATACATCTTGATGCATAAGTTGCAAGCTTAATATTTTTAGAAGGGTTAAAAGAATTTATAGCCTTAATCAAGCCTATAGTTCCAATAGATATTAAATCTTCAACACCTACACCAGTATTTTCAAATTTTCTTGCTATGTACACTACAAGCCTTAAATTTCTTTCAATTAAGATACTTTTAACTCCAAAGTCACTTTGTTCGAGCTTGTGTAGTAAATAAGTTTCTTCATCCAAACTAAGCGGTGGTGGCAAAGCTTGGCTACCACCTATGTAGTGAATTGGGAACAATCCTCCTATCTTAAATCTACGTAAGATATTCACATACTTAATAACTATGTACATCTTTAACCTGCTTAAAAATTTCATTAGTTTTCCCCTTTCGAATTTGGATGTGTTTTGAACTAACATTGCTATGAAACCAATTCCAGTCCAAGCAATGCCTTGTATTTTTCATTTCTAGACAAAGACCTATTGTATATTCCTACAATAACATTTTTTACATCTCTTTTCTCTCCCTCTTCACCTATTTCAATGAAATCTGGTTTAAAGCCAATTAGCATACCATTTTCTTTTCCCAGTGAGCTAAAAGGTATTAATCTAAACCTTGAAAACCATTTTGATGTAGATATTGTTGCTGAAACACAATTCAAATCATCTTCTTGAGAGTTCTCAAAGATTCTTTTTATTTCTACTGGTAAGAGCTCTTGTAAAGCTTTAAACTCAACTATCATAACAGGTGTATTTGTTAGAGGATCTTTTAAGGAATTACCAGTATCTATCAATGCAGACAAATAGATCATTCTGTTATCAAATGATATTTTTACAGGAATAATCAACCTTTCCCTTGAAATTCTGCTCTGAATAACCTCGATAAAAATTTTAATAATAAGCCCCACAGTTACAATAGAAAAGAGCATTAGGCTCCATTTGGATTGTCCAAAAACATAAACTATTCCATTCCTCACGAACCCACCTTGCTGATTAAAAAACAGGAATGCAAGTGCAGCTCCAGCAAAAATAAACGTTGATATATAGAAGTTAACCAATGTTTTTATGAAAGGTAATACTTTAGTTGGTGAAAAGGTTATTGCAACAATGAAGATAGAGAGTAGTATCTTTGCAACTGTGGTGTAGTAGACCTTTATACCTGGTTGCAAAATTATAACTACTACATAGAGAGCTCCTACAATAGCACCTAAAAAAAGACGTAAAGTACTAACCTTTAAGCGTGAAAACTTTGCTGTAACATAAAGTATAAGGTAATTTATAACCAAATTTTCTAATAATAGAACATCCAAATATATTTCCACTTTGTTTACCCCACAAATAGTAAAAAATAGGATTGTACAAAACTCTAATCACTATACTTTACTATTATTCACGCTCTTCTGTATTTATGCTTAGGAATGACTAAATAACAACTCACATTTTTCAAGGTATATAGTGTTTTATTATTTTGTCTTTCCTTATTATACATAGTAAATTGATAGAAGTTTGTCAAAAAGAAATGTAGAAAAAGAAATATCGTATGACAAAATAGTATGACTTACGACTAATAAAAAAATAATGAAACAGGGACTGTAACAGAATCTTTAGATTCTGTTACAGTCCCTGTTTTTTAAAATATATTATTAAAAATAATTATTTAAATCTATTACGCCTCAAGAACGTAGGTATATCAAGTTCATTATCAGAGGATACCGCATTTGAATTATTCTTTTCTGTAGTAGCTGCTGCATAGCTGCTACTGTCAGAAATTCCAGAAACAGAAGAATATTTTGGCTTTTCAACTGGCTTGTCAAGCTTCTTTAACACTGAGTTACTTTCAAATCCAGTAGCAATAACAGTTATCATTATCTCGTCCTTCATATTATCATCTATAACTGCGCCAAAAATAATATTTGCTTCTGGGTCTGCCGACTTTTGTACCAATTCAGCAGCTGTATTTACTTCAAATAACCCCAAATCAGGTCCGCCTGTAATATTAACTAAAACTCGTCGAGCACCTTCAATCGAAGTCTCTAAAAGAGGACTCAGAATTGCCTGCTTAGCTGCTTCTTCAGCTCTGTTTTCGCCTGAAGCCCTGCCTATACCCATATGAGCAAGTCCTGAACTAAGCATTATCGTTTTAACATCTGCAAAGTCCAAATTTACTAAACCAGGAACAGCTATTAAATCAGAAATACCTTGAACACCCTGACGTAGTATATCATCTGCCATTCTAAATGCTTCAACCATAGTCGTACGCTTCTCCACTACTTTAAGAAGTCTATCATTTGGAATAGTAACAAGTGAGTCTACTGAGTTTTTTAGGTTCTCAATGCCTCTTTCAGCGTGTTGCATACGAGTTCTGCTTTCAAACATAAATGGCTTAGTAACAACGGCCACCGTTAAAATGCCCATCTCTCTAGCAAGCTGAGCTACAACAGGAGCTGCACCAGTACCAGTTCCTCCACCCATACCTGCGGTGACAAATACCATATCTGCACCTTTTATAGCTTGAGCAATTTCATCTTTGCTCTCATTTGCGGCTTTCTCTCCAATATCAGGATTTGCACCTGCACCGAGACCTTTTGTTAACTTGTCGCCTATTTGAATCTTTGTATTGGCTTTTGATAAAAACAATGCTTGTTTATCTGTATTAATGGCTATAAAATCAACGCCCCTAAGCCCTGCATCGATCATCCTGTTAACGGCATTATTCCCTCCGCCTCCACAGCCAACCACCTTTATTTGGGCAAAATGATCCATATCAATTTCGAAATCCAGCACAGTAAATCCCCCTTTATCTTTGGTAATTAGACTTGAATTGTTACATTTATTATATTTTATTACTTATATATCAATTTTAAAAAGTATATAAAAACACATACTATTAATATATATTATAAAACTAGTTTAGGCAAGTTCTGATTTTATTGCCTAAAAATAAAATAATTCAGAGTAGCAGTAGAATACTCAAAGGAAGATATGTTTTTTACCTTCGGTGAAGCAGTTCTAACAGGCATGTCAAAAATTTCGTATACAATTTGCAGGACATCATCTAATAGGGAAATATCATTACCAGATAATACCACATCAATTTCTACATAATTTCAGACAAAAACTGACCCCTAATTTATGTATCTAGAATATATAAGCATGTCCTTCAAAAGCACCTAAATATCCTCTTTAACTATAGTATCTTTATTAAGTACTTTATTCAATAGATATCTTCTAATTAAAGCAAAGTTTAAGAAAAGTCTATTACCAAAAGCGAATATTGCCGCAAGGTAAATCTGAATTCCAAGTTTATCTCCAATATATGCCAATCCTGCAGCCAAAAGAGCATTCCCAAAAAATCCAGATAAAAATATTCTCATTTCGAATTTCTTATTCATTGTTGCAACTATACCTCCAAATACTGAGTCTAAAGCCGCAAGTATTGCAACCGCAACATATGTAAAATATTGGGATGGTATAGCAATTGGAATAAACATACCTACCACTATTCCTAAAATCAAGCCTAAAATTGGTATCATAAAAAGTAATCCTTTCTTATTTTCAATATTTGATTATACTTTAATTTTCTATTAGTAAAACTCATGTTATTCTTCAGGCACAAAATATGGATTACTACTCATAGTAAAATCTAATGTGCCTTTTTGATTTGCAGTAATATTATTGACAAATAGCTGCCTAAACAATCTTATTTTATACTCTATCTTTTCCAAATCTCCAAATTTAACAGTGATTCTATTGTCAAACACAACTATCATATTATTTACTTCTGATAGATTAACTGAAGATATTTTTCCATACAGCTTTAATTTTGAAGTTTCATCATTATTAAGAAGTACATCACAAAAATTATCCAATTCATTTAAAGGAGCTCTGCCTTTAAATTTTATCTCTTGTCCCAACTTATAGCTATCTAACGTAATACCCATTATTTTAAAATACTTACCCTTAACCTCAGAGGCTTTCGCAATTTCCAAAGCAAATCCCTCTCTATCTATGAGAATGATTGTCTCTTTATTCTCCAAAATTGCGAAAGGAGTTCTCTCTTGAATTGTGATACTTATTGATTTAGGCAAAGCTGGTCTTATGCTAACAGTTTTAATATATGGCATGGACTCATAAATACCCTTTTCCTTATCATTAAATCTAAAAGAAAATAAATTCTTTGGTTTTTCTCCCAACATTTTAAATATATTTTGTCCTGTTCCAAGCCCTGTTTGTTCAATAACACTATTAGATGAATATTTTTTGTTTCCTACTACATTTATTTCATCTACAATAAAAAAAGATGAGCGTACGAAAATGATAATGCCAACAATAACTAGAATAAACAACAATAAGTTTTTTATTCTTCTTGTTCTGGCACGCGATTTGATTCCACCTTTTTTTTTCTTATAAACAGTAGGTTTTGAAGTTTTTTTCATTTGTGTCCTTTATATCCTTATAATATCTGCCCCTAGTAAAGACAGTTTTTCTTCCACTTTGTAATAGCCCCTATCGACATGCTCTAGTCCTGTAATAATAGTTTCACCCTTGGCTGCTAATCCGGCTAAAATCAATGCAGCGCCTCCACGAAGATCCCTTGAAACCACCTGCGCGCCGTATAGTTGCTCAACACCTTTAATGACAGCCATTCGTCCATCTATTCTAATATTGGCTCCCATCTTTAAAAGATCATCAACATGTTTATATCTGCTTTCAAAAATTGTTTCGATGATAATGCTCGTGCCTTTGCACAAAGTTAATATTGCCATTAACTGAGCCTGCATATCAGTAGGAAATCCAGGATAAGGCAATGTCCTAATTACTTCTACTGCGTTTAGCCTTGGACCCGCAATTATTTGAACATCGTTTTGCTTAAAATTTATCTGACAGCCCACATCCCTTAAAACTGATGCTATTGAAATAATATGCTCAGGTATAATATTTTTGAGAACTACATTTCCTCCTGTCATTGCTGCTGCAACCATATAGGTTCCGGCAATTATTCTATCTGGAATTATTGTATGTTCAACATTTGTAAGTTTTTTTTCATACCCTTTTATTCTAATAACACTTGAACCTGCTCCAGTAACTTTTGCCCCTATTTTTTTAAGAAAATTTTGCAAATCGATTATTTCAGGCTCTTTTGCTGCATTTCTAATAACAGTTTCTCCCTCAGCATATACAGCAGCTATCATAACATTTTCAGTAGCTCCGACACTTGGATAGTCAAGATATATCTCGCAGCCCTTAAGTCCATCCGTTTCACAGCTTATGTATCCGCCATTGGTATCATTGATTTTAGCTCCAAGGCTCCTCAGTGCTTTTAGATGTAGATCAATAGGTCTTGGGCCTATTTCACAACCACCTGGATAGCTTATAGTAACTTTTCCTTCTCGCGCTAGAATGGGTCCCATGAGAATTATAGATGATCTCATTTCTGTGGCGAGATCTTCAGGTACAAAAGTAGAAGTTATTGTAGATGAATCTATAATTGCAACATTACCTTCTACTTTTACTTTACAACCAATAGACCTTAAGATATCTAAAATTACTTCTACATCCTTAAACATTGGACAGTTCTTAATAACATTCTCTCCTCCGTTTAAAATAGTTGCTGCAAGTATAGGTAAAACAGAATTTTTAGCCCCATCAATTCCTATTTCACCTCTTAATTTTTTACCACCCTTGACTATTATTTTGTTCATAAAAAAATACACCTCCGACACATTGGTACATTTTTGATGTCTTTAATTTCACGACTTTTCCCTCCTTAAGATACTTAAAAACTGAAATAAAGATTAGTTTTATATTGAGATATTATTATTTTTTTAAAAAAATAGAAATGCAGAATGTTCTTACTATCCCTGCATTATTATTTTATGCTTATGTTATTAAAGTGTTACTCAACTTTGCTTAGTTGAGTTTATGAGAAGCCTATACCAACTAAAATGTGCCCAATTAGCAAAATAAATCGCCTAATTGGGCACATTATGGTTAGATCTTTTAGGTTTATGCCATTTGTGATTCTATATTCTTCATCTTTTGCTGAGCCATGGATATCTCCTGTTGATTAGCATTTTGAACAGGGTACCATCCTTTTTGAGCCATCATATCAAAAACCTGCTTTTGTCCATCAAAAGTTTTAGTCAAAATGCTTTCGGCATCAGTCCTAAGCATTGAGCATGCGCTTTCAAGTATAAGTGTTGTTAATGAAGATGCAGCTTGCTTGTGTCCATTTAATACTGATGTCATTATTTCCTTGTCCGTTAAATTCGCCATAAATAACCTCCTATTATTATTATTGACCTGCAGTGTTTACATGCTTCATTAAAATCTGTAAATCATTCTTTTCTTCACTTGCTAATTGATTGCATAGATTTTTCACTTGGCTATCAATAGCAATCTGTGCACAGCCCTGCAGATATTTTATGCTGTTCTCACACATACTAATATTATCCTGTACTAGCATAAGTTCTTTACTTGTAAGTGGCATAGTAGTAATCCTCCCTTTTATATCTTAATTATTCATTCAATAATCTTTTAGAAATCGTCAAATAATAACTTTCCATTTTTGAAGGGAATATTATTCGTTTCAAAATCTAGTTTTACTATTTGATTACTTCTTAATTGAAAATTGAACTCCTTTCTTATTCTTACCTAATTTTTTTTTGATATTCTATTAAATTTTAGATAAACTATAAATTATGGTCAATTTTACTTTTAAAAAGCTAGTTTATTGTTTTCTAAACTAATTTTTAAACTATAATTGAAAAGTTTCTTTATATATGTTAATCTAAATGACTTAAGATACTTTTAATATGCTTTAAGTGATCATTTTTACGTCCTCTAAATCTTAGATATCGAATAAATTACAATAAGTAGGAGTGTTTAATGAAAAAGGAATTTTTAAAAAACAAAAGATATCATATTTTAAATATTGCCCCCTCAAAGATACTCGTTCTGAGTTTTGCTATTTTAATACTCACTGGTGCAGCGCTTTTGTCAATGCCATTTTCATCTAGGTCGGGAGAATGGACTCCATATATCAATTCACTTTTTACTGCAACTTCGGCCTCCTGCATAACGGGTTTAGTTGTATATGATACCTTCACTTATTGGTCAACTGCTGGTCAAATAATAATTTTGGCTCTAATTCAAACAGGTGCGTTAGGTATTATTACTTTAGCCACTTTCTTTTCTATCTTGCTCAGAAAAAAAGTTGGATTAAAGGGAATGATTCTGGCACAGGAATCCCTAAATTCTTTCAGCTATGCTGAGGTACTTAGGCTTATTAAAAAAATTGTAGTTGTAACGTTTATGATTGAATTAACTGGAGCTATACTTCTATCCTTCAGTTATGTGCCCAAATTTGGGGCAATAGGCCTTTATATGGGGATTTTCCATTCTATATCTGCATTCTGCAACGCTGGTTTTGATATAACGAGTGCAGTTTACGATGGTACTTTTATAAGTATGACACCATCTAATAACGATCCAATAGTTATATATACCATATCTGCGCTAATAATCATTGGCGGACTTGGATTTACTGTATGGAGAGACTTATATGAATATAAAAAGAACAAGCAGCTAATGTTTCATACAAAGCTAGTGCTTATTATTACAGCCGCACTCCTTATATCAGGTACTTTATTCTTCTTTGCAACAGAGTTCAGCAACTCGAAAACCATGGGTCCTTTGAATATTTTTGAAAAGATTAACGCTTCTTTCTTTCAATCAACAGCAGCGAGAACAGCCGGCTTTAACTCAATAAATCTCAATGATATGAAGGAAATTTCAAAAGTGTTTACTGTGTTCTTGATGTTTGTAGGCGCAGCTCCGGGTTCAACTGGGGGTGGTGTTAAGGTAACAACTATCGGCGTTCTTATTATGGTTGTTTTTTCTCAGATACGAGGTTCAGGAGATATTATTTTATTCAAGAGAAAAATACAGCAATACACTATTAATAAAGCATTGTCTATAACAGGGCTTAGTGCAATACTTGTTATAACAATTACTACAATTATTGTTTCGTTGCAATCAAATTTTAAAGTCTTAGATATATTATACGAGACAACCTCTGCTTTTGGAACTGTAGGCCTAACTCTTGGTGCTACTTCATCGCTTAACACTGTGAGCAAGTTGCTGATTATTTTAACTATGTTTCTTGGAAGAGTTGGTCCACTATCATTTGCCGTCGCACTAACACTAAAATCTTCTAAAAGAACATCTGAGTTGATATACCCTGAAGCGAAAATTCTAGTAGGCTAATGAATTCGATCATCTGCGCTGAACATTAAGACTTCACTCGGGGTCTTGATGGGATATAAAAAAAGACCTTGATATAATTAAAACTGAAATTCAGTTTTAATTATATCCTGGATTCCCGCCCACTCATAACGAGGAGGGCAGTTCGACTCCCAGAGCATTATATAAAGCCTTCTGCTTTTCAAGAAGCTCTCCAACACGTAATTCCTGTCCGGGATGTTCAAAGCATTCTATGACATCCAACTTATCAATAACTCCCTGTAGGGTATAACTTTTATATAAATTCTGTTCCTGCATCTGCTTTTTAATATAAGAAAGATAAATAAGTGATATGAACTCTACAAACAGCTTGCCGTCAAGACTCTGTTCGGATGATACCAGCATCCGACGCATATTCAAACGTTCTTTCAGATTTCCGAATGCTTTCTCAACTACATCCTTATTTCGGTAAATTTCCAAGGCCATGATGGAGTCCATGGTTTCATTGCTCAGCAGGGCAAAAAATCCGTAGTAACGCTTTGATTTCTTTACGACATCTTCCTTCACTGTTACCTGTACTCCTCGTTTTGGAGTGGTTTTGGTTATGAAGTATTTTGCGTACTGGTTCTCATGTTCAGGAATCCTCTTACCGGATTCCAGTTCATGCCTCAATGTAATCAGGTTCCGGTCAAAATTCTTTTCATCCTCAGCAGCCTTGTCGATATTGAAATACAAATGGAGATAAATACGGCGACTTTCCTGTATAATATCCCCCTTATAGGGGCGTTCCTGTACAAAATTCCATTCTACTGGAACGGTACATGAATACAACTCATACTTCTCGTTGAAATTCTCGAAGGTTCGGAAGTTATCATAAATGGTGTCTACTTCCTTTTTTATAAACCCTAGCGACATCTTTGCTGAAATTAGAAATTTCACGTGATTCTTATAAAGCAAATTGATGTTCTCCTCACTATAGAACCCTCTATCCATAACCAGTTTCACCTTGGAAAATCCAAGTAGATCAAGATCAGCAAGAAGATTCTTCACTGTTTTGGAATCCGGGATATTGCCGGCTAGCTTTCGGTAATAGAACGGAAGATTTGATGTTTCACCAAATACCAGAGCAAGATTAATCTGAGGAAGTTTGTCCTCCTCCTTATTCTTGCCGTATTGAACCTGCCGTAGCAGCTCAGAATGACTTGATATGGAGGTGGTATCGTAAGCCCAGAATTCCTTTTCGGTTCGTCTCTTTCCCTGTAGCTGAAAGAACTTCTCTTTTGCTGATTCTGTGATGGAAGCGAAAAGCTCACTACTACGCTGGGAAGGAATATCTTTTCCATAAGGGTGTTTATGCAGGATGCTCCATTTTTCAAACCGGAATAAAGGATTATTATCTTCCATAATCAGGTAATAAGCAATGGATAGCATTTGTTTATAAGTATCTGGAAAGCAAGATTTCAGGTCAGCAGTTATGCCAAGTTTATCTCCGACGGAATCTAGCATATAGGTTGCGCCATAAAAAGATCTGGCGATATCGGTTGCAGGAATTGCACCTCTTTTCGCGGGAATTGGAGTATTATTCTCTTTTTTTCTTCCCCGCCCATCGGTTGGAATGATCTCTCCAGTTCCCTTATCTACACGTCCGATAAGATTGCGCTTTGCGCGGGACTGTTTTTTCGCTGGATCCCAGTAAGAAACAGATTCATATGCATAAGTTAAGCCCGAACGTTTATCGTATTGATATACAATTGCTGCCATTTCACGCCACCTCCTCGTTATGTATATTGTATCACATAACGAGTATAAATGCAAGTATAAAATGGCAAAAACTCCAGTGTTTTCAATGGTTACATCAATTATTTAATAGGCCTCTCTAAAATGTAAAGCGGGAATGCAGGATACATTGATCCAGAAGATCATACTTGTCCACATAATGCAAATAAATAGTGCCTCGGTTTACATTAGCCCTATCTGCAATTTCATTTATTGTTAATTGTTCGAAATTTTTTTCTGCCATTAGTCCCACAAAAGCTTCAATAATAGCGTTTTTTGTTTTTTGTATGCGTCTATCCATTGGTTCCTCCTTAGGATGCTTTATAAATTATTATCTATAGTTGCATGGATATAAGTTGGATTGTCAAATTAGGTTTTGTAGTTAATAAACAAATAGCCTAATTTTGTTGAATAATCAACAAATCCAAATGTTTTACTTATTGAAGTAATATAAAAGCTTTGATAATATGATTGTACAAGACATTCGTTGATAAATCAACATCTGTTAAAAAACAAACAGGGGGTGGTTTTTATGCCAGTAAAACAAAATAGAATATTAATTTTCGGTGCAGGTGTTATAGGAAGTGTTTACGCAATCAAATTCATTGAAGCAGGCAATGACGTTACTATGCTTGCACGTTCTAATAGACTTAAAACATTAAAAGAAAATGGCATACAATATAATGATAAAGGTGTGGTTAAATCTATAAAAGTAAATGTCATTGATACGATTGAAAATGATGATGTGTATGATTTTATTTTCGTTACAGTTCGGTACGACCAATCCGAATCAGCGTTGTTAGCACTAAAAGACAATCAAAGCAAAAACATTGTTACAATGACTAATTCGATTGGATATTCTTCGTGGCTAGATATTGTTGGAGATAGACTTTTGCCTGCTTTCCCTTGTGCTGGTGGGCAGATTAAAGATGGAATATTGTATGCTCAATTTCCACCAAAGGTTTTAATGGCTACTATGGTTGGAGAAATTAATGGGTTAGTGACAGAACGTGTAGAAAATCTTGAGAAATTATTTAAAACGGCAAAACTTCCGTACACAATTGATAAGGATATGAAAGCGTTTCTAATAACACATTCTGTATTTAATATAGCTATGATTAACACTTTACATTTTGAAAATAAAATGATGGACGAAAAAACAGCTAGAACAAAAAAAACGGCACACAAAATAACTTTAACATTGAATGACCTTTCCCCTTTAAACTAGACAGTGTAAACTCGTAATATCTCGTTTTTTCGTACACTAGCTTAATATTTCATT